>Ga0126338_10000712_pt1 | contig 19159 bp, 11 predicted proteins | sample OrbCmetagenome_2_FD_92529 | JGI IMG/M metagenome (GOLD analysis project Ga0126338, IMG submission 92529) | Coral microbial communities from Petempiche,Puerto Morelos, Mexico - Orbicella C C metagenome | ecosystem: Host-associated > Invertebrates > Cnidaria > Coral | place: Petempiche,Puerto... | reverse complement strand
CAATAGGCGCCGTGAATAATCCAAAAGAAATAGAAAACGTGCGCCATAGATCTTTTATAGACACTAGATTAAACCTAAAAAATAATGAATACTGTATCAAGATCGATTCCTATTGGAACATTCACAGTAGCCCCACTCACACAGAAAAAAATGTCTTGGATTACATGTCTTAATTATTACTTAGTGTCAGTTCTGTGACTCCTCCACACGTACGAAAACTGCTCCCGACAGCTAAATACGAACTACACGCAGCTTTCCGGTCTTAATGTCTGGCCTTGATTATGAGGCCTAAACTTACCTGAAACATAGCGAAGACTTGACGAATAAAAGACAAGGACAAACGGGATGCTTGAGTAGCAGTCCAGCCCGAAAAATCAGCAATAATCACAATTCCATTGAGTTGAGTATCGTCGTTTTCAATCAAGCGTTCCATGCTCAAAATAAAAGCCTTCAAAATTTCTTCAGTGCCATAAGTGTCGGTATCCCAGCTGCCAGCGAAAATAACAAGCATCTTTGCACCATTCTGATTGCCGTAGGGTAGAACACACGGGAAACCGTCTTCTATAACATGATGAAGCTGCCAAGCTGAGAGGTTTTGACAAACGGAGGCATTTCTGGTGCGGAATTCGATGTAGTTACACAGAAGTTTGAATGATTCTTCCACGTTATATCTGCGCGCTCGTAGGAAGAGCAACAGAAAATCGTCCTCGTCGCCCCGTGTAAGGTGCAGAAAATCATTGTTATTCATAGTTTGATTGACTCTTGAGCGGAATGCTATAATTTTGTCTTCGTGTCGATTTTGAAGTCCTTCCTTGTGGTCGTCTTGCGTGCCTTCCATCTGCTGTGTAAATTGTTCCGAAGTTTGGCAACTGTTAGGGTAATCCATGCCGCTTATTCACAGCAAAAACACGAGGGGTTATAACCTCCTGAGAAATACCGCGCTCTTCTGCTTGTGATGTGATCAGTCAGTCAGTCCGATATATATCAACATAGCCTTGCCAAGTTCAACCAAATTAACCATGCATTGTGATCAGCTAGATTCTAAACATGTTCATAGTTTTCCCAGAGGAATCGTAAAGAATCTCTTTTGTTTTTCTGCTACACTGATCAATAGCACTTGTGTAAATTGAAACAGCAAGACTTTAAAATTTTCAGAGCAGAACAAAGAGAGAACCAACAGGCTGCTAGGTTACTGAAGATCTACCCGAAACTTCTGGACTTCTACCTCTATTGTCCTGTCTTTTTGTTTGATTGCATTCGTTTGATATCAACCACTTTTCCAAAAATAAATTATGTATATTCATTGTTAGTTGATTGATGCAAAATTTTTTCGTGCTTGGTTAGTCAAACGAGCAGTAAGCCTTAGCAACGCCTCCAAAGGTTCTTTCGCGCCTAAACTGTTATCCCTCAGAATGGAACGATGTCAATGATGATTTCAAAAGTATTCATTTGTGTTATCTAATTGACTTTTATACGTCGACTAAATATTTCATCCTGACTGCTGCTTTAGAAATTATGCAAGGGACGACCGTTAGTTTTTTTTAAAGGGGGTTGGGCAATTTTCTGGGGCATGAATGTTTTCCTCACCGGGGGGTTGTCGATCGTTGAACGCGCGAGTAGAAATTGCGGGAGAACTGGACGCCAGCGCAAAACGGGAGACTTGACGGGATAGGGGGTGGGGACCGAAATAAATATTCTTCGTTTGGCTTTTTCCATCGAGTGCGTTGAGAAATAGAGAGGCTCTGAACAGTCTAGGAAATCCATAAGTTATTTCTACTTTAAAAAGTTAACTTCCCACCCGAACATTGAAGAATGAACGTTTAAAAATCATGCCTCTTAGATTCCCTTCCCAAACAAGTTTTAACAATTTTTAAATCTTTCCTTATTCCCGTAAAAATAATATAAATAGATCATAATAGTTACAAAAATGTTATAATAATAAAAATAATCATAACGTTCCAATCCATGAAATAGAGCAACTAAGGCCCAGTTCAGACGCGGAACTTTCCATGAGCCGAACCGAATACATTGCATAAAGTACATGAAAAGTTCGGCTTTTTGAATCAATTAAGAACGGCTAGTTGAATTTGGAACGGCCCAACCGTTCTTCCCGCCTAGCTCAGCCGGGAATTTCGGCTTTGGAACGACTTTGATTCAGACGTCGAACTTTTCATGAGCCGAACCTAATGCATAAATTATTATAACGTATTTTCCAAGCAGTTTTAACTTTGCCCTAAAATCGCTGACATTTCGATGTGATTTAGTTTAAACTAAATAAAGTTTGGCGAATTAAGTTCCACGACTGAAATCAACAGGTGTACTTTTGATAATTTGGGTCGCTCCAAAGTCGAATTAAGTTCGGCTCATGAAAAGTTCGGCGTCTGAACTGGGCCTAAGTCCAAAAAACTAAATGCGACCTTCACATAAGAAAAATCTAGAGATCACGTGACGTAGCTCCTTTAAAAACTAACATATTACGCTTACTTTCCCAGAATAAGCAAAACAGGTTTAATTACAAAAATTAATTTGAAATAAGCCAGTTGCCGTTTGGCTGTGTCAAAACGAGTCTTCTCGCGAAACCATTCAAAGACATATGAAAATGTATTCCGCTTACAGGTTCATTTTCATGCAAATCAAACCATTTTCATATGAATGGTTTTGCACGAAGACTCTTTTTCAAACAGAGGCTCAAGGCAACTCAGAAATGGCGTAAAAATACCGGAAGTGAAAATGCTTTCCTGTTTACATAATGAAGTGTTACCGTTTGCATTAAGTAATGGTCCGGCTAGGAAGCAGGAAGAAAAACGATAGCCCGCGGCAATAGTGTCGGTTAGTTTTAGGGTGCTAAAATTTGTAGTCAAATTAAACCAAACCAGGTACCAGTTAGACTAATCAGGAAATTCAAACCGTAGTAAAACCAAAACCAAAACCATAAGTAATTGCCTGATTACTTTCGATACTCAATATTGAAAACAATGGGAGTAAAAGAAGATGATGACGTCATTTCCGGGCTTTTACCCTCAATGGACCCCTGCATTGTGATCAGCTGTGATTTCATTGGTTGGTTATATTTGGCATTGAGTCTTGTATAAAACGAACTGAAACGGACAGGTACAAAACTGGACAGGAGATGTCTTCGCCAAGACGTTACCTCGGCTGTACAAATGGCCACAGCTTTTCACATGCACCGTCATTTGCAAAACGCTCTCAAGATTGTTCTTGTTGGCGACTCTGGAGTGGGTAAGACATGGCTGCTTTCGCGAGCACAAGAACTTTACGCGACCTTTTCCGATGATGGCTATAGCCTGTTCAAAAAGCCCTTCGAGCCTTCCAAAGTGTATTCACCTACAGTTTTTGAGACGTATTTCACGAATGTCGACACTGAATGCCTCGGGAATTATCAGACAAATCTCTGGGATACCGGAGGCTGGTGGATCTTCAATTCTGTCAGACCTCTGACTTACGTTGGAGCTGATGTGTTTATGCTGTGTTTCGACGTCACAAATCCCGAATCGTTTAACAACATAACAAAATGTTGGCTACCTGAAGTTCAGAAGTATCAACCAGGTATACCAGTACTTTTTGTTGGAACAAAGTCTGATCTACGAGCTGAAAATGAAAGGTGAGGGATGTTTCCGTCCCAGAGGGAACAAGGGGCAAGGGTTCCCCCTGAGGCTATGGAATACTTGGGGTATGTGCCCCCTCCCCCAAAGAGTATGGTTTTTGAGCTGTTTATCCTAAGTGACATCAGTTTTGATCTGAAATTGTTGTAGTTGCGTTTTTGGAAAATCAGAAAAGTCTAATTCATCTTTCAAAACAGCAGAAATAAACTGCAGCTTACCAAACAGGGTGAGAAAAGGGGCATATTTGGGTCTGAAAGACATGTAGGATCAGGATTCAGACAACCAAGAGACGCTATACCACCAAAAATTCCAAGGAGTAAACTTCCCCCCCTCCCCCACCTTTATAAAGACTATTTTGTCTTCAGTTTATCTACATACACCAACTTCATGCTTCCATTCCAACTCAACAGGGGGTGGTCAGGGTTCGAGCCCTGGCCAGGGACATTTGTTGTGTTCTTGGGCAAGATACTTTACTCTCATGGTGCCTCTCTCCACCCAGGTGTATAAGTGGGTACCGGCAAATTTAATGCTGGGGGGTAACCCTGCAATGGACTAGCATCCCGTTTAGGGGGGAGTAGAAATACTTCTAGTCACTTCATGCTACTGAAACCAAGATAAACTCCAGCCTGATGAGCCACTAACTTGGCTCGTGTGCAGACTTTATCTTTACCTTAAAATAATTCTACATGTAGTCACCCCAATAGTAATCTATCTCATTTGTTTTGTATTTGTAGGGGTGGATCTATTAAGTTTGTCTCAGTTTCTGAAGCAGAAGCTGTGGCACAGATGATGGGCTCCCTGTACCAAGAAACAAGTGCACAGACTGGTGAACATGTGGACAAAGCTTTTGATTCTGCTGTCAAGCTGGCTCATACTAACAGACAAGGGGGCCATGCAAACTTAAGCAAATTTAGACGGTTCAATAAATTTGACTCAGCGTGGCTTCCACCAATCAGTAAGTGCATGAGGACAGGAATAAACAATCTTTATTTAACAGTAGTCATGTTATAATCAAGTTCAGTGTATAATGAAACTTCTACCCATCTCCCCTCATTCAATGGTGTTGTTTATAGATTACACAGCACATTGTTTAGTAAAGCATTAACATTGATATCGAAGAGAGAGTTTACTTTCAAACTCTACATATACAATGTCCTTTCACTGAGATTTAGCGTAGGTGGTTGGTACAACACCTGTCAGAGGAGTTGCCCACGGTGACTTCCTTTAGAGGGTCAATTTTTAACAACTGCTGGTAATTCTCAATAGTATATCTACTGGAGCTCTTGCAGGCGTTGGATCTTATTGAAAGCACAGCAAACACCTTATGTATATCATTTAAGTTGCTTTTTCAAATTATGATATATTGCAATATATCATGTTGTATTTTACAACCTTTTCAACTACTTTTATTATGATCAAGTGGTAGTAATATTGGGTGCTTGTAAAGTCACGTACTTGTCATTAAATCGAGTGTGGACAATTTGCACGAGTCAAGTGAGCCATGCAAGCCAGGATCCTAACCCTGATAAAAAGGCTAACCACAAGCTAATTAAGCTAACTTAGACTAACCAGAGTTCTAGTTAGGCTAACAGGAATGTCATTTAAGCTAAGCTGCAAGCAAGCCATGTGAGTCATGTGAGCCAGTGATTCTACTGGCTATAAGGCTTACCACAAGCCAACAAAATTTCTGGAGGGTTGGGGGCTATTTAGGCTAACCAGGTGCTATCCAAGCTTAACAGACTGTAATATTTAGGCTTACTGAAATGGCTTGCATGTTAGCTTGCACTTTGTGCAGTCCTGCTAAATCTGGCTATTACTACTTTATTATTACTTAGCGTTGCAAAGATCTACTAATCAAGTACTATATGCTGGCAAGTCTTTGTTCCTATTCATTAAGCATTATTTAATGTTATCTTTTTCAGGTTCCCCTCCGAAATTTAAAGCTGATCAATCAACGCACGCCAAAGATTTCAAGGAAATCCTAAAGGATGTCAAAAACGCTGATGTTCTCTTTACATTTGAAGATGGGAGTGAGAGCATTTCTGCCCACCGGATTGTGCTGTGGCTACAGCAGTCAGCTTTTAAAGATGTTATTTGTGACAAAGATGCACACACCTTAAGAAAATTTAAGGATATTTTTGAGGTTAAAAACATGTCTGCTGATATTTGTCGGCAAGCACAAAATGACCCTGTTTACTCAAAAGCCTTCTCTCAAAGTATGATATATATACTTTTGAAGAACTGGATTTCCCGTGAAACCTTCATTGAAATTCTAGAGTTCTTATATTCGGGTGAGGTAGGAATTTCAGAGGAGAGTGAATGTGACAGGATTAAAGAACTTTTGACCGCAGCAGAGAAACTGAAAGTTTCCCCATTAGTGGATATTTGTAATTATTTACTTAAACTCAAGGGTGACAAGAAGACAACTGAAACAAAGAAAAAAACTATTGGTCAACCCACGCCACCACTGATATCCGTATGTGATCTGTTTTTGGACAAGAAAGCAACTCCATTTTCTGATGTGGTATTTGTTGTGGAAGGCAAACTGGTATTTGCTCATAAGGCAGTACTGAAAGCAAGATCACCTGTTCTGGCTGCTCTACTTGGTGGAAACTTCAGAGAAGGAAAAAGTTCGCAGGTATATTCCACTCTGAATTTACAAATTGTGAGACTTCACTTAATGTCACAGGGTTCTCATTTAGTGCTGGCAACTGGCTAAAAAATGGGCTACTTCGACTTCTGAGCTGTCTACTTCATGGAATAATATATGTGTGAGTTGTAAAAGTAAATTTAGGGAAAACACGTCAGTTTTTTTTTGGAATGTGACTGAACCTTGACTGTCCTTGTCTCAGGTCAGTTAAGGCTGTAGCTAGAGAGGTATACATTTTATGCTCAGCCTAGTGCAGTAGGAAAAAAATTGGAATAAAGTCTTCATAATCCCTTAATATTCTTGGCGTCTTGACCTTTTCCAAAACTGATTTTTTTTTTTTGAGGAAATACCTCCAAGAGAATGCATAAAATTGCATTTCAGAGCCTCTCAATTTCAAAACTTTTGTGGGGGATCTTTAATAAAAAAATAAAACAGTATTGGATTAATAGGTTAAATTATTTAAGCATTAGCCTTTATTGAGGTGCAACACCTCAGCCGATTTGACTGTGACAGTTCATGTTTCTAATATTTGGTTTGCTATGGTGCTAAGTGTTTGACTTCATCTCTTTCAGATCCCTTTGCTTGGAGTTGATTTCCAAAGCTTTTTAGCTGTACTGGAGTACCTGTACACTGACCAGTGTTCCACCCTGGACAAGATTCCTGTTGAGAACGTACTTGTTCTTGCAGATCGCTTGTGTCTGCCGCACCTGGTACAGATTTGTGAAGATGAAATGCATAAAGGATTACAGCAGATAATTCAAACCCAAATCAGTGAAAATATCGCCAAGGAATGGCTGGATGTGCTGGCTTTCTCCAAAGTTAGTGTTAACTTGCTAAATCCAAAGATTACAGTTGTTTGTGATTTTGTTTTTAGCTTTTTGAGAATCCGTTGCCCAATTTATTTTTAAAATTGGCAAGTTTAAGGTCCATTATTTTCGTGAGTTTGAAAGACACTAAATTTAGCATGATGAATAAGCTATGGGGCTGGTGTTTTGTGTATGTCCAAAAATTGTTGATATTTCGTGACATTGGTAAAGAGGTCCATTTGAGATAAGTCACTGCACAATGTAATTTATTGCTTGCTTGGTATGACTAATCGTCCTCTTAATCTGCTCTTAAATAAATAAATAATTAATTACACAAACAAGATAAGTTTGTAAAATTGTATTTACTTAATACACAATGTTTACTTTTTTTACTTTTTTTTTTACTTTTTTTCACAGATGTTTAATGCAAAGCAGTTAACAGAGTGGTGCCTCTACGTCATTGCCTTAAACTTCACAAGATTTGAAGGACTTGGTAAAGAGCTGGATTTGGTTGTTAATGAAAACAGTCAGTTCTTTGAAAAACACACCAGGCCACTTCAGGGTTATTTGAGAACTCTTGAATCTAAAGACAAGTGGATTTCACTGAACCAAAGACAACTGCACCGGAAAGCAAAATCTTGTTTGCCTCACAAGTGTACCATCTTATAGGAGTATCAACATACAATAAGACATTATTAAGACAGCATTGAATGTTGTTGAACACTAATACTTGCTCTTGCTAATATTTGAAATACAGTGGAATTCCAATTTTTCAAACCTCTAAGGGAAACGGAAAATGGGGTAATTAGAGAAATTGGGGGTAAATTACGGTGTTTGATTGAGGAAAGGAAAAGACTTTTGGTTTGAGTTATCGGGATGTTTGAAAAATTGCCAGGGTTTAAAAAACTGGGAATCAACTGTGCCTGAAAATTCTTATATGTGATAGTGTTGCTCATAGAAAATCATAACTATATTTTTAAAAAATGAAATGTTATTTTTGTATGCAGTATTTTATTTCGCTAAAGAAAGTCAATTTAAGATCTTGAGATTGTAAAAAGTGCTCAATAACAATCCTTGACATTTCAGAAAGACCAAATCGCTGAATTTAGTTCTAATGAAAAAACATATTTTTGTACATATTGTAGAAAGTAAAATCTTTTTATTACAGATTTAGTATTTCGGATATTTTTATTTGAAGCAGCAATATTTCTTTTTAAATCCATTGATCAAATAGTAATTAGCCATTTTTTAAAGTGCAGCCTAAATAATAACTCAGTGTTTGTCTTTGTTTTGTTTAGCTTATGGGACTTGTGATCATCAGGATCATTCAAAATGTTCATAAATTGTATAGTACTACCCCAGTAGTTAGTTCTAATGAAAAAGTTATTATTTTCAATAAATCTCACCACATGCATTGCTGATATTTGCTGCACGAATTTTAGTTCCTGATGACGTTGGGTAACATTCTTTAAATTGTGTTTGGCATTAAACCAGGAATAATAAGTTCATTCGTAATCTATATTTTCAGTCAGGTAGACCTCATTATTGTGTAGGCCTCATACTTTGTGATATTAAAAAATTATTAGTATATACCACACAAGTGATTAGTGCTTTTGTCGCATTCTGATTGGCTTACTTGAAGGTGGATAGCAAGTACTATTCACCTCTGAGCAAAATTATGGAGAAAAACAAAATGGCTTCCCGTTTCGCTTCAGTTACCAAGGAGCAAATTTTATCAATAAACAAGGCTGATTATTCAACTTGTGTGGTATATACTGAAAAAATGATACACCTCAGTGTCAGTGAAAGTGGTAGATATTTACTTTGCCGCTTTGCAGCTTGGTGAACATCCACTGTTCACCTCCACTTAAGTGAATAGTTGTTAACCAGCAAACAACGAAAGCTTGGCATCAGATTGAGGTTTCTTCCACATGGTGACTACTTTGCACATGTGCTTGTGACAACAAAAGAGACTCTATTCTCTTCCCTAGATTGTCCCCAGAGCCTCCCATCTTTTGGTCACATGTCGGCACAACAGTACCTCAGTATCCACCAGAAATCACAATCCAGTGGATATGTGTTGACAAAACAAACCACGCTATCTGCTGGATAGTGATTTATCCGGTGGATAGCCTAATGGTGCTACCACCTTTCGAACAACTCGGACCAGATTGAGATTGAGAAATAACCCGGTTTACTCATATTTTGTTTAACAAATCGCCGGAGGTTTTCCAATCTCGGAGGAAGAGGAAGTTTGGTGACCGGAAGTTAAAATAAATAGCTTCACGGTGCAGTAGCCCCCACCCTCCGACTGCCCAGCAAGGTCAATACCCATAACTCAGTACGAGTCGAGGGCTGGGAGAAATCCAACATGGCGTCAACCATCGAAGGCGATGGAATTCGTGTTTTGCTGACTTGTTCTTGTTCTGCGTTATCTCCAGCGGCTCGTTTGTACTTTTGTCGACACTGCATTAAGCTGAGATGTCCTCTGTGTGTCTCTCATGAGGTAGTTCCTTGAGATGAAGGAAAAATTCAATATTTGATGTTTGACGATTATGATGTTGATGTTGAATTGATTTTGTGTTTAATTTATCTTTTGTAAGGTCGATTCTTACTACTGCCCTAACTGTCTGGAAAATATGCCCTCAGCAGAAGCTAAGGTTAAGAAAAACAGGTAAATCCTACGTTTAAAATATAGGTCCAATTCCTCAAGCATAAAGTAAAAAAAGACTTAATAAAGCGAATTATCACAATGCAAACCCCCTTTTCATTTTTTTGTGTTGTCGTTTCTTGACTTAGTGGCAGAATAGAACAAGGGACTATATGAGAGATTAAATGTTGACCTCTTGAAAAGAGGCCTTTGGTATTGTCAGTGGATGAGTAAAACAGTTCAGTATGAACTTGAGCTGATTTTGATAGCATCAAGTGCAATGCCGCTGAAATGGCGAAAAATTGCTTGGTGGAAAAATTCAGCTGAAAAGAAGCTGGCTGCCAACGAAAATTACCATTGACTTATTCTAATTCTTTAGAAAAGAATTCAAAATCAGCTGCTTACTCCAAAAAATAAAGCTGCCTACTTGAAAACTTTGCAACGACCCTGATATAATCTGTATCGTGTTTGTCAGATGGCTAAAACACTGCTGAGGCAGTAAAATTATAATACAGTGATCCAAGATATTGATCACTTGGTAAGGTTTAAAAGATGAATATTGAGAATTTTGTTCTTGTGAATCAAAAAGAATGATAATATAGCATATGTTTTGCATAATTATATTAAAAAGGTGTGCCAACTGCTTTGATTGCCCAAGTTGTGGTAACACACTTTCAACAAGAGCAACAGCAGTAGCCATTCAGTCAGACAAGGGTGGAGATGACAGCAAAGCAACGCAAGCTAAGAAAGTATATTACCTAGCCTGTGGCTTCTGTCGCTGGTCTTCAAGAGATATCGGCATTGAAGACAAGAGTGTTGGTGAGTTAAAGTTTTTTCTTTCATGTTTTCAGGTAACTATATACTGGTTATGCAACACTTTTGAGTGGTATGCCGTGGAATATCCCACAAAAGGCTTGTGTGTATCAGTGTTGTAGCTAAGAAAATAGTCTCCCAGCTAAGATTTCCATTGAGCCGGTCACCATTTTTTGCAAGAGACCTGGAACAAAAATTTCACCCCCAATCTTTTGCAACACCTTGAATGCGGGGCTACCAAGCTTTGCATTTATAAGATGGCAGACACAGTACACTGAGAACATGCTAACAAAAGCTCAAAACAAGATTTTATTTAAATTACTGTACTCGTTATAATGGCATCAATACTAAAGATAGTCAGGAATTTATTCCAAACTTTTCATTTAGTTGATTTGGAAGGTTCGATATTGTTCAGATATCAAATGATTGTACGTGCGTAACCTTAAAAGTGTAGTTGTCCTTTACCAAGTGATCGCCTGCAAAAATTCAGCCGGCGAATTTCACCGGCAGCTGGCACTTGGCAACAACCCTGGTGTATATGGGGAAAATACAAGTGACAGATTGCATTGCATAACTATTTTATACCATGCCATAGAAAATACAGTGGCCAACGCAATCAATTAATACGACACACGTGTGGCAAGTGATGGTAAGGTAGGATGCAATACCATGCTTATATAACAGCTTTCCTGAATTCTGATTGGCTGTATTTTCTGTGGCATGGTATACAGTAGAGTATATTATTTTTAATAGTCCTTGTTATGATTTCCAAAATTTCAAAATTTCAAAATTTTTCGAGTTCATCAACCTCCCAAATTCTACTGTTTTGGGTATTCCTTTGATTTAATATATAATTTTAAATATCATAAAAAATATCTCTTTTAAATGATTACACTACTTCACTTTAGTAAGAGCTTCCGACACACAAATTTGAATTTCCATCCATCCTTAACTCAGTAGAGAAAAAGATTTGCTTAACAATTTTGCTATAGACCATTTCAGTAAAATTGAAAAAAAATACAATCATTTTGGATAGCAGTAGCGATGAAGTTTCAGTGTTTGCTTAACGCCATTATTAAGACGAAGTGAACTAAAATGGGTTCATACCCTTTTTTTGTTCAGTTTGTTGAGCAAAGTTGAAAATTTTTTCATCAAAAAAATTTTCTAATTTTATTGCAATGTTTAATTTGTAGTGTAATAAATTATCCTTAAAGTTGTTACAAGTATCTGCCTTTACACTAATGAGGGAAGGAAAACAGACAGCTTTTCTGTCCCTGATCCTCACCTAAATCAATGTTTGTTTTTTAGCAAGTGGTGCTTGGCAAGAGCAAGAGAGTCCAGCAGCAAGAAGGGTACTGATTGATGATTAATTATTTTATTACTTCACATTTGTGAAATTGGTGATCTCCCAGATTTCAACTTTTTTAGATTGGCATCTTTGTTGTTCTATGAAATCTTTACATGTATTTGGTTTCTGCGATCTCGTCAAGGTATTTTTTTGAGAGGTGCTCGAGCCAGGTTTATAATCAGTTCTTTCTTGTCTCTGAGTGATGTTTTTCCTGCCCTGCAGGTGAATTCCCTTGTTGAATACTACAGGCAACTTGCACAAAAGGAGAAAGCTGAAAGGGAGAAAAAGAAATTGACCAAACGACGAAACTATATGCATTTATCGGTGAGTATCTAAGTTGCATAGGACAAAAATATTGCAGTAGTATACACAAATAATGCATGTATTACTGTAAAGCTAATGGTAAGTCTGTTGTAAAGTTAAATGTTAAATGATGGTGAAGACGTGACTGTTTTAAAACTAATTTTATCAATGACTGAATGTATGATCTGATTACAGTCAAACCTGTATTAGGCAGACACCCTCTGGACCTGTGCTAGTGTCTGCTTAATACAGGGTTTCTGTCAAAACAGGTTCCCTCAGAATTCATCTTAAAAGGTTCATATTAATATTTGCCAGTATTAAAAGACCTTGAAAGGGTCAAATAGTATTCTCATGCACGGTCGAGAACTCTGAAATACCATATTTCCATAAACAGTGACGAGTATATGAGATAACACGATTTAAGTATACAGTAACAGTATCTATATTGATCGAATCATGTGAAGGTTTGCAAAATCAAACAAGAACAAAAGTTCTGTAAAAACAAAACAGAATAACAAAATATTGCATTTCTGTGACAGCTCAGTTTGTTGGCAAACTTGAATGACCATTCTACTAAAATGTGGACAAAAAAATCATGCATCCTTTTAGCAGTGTCTGTTTGATACAGGTTTCTAATAATAGAAATGTCCATGAAAGTCAAGTTTAAAGTGTCCGCATCTGCTTAATAGAGGTGTCTGTTGAATACAGGTATTTTTTACAGTGAATGTGGGAAAAGAAAAATGGGACTTGCACTACTGTCCACGTAATAGAGGGTGTTCACTTAATATGGGATCCGCTTAATACAGGTTTGACTGTATCTGTCAGTAAAAGCTAAACAAGTATTAAATACTAAGTGCTAAACATGGAAAATAGAGTTGTGTGTAATCAACAGTTTATTTAAAATGACTACTAAGCATTTAAAAATCCTCGTGAATAGCCTATGTCTAATAAACTAGACAAGTACATAATATTATTGATTATTACTTACAATGAATAATACAATTAGTATCACAATTTAGTGTCTTATTTGTCTTGTCTGCTTATGAAGAAATAAATAAAGATACACAGCTAGAGATAGAATGTGATCATTGTATAAGTTGTAAACATCTGGCAAGGAGATTATTACTTTTTAAAAAATTTTGACTCAAAAATTAAGGGTTTTTTAAAACTATTTTCCTATAAATAAAGAAGTCACTTGTACTCAGTTCCACGGTTGTTACTGGTAATAATTTATTGGTAATAATATTTTAATAGTCTGTAATAATAAAGCTACGAAGTTCATTAATCCTTTCATTGTCTAATCCTGAATGCTGCAACGTTTTTACAAAACTGGACACAGTTCACTCCAAGAAAGGTAAGAGATATAATAACTTGAGCTTAATGTCAATGTAATTTTATTAACTGCTAATGTCAGGTTTAAATTAAATTGATGTTCAAAGTGACCATTTACGTTTCTTAATAACGAGAAGCATGCTTTAGACAAGTGTACTTCTCTTTCTCGCTGTAAATTCTAAATAACTGAATATGTTCTAAAATATAGATTCACGTTGTATACAGTGCAGTACTTAGACAGTATAAAAGTATTATCATTGGCTTCTTTTTACAGATTACTTGCATTTGTATGACCAGTTGTATTTTTGTCTAAGAGTGGATAATTTTTTTAAAATTATTGCATCGTGTACTAAAGGCATCCATGATTGAGTTTCAATCGATACCCTCAATCAGTACCCTAGATCGACCCTCAATCAACACTCCATCGACACCTCAACTGACATCCAATGGACACTCTATCAACATAGATCTTGGTTGACAGTTGGTCGCGACTCCACTAATTTTTGACTGATTCATATGAGTCGCTCGACCCTTGGCCAATTATTGATCAAGTGTCGATAGAGTCTTGACGGAGTATCGCTTGGGATGTCAATCAAGTCTTGATTGAGAGGTCAATCTAGGGTATAGATTGGGAGTATCGATTGACACTCGACTGCGGATGCCTTCAGTACACATGATCCAAATCATCTACTAGCTTTCTCCAATAATTGCTTTATTCTAATCACTCACTTCAAAAGGGCAGTGTCTCAGCCATGGCGAACTTTACCATCTAAAAATACTCTGTCCAGGAGGTCTTTTAATCTTGTATATGACTTCTCGTCGCATGCCAGGAATGGTAACATTAAACGGAACCCAATACGAAAGCTTGCTAAAAGACTTGCTTCAAATATCATGTTTATTACTCTCTTGACAGTAGCAACAAAAATGCCAAAAGTAATGAAAGTAAAGAAATACCATTCATCAACATTCAAAGCTTCAAATTACAATTTTGATTTCTTGATGTCATGTCACAAAATATGATGATAACCAGCCTGGGCACACACCCACTCTAATTGTTGTTTCATCCCTGTTAACATTCTTTTGAGATGATGTTTTTCAGGACAAGTTTGGTTTGTCATCACTAACAAGACGCAAGAGCAGTCTTTCCTACTTAACAGCTAATTATACAAAAGGGTATGCATTTTGCCATAATGTATTTCTAATAATGCATTTTAGTGGTATCCTGTGATTGTGTAGATTTCATTTTTTAATAAACAGTATTGACAAATTACGCTATAAGCAGGAGCCTTATACATGAAATGACATCATATCGTGTTCCAAACTTGAGCAGCATTTTTTAATATTGAGCTCCCTCTTTGGTTTCTAAGAGTGCAAACCTAGGAAAACATTGTAATGTTGCCAATGTGTGTTTAGCCATCTTTAGGGTGAAGCAATGAACTACATGTATTACATCGTTTGTTTTGTTTGTTCATTTGTTTTTTGCTTTTAAAAGAGGGTGAAATTGAATCAATTTGTCAGACTTTTCCCTTTAATGTCAAATTCGTCTAATATTTGGCAACTCATCAATGTCCATTTGTTGTAACACTGTGCATATTTTCTTAATGTTTCCTCTATTGTGTGTTTTGTAATGAAAATAAACAGTCATGTTACAAACTGTTTGGTATCCAGCTGCAAATCAAGAACATCATATAAAAAGTTTTTTTTATTTCATTTACAGTAAAGAGATGGTTGATGAAGTTTTCAGTTTAAAGAATCCCAGTGAAGCTGTCGAGGAGGTGGAAACACTGCCTGAAGAATTTTACAACAAGCCTTTGATTCTTGAAAAAGGTAGATGCCAGCAGTGATCAATCAATATTTTTTTCTTAGTGCCATGATCTCTGTGTTTGAGGTTTGACAATCCTTTGTTGAGACTCTATACACCTAAAATCCAAATTTATTTGATCTGTTTCAAAAATGCTTCCCTTTATCACAGTGGAATATAATAAGAGCAATGGATGTAACTGAGAATCAGTTATGTCAAGTTAAAGGAGCCCAGTCACAGTACTTTGACTACGTGCAAAAAAACCAGAAATATTAGTTTACTAATATAGAAAAACACCAAAGAGATAAAAATAAAAGGAACGAAGAGGTTTGAGGGTGGAGAAGATTAGCATGGATTATAAACAATGAACTTGAAAAATTTAGGTGAAACTGTTCAAGATGCACAAACCATGAAGTAGCTCTTAACATGCACTGCTATAAACACATGGCGGCATTCTGAGCACCTATCATACAATGATATTGACACACAAATTCTTAACAATGTGGTTGTTTCATATCTGATGACGGAAATCTTGTTACTCTTAAATTACCATATTGTGTTCTCTTAGTTCCACAACTGCCACAAAGATTATGCCAGCCTGACTTCCAGCCAGGAGCTATCAGGTAAGAGTGGAGAATGCTTTGTATTGATTGAAAATGATGTGTTTGAAATTTCTCTTGGAGTGGTTTTCAATTGAGTGTTGTAAAACCAAAACCAAACCAATTACCGGTACTTGCCAATTAGACGACTCAGCCAATCTCAAACCGTAGTAAAACCAAAACCAAAAGGAAAGTAGTAATTGTCTGATTACTTTCGCCACTCAATTGAAAACCGCTCTATTGTTGGCAAGTAATTAAATTAGTGTTGTGTGCCATGTTTAAGATTTGTATGTCATGCCAATCTAACATTTCTCGCACTCACTTATCTTCTTAACCTCCAGTGCAAGGATGAGTCAACAGTTTCTGTAGCAAAGGTTTTTAAAATGGTGCCTGATAGTTAGCCCCATGTTCAAATGCTAACCTGGTGGGCCAGGAGATGTCTTTTGTAGGGTTTCTCCCCCCAGATCTGTCTGGTTTGGTTGAATCTGCCTGTAGCTTAAGACCCTGCCAGCATAGCTCTCATGACAATGTAGAAGTCTAATCCATTCGTGAGCATTCCCAGAGACCCCCCTGTACATCCCTCGTCTGACAATACATGCTATATAAATTGTGATTCTTTTTAATAACACATACAGTGATCTTCACCCAAGACACAAGCATCTCCTGGCAAAGAGGTCACAACGCTGTAGGGTAAGACAATATATTATTGAAAATTATTATCTAAATTCCATATTTTTTGTGGAGTTGCAGTGGCCTAGTGGTTGGTGTGTTTGCTTCTGGATCAAGTGGTCCGGGTTCAAGCCCTGGCTGAGGACATTGCATTGTGTTCTTGTGCAAGACACTACACACTCACAGTTGCCCCCTTCACACTGGTCTATAAATGGGTTCTGGCAAACTTAATGCTGGGGAGCAACCCTGTGATGGACTAGCATCCCATCCAGGGGGGAGCAGAAATACTCTTAGTTGCTTTCCGCTACTGAAACTGGGATAAGCACCTGCCTGATGGGCCACTTGGTTCATTTACAAACTTAAACCTTTACCTTCTATACTGAATTTTGTAATATATACTAGATGACTAGTGTTTTCAATCTAAGCTGCGATTGCTTAATGTAGGTTTATTCTTTCTTCTCTAAACAGCAATGTGAACACAATCTCAGTAAACCAGAGTTCAACCCATCATCAATTAAGTTCAAGATTCAACTAGGAGCAGTGTAAGTAAATTGATCCTGTGTTATTCTAACTTGTCCCTGAACCAGATATATTTTAGCAACCATTTGTTTAAAAAAATGTTTTGTCAGTCTGGAGACACAGGAAGCGCTGAGGGCACAAATGCGCCAAATATTTATCTACACTGAGTCACTTCGACTCCAACGTAGAGTCCAGAAATGTCCATCAGAATTTTGTTTTCTGCCAGTCAAAAATTGTTGGATTACTAATGAAACAATACAAAATCAAAGTTACTGACAGTCTTGTAACATTTCTTTGTTAAATGAAGTTTGTCCATAGCTGTTTGTGTACCACATTCAGCACTGTTCATATTATCAGCCACCATGTTTGAATGTAAAGTCATTTTAGTCAGCGGTTCTCCTTCGCACACACACTTCATCGAATGGTGGCATGAAGTATCCACCTTCCATGACCTCACATTTTCAAAAATGACTGCAAACTTTGTGGAGAAGGTGTCAAAGGGTCTTCAAAGGGAAAGAAAAATTTGTAATCCTTGGCTATTTTTGGCTCTATTTCATTTTACGCATTGCGGACCTATGGCAGGTTATAATAATCACGTTTTTACTGGAAAGGTGTAACGTTGCAGCCACTGAAACTATTTTTATGATTAACTCTATTTCTTGTGGTTTTCTTGTGTCAGGTATTATGTACCTATGTTGAGAATTTCAAATGTTCCTGTCCTGAGGTTTGGAAAGGTGAGTAATCTGTTTTTGAATTGTTTGAACCATCTTAAAATTCTTGTGAAATGTTTTTGATTATTTTGTCAGTCTTTGTTAATTACGTAAACGTTGAATTATATTTTTGCGAATTTTCTTATCGAAGAAGAATTCAGTGTGTATAATTGTTGTGCTATTTTGTGGTTGCAGGAAGCTCAGGTGACCCTTTCTCTGACAAATCCTGTGGAACATTTATTAAAAGTCACTTTGTTGAAAGTTGAACAAGATCAGAAAGATGGCTCGAAGGAAAGTGATGCACAGGACAAGGAGATCAAGCCAGATCAAAATGCTGACAAGTGCGATGAGAAAAGTGAGAAAGAAGAACAAAGGAAAAACGAAAACGAAAAAGACAAGGACGAGAAGAACGATGAACAGAAAACAAAAGAGAAGAGTGATGCAGAACAAGAAAAAGCTGCTGAGAAAGACAGCAAGAAGGACGGCCATGTTGGAGTGGCTGCGAGTAAGAAGCCTGGTCGCAGCATTGATAACAGCTGTGAGAGCAGATCGTTTGTGCCTACAGCTGAGGTAATATACTCGCTGTACACTCATGTACAACGGAGCCTTTATAGGGAATTGTTTGCTTAGAAAGAAGATGTTCTGGGAGGCAGTGTGGCCAAATGATTTAGAGCACTGCTCTTGAAATCTGCGTCACTAGACTACATTACTTGAAAAAAATTCGGACGATTTTAATTTCGGACACAAGAAGTGTCCGAAAATAAAACCGTCCGAAATATTTACAGTACAGTGTAAAATCGTTAAGAAGCTCCAAAACTCTTAGTTTACTTTATGGAGAGAACTCTATTTGAGACACTGTTTGAGACATGTATCGGCTTGATAGAATTTGCTATTTTCTCGGTCTGTCAATCTGCAAAACGAAACTATCATTTTCACTGATGTTGTTTCAGTCTGATTCGTTATTTGTCGGCGCAAATTTACTTTTAGGAGGTTTCCAAAATGTGTCCGAAATTTTTGTCCGAAATTTGTCCGAAATAAGATAAAAGGTGTCCGAAAATTGAACGACCGAAATTTTTAAGTCTAAAATTTTTTGCAAGTAATGTGCGATCTGGCGATCTACAGTATATTTGATTTTTTCTTTTTTCATTTGTTTGTTTGTTATTTTGTTAGGTCATTCTTCCCACCTTCCCTCTCATGTTGGGAGCACGTGACGAGGCGGCTGAATTTGATGAAATGGACTCCGCTACTACTGCCGAGATGTTTAATGATGATCCAAGGTTGGAGATTAAGCATAAGCTAACAAAAATCGAATTTTTTAAACTCGCTTTGAATTTCT
>Ga0126338_10000710_pt1 | contig 19173 bp, 8 predicted proteins | sample OrbCmetagenome_2_FD_92529 | JGI IMG/M metagenome (GOLD analysis project Ga0126338, IMG submission 92529) | Coral microbial communities from Petempiche,Puerto Morelos, Mexico - Orbicella C C metagenome | ecosystem: Host-associated > Invertebrates > Cnidaria > Coral | place: Petempiche,Puerto... | reverse complement strand
CGTAAGCGTCATGTGGGCCTGCCTATGATTGTCATCAGATGACATTTCCGGCCACCTGAAGCGCCGCAAGAAGTACATTATGAAGTTACGTCACAGACATGCTTTGCCGCTCACGCGTCCAGCTGTCTCTTCTCGGGGAGGAACGTAGACCGGACTCGAGAAAGCGGCAGAAATCAAGCCTAGGTACACGGCTTTTCCCAAAACGACTAATTTGGTCTGAAAGAGCATTGTTTCTTCAAATTAGTGAAATAAAATTTTTGGGTAAATAAAAGCATGAGCGCTGCGATAGCGAACTGAATGCAGCACTTCTTCCTGAAAACGTGACCTTTGACCAAGTGTAACAAAACAGGTTACTGCAAGAAAACCTGGAAGAAAAGCAAACGCTTTGTTAGGTTTATTCGTTATTTATTTGCAAACTTGAAGTATGTTAGCCGATACTTACCTGAATATTTATATTTATAGCAGATTCCTCTTCTTGGATTAGCCTTCAAAAGAAGCTGGATCCAGATTTGGAAACCTCTAAAAGAAGAAATGTTTAATGTTCCGTGACCTGCCTGCTGCTATAAATTCCATGTACACGCCGACAGCATGTTTGTTGTAAAACCCAACTGAACTCCACTGACAGTTTCCATGGGCAACCCCAAAATAAACAATCCCCAAAATTGTACAGTGAAATTGGCTGTCTTCATGAACATTTAGAAGCTAGAGTCAAGTTCCATTACCTTTAAAAAGTGCTTGATTTTATTTGTTTGCATCAACTTTGTTCACTCAGTATTTCTTTATACTGTCATGGAACTTGACTCTAGCTTCTAACTGTTCATGAAGACAGTGAATTTCACTTAACATTTTTGGGGATTGTTTATTTTGGGGTTGCCCATGGAAACTGTCAGTGGAGTTCAGTTAGTTTTCGCACTAAAATTTGTACTACTGCGTGGGAAAACCTAGTGATTTCGTCTGGCTTGTTACATGGCAACATGTTGTCGTAGGTACTCTGACATTTCATTAGATGCATTTTTGTTAACAGCATTTAGAACCTCTGGGTACAATTCTGAATGACTTGTTATAGTGTTAGCGGCGGCATGCCAGTTTTTGTCACATATTTGCCTTACCAAAAATTTAGTCGTCTCATTGCGGGGAGTTCTTACGAGGACATTTTATAAACAACTTTGACTTGGAGGCTGCCTAGGGGAAGATTATCTTTATTCAGATACTGGTCAAGATTATCGTTATTTTCCCCCTCAGGTGTTTGAAGCCTCTCCTGCCCAAATTCCAAAGTTTGCCGAGAAGACTTTCTGTTGTTCGTTTTTGCTGCAGGCGACAACACTCGAACCAATGTGCGGATCTGGCGTTTCCAGCAAACGCTTCTTTACTGGAGTTGCCTTTGTAGGAGTTGACTTGCTAATTTTACCTTGTATCGATTCCTGGGCGAATGAATACAGCGATCCAAGATTTTGAATCCTGCGAACGCAAGGATTACTAATGCAACTTGAATATTTCTCACATTTTAACTTTCTGGGAGATTTGTGCTAAAACTTCACCCTTGCAGTCTTTCCTTTTAGACAGATTGAGTAGAAATATAGCTTGATTACAAATTACCAAATTTAATTCATCGAGATTTCTCCATTCCCACTGCGTGCTCATTGTTTCAGACACATTTTGACAACTAAAGTTTATTTTGGTTCAAAGTTCACTTCCACTATGGATATGGTATATGACAGCCGATGACAGCACGAAATCTCAGTGCATGCACTCAGGCATGAAAGGCCAAGTGGGCGGTTTTCAAAATCCAGGGGTTTGTCTGCAAGCGTTTCCTTCCTTCCCCTGCCCCTCCCACCTCTTTTACTCGCTCCATTTTTCGTGCTGTAATTCTTTGCTCCCGAACCCAACAGTATCGCTTGCTATGCAGGCTACTTCCGGGTTTTCTTGCAGTAATCGGTTTTGTTATGCTTGGGTCAAAGGTCACGTTTTCAGGAAGAAGTGCTGCATTTAGTTCGCTATCGCAGCGTCTGCAATTTTATTTACCCCAAAATTTTGTCACTAATTTGAAGAAGAAACAATGCTCTTTCAGACCAAATTAGTTGTTTTAGGAAAAGCTGTGTACCAGAACGCTTTTTTAGCATTTGAAAATAGGCCAAATGTAGACCTCTTGTTAAGCTGTCTAGGGTCGTTAACTTAGAAAATTCGTCAAATATTTTACTTCTAATCAAATCCCAATCTATTTAGCTTTAAATATATAGGAAAGAAAGTACAAATACGACGTGCAATCAGTTTGTAATGAAAATTTTTACTTTTGAGTTTACGATCCTCTGAATACGCTGCTCATTTTCGATCGATTTTGGCCGATTTGGGGCATCGAAACGAAAAAATTGTGTAAAAAAAAAAAATTTGTGATTTGGCAAACTTAAAACAATATTTTTGTTACTAGTGCCCGTAGGGCTTCATTCTGAGCGAGTTTGAAGAAATTCGATTTTTTTGCCATTTCCGAGTCATTTCCAAGTCTAGTTGATGTTTCGGCGAAGCTGCTCTTAAACAAAGCCAATTTACAGTAAAGATCAGTGGGGGATTCTAAGGCTCCTTTTTATGTGTAAACTTTGGCTGTGAGCCAGGATCATGGCTTTTGCAATATGAGGAAGTTTACGAAACAACTAAGGCAATACTAAGGACAACATTGTTTTGTTGGTTTGTTGTTAAAGTGCTGTCATGGTAAAAATATTTCACAACTATGCAAATTTGGTCGTTTTATGTAATTGTTTTGAGGAGCTAGGACAGCTAAGAATTTGTGACATGATATATAATGTATGTGGAAAGTTAATTGTGCTGCATATTAGCTCCTCTGTAGTTGAATTTATAACATACAACATACCACACTTGCTGGAAACCAACCTTTCAAAGCCTAAACTGTTGAGGGAGAAATCTATGCAGTTGCAGTGTTATGTCAGTTCCTAAAGTGTGAACACATAAACCAAGTTTTAATTCCCAGTACTGACTGCTGGCTTATAAGCAATCATAGCTTTAATAATGTTTTCTTTTTTCCTGTGCTTGCACAACTTTTGCCTATGAAGAGTTGATTAATCTGCTGGAGTTAAAGGCACGATGACTACTTTTAATGAAGGGGAAGTAATTTCCCCCATGCTTAGGTAAAACAATTTACACATGATATTTCTGGCTATTTATAGTACTGAGCAGGAGCCACATGAAAAGTCAGCTACAAACAATAATTTTCGCGGTCTGCAACTACATGTACTGCACAGTGTAGAAAGTAACAACCCTTGCTATTTTCAAAATTTGTAGCCTTTTGCTATTCCTAATTTTGCAGGGTTGTTTCATTTTCAACTTTACAGTATAATATTGCACAGAAGTATAGTGTACAGTGGATTAATGTCTGTTTACATTGTAAATATAGTGGTGAAAATTTGAAAGTCTGTAGTGATGTAAATAGCGAATGACTTGTCAGGCCTTAGCTGCCATAACAGCCATAACAGCTATAGAAGTGATATTTGTTTAGAGTTCTCAGTGGCTGTAATTTTTGGTGTCATATCAATAGAACTGTGTAAATTTTATTTAATAAGGATATGGTTTACCTTTTGTAGCTTTAATTTTATTGACATTTGGGAACAAGGTTTTGAGACCTGTGTCTTAACTGACCAAAGACAACATTTTTAACAGGTATCAAGTAACAGATTGTCAAGTCTGTTACTTGATTGGTTTACCACAAAAAGGCACCTGCCGTGATTGTCTGAAGTCACTTGGCTGTCAAGTGAATTTTAATAAAACTATGTTTCTTACCTGTTAAGAAACTGTCATTGTTGCATTTAATTTGAAAATAAGAAGTATGTTGTTCAGTTGTCTTAGTTCACAAAATGATCAAAGACAAAGGGTTATTTAGCAAGAATGGAATGAACAGTTGTATTTTGCATCTTAAGGGAACTTGTGTCAATAATCCCATGCTACTTTTATGAATCTGTAATTTGCCTGTCACTGGTAATTAATGCCAGGTGTTTTGTATATACAATAATTACTCCACACCAGGACATGCTATGGCAATAATGATAAGATGCAAAGTGCCTTACAACGAACATTTGCATATTATGGTTGACAACAGCATTGTAAAGAAGGAACATCTTGCTTGTGGGAAGACTATGACGTTGAAGAGATGTTTGTGCTGCTTCCATTGATTTGAAGTGTAGCGGCATTTAGCATGTCACAAATTGTTTTAGGAACAGTGTACTGCATAGAATGTTTTGTAGAGCAAACAGTCTTCTTACTTCACAATGGAGCAAGTGATAATGTTAGCATGTTTTGTGACATGATTTGGAATCTGGAGGTCGCACTTTATTATTTCCTGTCAAGATGCATAAAATATTTGTAAGTTTCCCAGGCACCTTTTGGTTGTATATTTTACTATCAATCAGGAATGTTCATCTTGTGGTTGTAAAATTGTAGAACATGCTGTCATGGCTGGGAAGTTAAATGATATTCTTCTTATTTTAATGTATAATCCATTTGACAATATAACTACAGTTCCATGCTGAAAGTTTCCTTTTAACAACTCAACTTTGTACTTAAAGTTTCTATAGGCTGATAGGTGGTGCAAAGCAAAGCTTACAGCCATTGAACTATGAAAGTCAATAAGAGTAACCCACTAGTAGATTTGTAGTCTACATGGAACATTATTTTAGCATATGATAACCAAGCTATTGGAACCTGGTTTAAAAACATTAATGATTTTGGTTTACAGCTGTGACAAGATGTATGACCCTGGCCCTATGCTCAGTGGTCAGCAGTGTCTGCAGCCAATTGTATAACAAATTTGCCAGTGTCTCAGGGCTGCCTATTTAAATTATTGTGTGTTTGCCAAATAGCCAACCACTAGGTTTTAATAATGATCAGTGACAATGCCTTGAGAGTCATTCAAACGTTATATTGTTGTACCGGTCATACCAATGCATACATAACTAGTGTTAAAATTTAACTGTCTGAGTGAAGATTTAGAGCGTGTCTGAGGACAAAATTTGTATAATAACATTTAATGTTATTAGTAATAAGTAACCCTCTGTTATTCCTTTTGCAGACGACTCAGCACTCGACCCACAGCACAGGAACTTAGGGAGAGAAATATCTTGAAATGTGAGTTGTTTCTAATTAAAACAAACACAAAATGGAATACAAGCCAGAAGTCTAGCAGCTCTTCTAGGCTTGTAATTCTTTTTGTCATCAAAGTGTAACAGTCATTGTTTTGGGGTTAGGGGCCTCGTTTCTATTGCTTGTTGTATCATTCTATCAAAGGGTATTGAGCCAGTCCTGTGAGGCTTTGCAAGAGCTGCTACCTGACCCATAGAAGTAGTATCAAGTAAAAAGTGGAATGTGATACGCAATTTGAATGTGTTTTCCTATTGTGTTCATGCTTAGATGCAACCAACGTTGCAGCTCAATAACAAGTTGCCAGCTTCATACTCCATGCCTTGTTTCTCCAAGACAATTTGCCAAAACCGAAACTGTTGTCTACTTACTTACCTAAAACAATTCAACTGAGTCTTGGAATATTATGCCGTAAGTAGAGAGCAAAACTACTCTGTTTTGAGTGAAGCCCAGGTCTATAGCTTGGGGCTCTACTCAAGACATAAAGCAAATCTACATTTTGTAGTTGGACCTCCTAACCAAAAAAACTCTCACAATTTAATTTTTTCTCAGTGTTTTTTTAGCATCAAGACAATAGCCATAACTTTGTGATCTCCAGGTTGTTCCTCATTGCTTGTCTGCAAAATTGTGACATTTCGAAGATATTGTTGGTTGATCACTCTGATGACTTAAAGAGTAAATTACTAAAGATGTGCTATGCTGAGACTGTTTTGACATAAGCTATTTTCCACATTGCAGCATCGTCAGAGGAAGAGGCAAAAGAAGAAAAAGAAGAAAAGAAACGAGTTTTAACAAGGAAGGTTTGTATCACCTACCAGTCATTAACAGCTCTAACGTTATGCATAACTGGGGCAATTTTTTTGCATTTCACTTTCCAAAGAACTTATTAGAGTGTCAATGCGATCAAATTAGAGGTCTTGCGATCAAATTCCTAGAGAGATCCTCACAAAGTCATGTCAAAAAAGTCTTCAACTTCATGAGGGGAATTCCTTGCAAAAGGGTTCCTATCTAAAGAATGCCATTGAAAAGAAAAGCTTTTCTTGGCTTTTATTTGGGATATTAAAGATATTAAACAATCCTTTGGCTTGAGAGAGCTTTTTTTCTGTTGGCTAAAGAAAATAACAATCACAACTATTTATAATAATTTGCTGTTTTTCAGTTAAGCAGAAGACCCACAGTCCAAGAGCTGAGAGCGAAGAAGATCCTCAAGTTTAATGACTATGTTGAATGTGTCGATGTCCATGACTATGATAGAAGGTGAGGGCATCTCTGCTAACTAAATCGTCATTTTCAGATGAAATGAGTGGTTTTCAGTGGAGTGTTGAAAGTAATCAGGGAATTACTAATTGGTTTGGTTTTCACCACACTTTGAGACATTTGACTGAGTAGCCTATTTGGTAAGTAATTGGTTTGATTTTCGTTTGATGAGACTCAATTGAAAACTTCCCTACAGTAAATCTGAAATAACATGTATAACTTACAAAATAATTGCATTTAGTTTCTTTGTTGTGGTTAAATTTAATTTGTCAATCATCTCAATGTTATGATCAACTAGATGCATGTGCAAAAGTTGTGTAACCACAGGAAAAAAGCGTTAATTACTTGAGCATCAGGAAGACTTAGAACCCAAACTTTATTGCCTTTCAAATTCATATTCCCTATTTCAACTCCCCATATGGTCCCTTGACTGGTGTTTTCATTTACAAGGCATTAGCTTATTTCAGTGACAACAGTACAAACAGAAATTTCTGTTTCTATTATTGTCTTTGGGTGGGATCTTTATCAAAAAGTGGGGTCTACTTTAATATTAGCTCTTAGTATCAGCAGATGCATTTTCCCCAGTGAAATAAAACTCTTTCATGTTGTTGCTGAATAACAGGTGAAAGTAGTCATTTCATAGAACTGAAAAATTTATGACTGAAAGTTGTCACAGGTAATTACACCAAAAATAATCATTGGAGCTACTACTTTGAGTGGATTGCCAAAGAACAAAACTCTATCAACTTCGGTCAAAGCTTGGACCTGGACCACCACCCTGCTCAACACTTCTAAAAGCAGGTCCAAAGTGTTCAACTAGCTTAACAAAAATCCCCAACTGTTTAGCTACCTTTACATGAAGACTGTTATAACTGCAGGAAATGTCTCTTTAGGGGAATAATTAGACCACATGTTTGGAATAGACCTTGCACTTTTGAATCCTTAATTTGAACACTCTGTGCCTTTTTGGTTTGACATATCCTTTGGTGATTTGCATATTGTTGTTTTCAGAGCGGATAAGCCTTGGACTAGATTAACACCAGAAGACAAGGTATGATTGTCACTAATAAAAATTACTGTTAGTAGTTTTGTTTTAAAATTCTGTTTCATATATTTTCCAGAATTAGTTTGGCTACAAACTATCAAACGAACAAACACAATGCATAGGAATTTTTGCATACTTTTTAGGTTATAAGTTGAAGAAGAGGAATGTCTTTTGATTGTGATTTGTTGTCATGTCTGGTTGATTTTTGGACAAGGATGCATTTGAGAAAAAGTATTCAATGCAAAGTGATGACTCAGAGGACTCTGTATTCAGTGTAGCCATTGCTTTGATTTGTCTCAGGCTGCAATAAGGAAAGAACTTAATGAGTTTAAGAGTAAAGAAATGGAAGTACATGAGGAAAGCAAACAGTACACAAGGTAATTATTGTTTATTCCTTCCAAACTTATGTAAAGTGGCAGGGAATAATTTCCACAAATGTGTGGATGGGGAATGTATGGTGAACAACCTCACATCATGAGTAAATTGAGGCCTAGTTGAGCATTCAACTCTCTGCTAGACATTGTCAGACATTTGACCAATTATTTTTCTTTTGTAAAGGCCACAAGAAAGTTTTTATTTCAGAAAGTGATAGAAAAAGACTTTTATTAATAACTTTATTTTTATTCCAGCACTCTGTAGTGATATTCTAAGATATATGGCAAGGAGCATAATAGCTATCTGCTTAACTCTCCTTGGACATGTGCAAGTGCATTTATGGCAAATTAAAAAAACTAAATTGACAAAATTAACAAACAAGGTGTGTCATTTTCTCTTGCAGGTTCCATCGTCCCTAGTTTTATACAGATCACCTAGAGGATTTTTACTTTACATGCTATTTTTTTGTTAGATGGAATTATTCAAAGAACTCTAATAAAAATGTAATGTACAGGTCATATCTATGACTGTAAATAGTAGTTACACATAAACAATTTTTGTATAGGATTGTATAGATTTTTTAACATGATTGTCATAGCACAATAAATGTTACAAGCGGAAGGATAATCCAATTTCTAAAGAGGCTAAAAGGTTATCTCTTTACAACCAGGGCTCCCTAGAAGTAAAAATTCAATATGATTAGTCTTTGTTTTGAGACAAATAATTGGTTTGTTTATAATAATTGCCCACAAACCAAAATAGCCTTTCCGTAACAGTGTATTGTTGTTCAATTGTAAGAAATTGCATGTCGAATTTGGCAAGATGTCTGTGACATCCTGTTCACCATGATAGTTAATATTCATTATTGGTATGGATGTGAACAGAGCAATTATTTTTCTCACTTTTTGGAAGAGTATTTCAATACATTTTATCGTCATTGTTTAGAATAGTTTGTAAGGATGCTATTCCCTAACTTTTTGCTGCTAGCCTATGAATGGACAACTGCCAAACTGCCAAGAATATTAGCAGAAATACATTGTGAAGATGTATTGTTGCCCCTGTGGCCTTGTCCTCTCTTTCTTATTGGGCAATGGAAGATGGCTGTACTTTATAGCATGAGTAAAACATTAAATTATCATTTTGCCATTTTCCTAGCAGCTGGGGTAAAGAAGGTGGGAAATGGGGTGGGGAGGAGGTGTGTCAGTAAAACATAAAACGTTTACATATGGCAACCTCTGATCATGATTTTTGGTGAGCTCGTATTTATGGAACCAAAGGAATTCATTATCAGCAGGTATCCTATCTGAACATCTCTCAGTTGTTTGTAAGTGACTGAAGATTCCGGTTAGGCTGTGTTTGTTTGACATATTCAATTATTTGTCTTCAATAGATAACAGTTGCTCATCCATTCAAAACACTCGGCATAAATTTGGGGATTTCAAAGTTCTGTGGGTATTTATTTCACTGCTGTATCTCTTTTGAGAAAACACTAACTAGTGAGTATCAGGGTAAGTTCCTTTTCCCCATGTGAGGACTTTGGGAAACACCTATCAGCAGAGGGGAAATGGGTAGTTGCCATACCAAGTATCAACTGGAGATGTTTACTCTAGTTCTTAATAATCTCAAAGATATTTAACCAATTGTTACCCGCCAGACATATTGTATACTCCTACAGTAAAAACCCACATATAAGAACCTGGATATTTCCAAAGGTTCTCATTGTCTTAAGAAAAAAATGTTTTTGTTAGTTGAAGATATTTGGCACTGTCTATGGTTCATATAACATTCATATGACTATAATCATGTTTAAATAACTGCAATCCAAACAAATACAAACCCATATTTAAAGTTATTTTACTTCTTTCAATGTTCTTATATACTACTGTACATCAATAGAACAAAGTTAAACTATTTTAAAACACTACAACATATCTGAAATAAAATTGCAAGTGATTTTTCATTGCCTATTAGAGCTTTTCCATTTGATTTCCTAATTTCTAATGAATTCTATAAAATATAAACCTGTTTCAAAATTCAGACTAAAACAGTTTCTTACGTAAAGGAGGTCTTGAAGAAAATCTTTAATAGCCTAAAGGTTCTTAGAAATTAGGTTCTCATATGTGAGATTTTACTGTAGCTATAAGTGGATGCAACTAGTTGTTAAATATAGATTATGAGGGATTTTGACATTGCGGGTTGGAAAAAGATCCAACATTTACTGCTAATTTTGTTCACCAAGCTAGTGTAATATACAACCTTGTTTCCAGGGTTTCAGTCTTGTCCCTTACCCCTAACCCCTCCCCCACTATGTTCTTGGTGCTGGGGTTAGTATTGAAGACCCTGGCTAGAAGGATGATGGACTTTTGTATGTTTCATTATTTTATTTCATGCTATTCAATGAATGATCTCATTATTATGGCTTTACATGTATAATTATTATTACAGGTACCTATTAAACTAATCTTACTAAGAAATGGTTTCATATGTTTAAATCAAACAAAATGTATTTTCATCAGATGCAAAGTTCTCTCTTCAAAGAGAGAATCATTGGGAATAAAGTTGAAGAGGAACATTTTAACTGGTATTTCTTTTCTATGAAGTGTTCTTGTCTCTTGAGTCTCATTCATCATAGATCTGGATCTGAGATCTAGAGCTTTTCTAAAAATGCCTTTATAACAAATAAGTCCATTGTTTGATCAGTAAATCCCAGGAAATAGGTTCCTCCTGTCTTTAGGAAAGTTCTCAATCTTCTTTTGGTACCACAGCTGTGTCTGATGGCTTCTCCCAGACAAGTAACTGACCATAACTAGCCATGCAAGATACATGCACAGGTGCTGTCCAGCCACTGCTATGCCATACCAAGCAATCAACTCACTGAAGGTAACAAAATATGTTAATCAATAACAACTTATAAATGAAGAGTGAGGATCTCAAACTGAAATCTTGTAGTAGTCAATACTAACAGCAAGACAGAATTTGAGATTTTCCAGTAAATACCAAAGTTTGGTACGTGATCAGGACAATAAATTCTGGCCACTGTAGACATGGAGCCTTCAGATAGGTGGGTCAATTGTAACCAAGATTGTAGTGTCTACCAGAACATCAAGACTACATGTCCTTGCCCTACAGTGTATAAGCTCTTTGTGACCTCTAATCACCTCAGATGCAAATTGTAGACTATGTGGTAGTTGAAGGGAAAAATGCAGCTACCTACTGCAGACAATCATGTTTTTTAATGTTTATTCATTTTTGTTTACTGGTCACTGATTAATACCAGTCATTGACTGAATGGTTTTTCCTTTTTATAACAGTATAAATAAAGTTGTTGTTGTTGTTATTATAAACAATTATTGGATGAGGTTTTTGTGATATCTGGAATAATCAAGGTTGAGGTAAGTGTTGTCAGCCAAATAAATTCACCTGGTTCATAGCAAGCTATACTGAGCACTGATTCCTGATTACCTTCTTGGGATAGGGTGGGTGGTTTTGTATACAGACAATAATTACTTTCTGTACAGAATGCAGAAAAGTTGCATAATGCTTTCTTATAACACTCCAGTGCCCACATTCCCTCGACTTGATAAGCCAAACAGTTCCATTCCATAACACTGTATATTGTGATAATGGTAATGAAGAAGAAATTATATACTGCCAAGTTTTTTGATGAACACAGGGCTTTAAAAGAACTTGAATTCCAGCTTGCCCTTTGGACAAGCAGCTCTCAAATTTTGCTTGTCCTGGGAAAGACTTAGTTTACTTTTTATATTCAGTTGGTTGACGACTTGCCTGGGCCCTTGCCTGTTTTGAAAATTAAAAATTACAAGTTCAGCAGGAAAATGTACTTGTCCTGGATGACTGGACTGCATGTTTTTCAAGCCCTATGCACCACAACACAACACTCACCCCAAATAGTGTGGACACACTATGAATTGGAAAAATCCCCCACTTGGAATGACATAACCTGATGATGTGCCACTTGGCCGGAGATTGGCCAAAGTAGCATGATGATAGAAATTGATGGATTCTCCCAAGAGCCACAAAACAATGCCAGCAATTATTGCAATATGATTTGAAGACAACTCATCGGCAAGAGACCCTTGAGTATAAATGTTACACCAGTAATGCTGTACAACAGAACCAAGCCCATAGAACATGGCAACCTGGGAAGACATGAGAAGCTGCTTTAGTATTGCATTATAAATGCTGGATGCAGTTTGTGAACAACTAGTTCTAAATGATAGCAGTTACAATGTATATCAAACATAGAAATCCTTATTCCCCCCCAAAAATACCCTTTTAGAACCTGATGTCTTCATGTCCAAGAATCGTTGACCTATATCAAACAAAAAAATCCTTACCCCTCCCAAAATCCTGGGGAAGGGACTCTCATAACAAAGGTTGGGGATGCTCGTTGTCTCATTTAGGCTGTTCATGACAAAACGCCACTAGTTTTTGCACTCAAAGAAATAATAATAAAAGAAACACTCTTATTTCTGTTTTTAGGCTTGATTTCTTCCTGTCTTTCAAGCCTGGTCTACTAGCACAGGCTCCTTTCCTGAACAGAGGCTGGTAATCAAGCCAATTCCATTTTAAGTGGTGTCTTTTAGGGGTCAAATAAAGCTTGAGCAATGCCCAGATTAGTCTCCTTTATTTAATTTAAATTTTCCAATGAGCATCCCCAACCTTTTCATATGGGAGTCTTCCCCCTAGGCCCAAAATACCCTCTTAAAATCCGACTTAACTGCATCCAAAAACCATTAGCAAAAATTTTATACCCATAAAAAACCAAACTGCATTAATTACCACAAAATCACCAAGTGAACACTCCAACAAACATCAGCTGCAATCACTTTACATTTAAACAACACCACCACCCCCTCCCACACCAGTGACCCAAGGGCATGAAAATAGATTAAGGATACTGCAAAAGTTCAGCAGAACTAAGTCAAGGAGGAACTTTACAACCAACCAAGGGTGTGTACCACTTATAGTTGGCATTTCCTTCTACAATTAAAACAACAATCTCTAGTCACAACAATCAAAACAAGCAAAAACACTGCCATTACCTCTACTGCGGGTACAAAACACATTTTCTTTGAATACTTGTGGAGAAATAAAGCTTCTAGGACTCTTTTTGCAAAATGGCCTAAGTAAGTTACCAGAGTTACAAGATGGAATATGGACTGTGGCAACCCAGATAAAGACCACAAGACCACGTACACTGCAGCTGGAATGCTATAGCATATTGACCAACCAAGTCGCGCGTTGATTTCTCCTTCAGGGGAAAACTTGCTAATAACAACAGATGATGAACTGGTTAGTAGTGATTAATACACGGCAACACATTCTTATTCTATTACCGTGATTTTCATTGTTTAAGTTCCCCAAATGTTGTTACTTTACTCTTACTAATTTTCATGTATACGTAATTTCATGGACATTCAGGAACTGTTTTTGTGAGTATTAATTTTTGCAATTCTAGGAAAACAACTGTACACCAGTAGATTAAATTTCACGGTTTTGCCATTTTTTCAATCTCTCAAATCCTGAACTGTGGACCCTGTCACTACAAGGAGCCTACAAATGGAAAATCTGGCTGAAACAAAATCATATTACCAATGTGTCTGTGAACACAATAACAATGCTTTATTTACTCTTGACACTTAATACACATTTCTGAAGAAAATTACAATAACTTAGGAAAACATATGTGTTTAAAGTTGAGACAGGGGGATAAGTGAACCTTGCGGTTTTTGAGTTATTTCCCTGCCTTTCACATGCAAAACAAAATAAGACCAAGGGAATGAAAGAGACAAGTAACTAAAGTGCAAACACAGGGAGATGTACTGAACTATATAAATAATGAGCAGTGGATATTCAAAGGAATTGAATGTTCAAAATGTTAGTTACTTCATGCTATGTTCGAGTTGTTTAGAGAAGAGATATAGCTTAATTTGTGACTCAAAATATGTATGGGTGATTGACCAAGTGTGAGGTCAAGATGGCTGGATATTGGTCAAGTTCTTTTTTTACGTGTTTATGGACCAAGACTGAGTCGAACAGTGGACATTAAAAGCAGTGGCAAATCTACATTCATTTTAACTTCTTTCTTTAATAAGGGTTCTTTCTTTCTGTGGGAGGAACCCACAAGGTGTGGAGGTGGTGTCAAGCATGGTAGATTCCTAAGCTCTTGAGGTTTGGAGGACAGGAATATTGTTGTCAAGTGGTTTGCTTTTGGTTTGTTTTGCTGACATACAGACACTACATCTTGTATGAGAAAATCAGTAATTATACATACAAGATTACAGTGTTTCGGGTTATGCATCTTTCACACAGACTGAGTTTACTACAAACACTAGCTACAGATACTACATATGCCAATGATGTTTCAGACTTAATGCACCTATCAATGTTAATCCTGTAAGGGGCGGGGGTGGGGGGGGGGGTGGAATGCAGGCAAGAGGCGTTCTTGATTCCTAGCATGATCCCTCCCATCAGGCTTTTGATCGTGCAAAGGGACTCCAGGTTGGAAAATTTGACTTTGACTTTGTGAAGCCTAGTGTTACAATTCAGATGCAGTTACCAGGTCTCTCTCTAATGGCTCATGCTTTAGGGAAAGGTCAGTTTTCATTTGATTTCATTAGCATTCATTTGACACTTTAGACTGCCATCTAATCAGATATTGTCTATTTTAAGAAAGGTTTTTATATTTTTTTCATAATCAATTGTAAAACTCAGTGAAACCTAATAAACATTATATAGGGTTTGCAGAACATAATTTTCCAGTGTTTTTTTACCTGTTTTATATAGGGTGGGGCTTTTTCGATACTTAATGGACTGACGTTTCTTTCCCCACCTTTCACATTAATTTGCCATCAGTGTAAAATGAAGACTGGACTGCGGACTGTGGACTGCAGACCCAGGTAACATGCAGACCGAGGGTAAAATCCTAGGGGGTACTCCCCCACAATACCTATACAGGTATGTGCCACCCAACAGGGCCGTGATTTTGGGACTCCAGATCTAGAACAGGGTATCCTTTTTTGAAAGACGTTTCCAAGAACGGGGTATAATATTTTGAATGTTCGAATGCTCATCAGATTATCAGCAGCCATTTGAAATTATTCTTAGAGAATTTGCCTGATAAATACCTTAATGAACAAATCAAATCATTGCACCCTGTGTTGCGTGTGGTATGCTATCGTAAGGTAGTGAAATTTTCACAACAATGGGCTATTGAAATTTACTAAAGCTATAGGACGTGGTATTAAAAATCAACCTATTTCTAGAATGGGGTATCATTTTGAATGCAAATTCTTTTAAACAGGGTCCAAATTTGGAAGCCCAGGTGTCACATACCCACCCAAATGATACCCAAGTATGCTGCCCTCCCCCCTCCCCCAGGGAGAGGGTAAAATACAGACTGTAGACCAGGGATAAAATGCAGACTGCAGACTACAGACCTTTTAAGCATACTATATTTTCTCGATTAAACGCCCCTGATGTTTATTTTAAACCTGACTCGCGGATCAGGTATTCATTGACTTTTGCAGTTTATTCGAGCCTGGAGTTTATTAGAGTTTTTATTCATTATTCTTAGAGCTTTAAAATATCTAAAATAAATTCTTTGAGGGCCATATTTACGAATCTACGTGGGAGACCCGCCGTTTAATCGAGAAAATACGGTATATCGTATTATTTCCATTATCGCGTGCTGACCGTAAATTAAAGGGGATTAATTATTCTGCAGGTTAATCGCAGTGGAAGTCTGCACTGCGGCTGCCCTGAGTGTCACTCCCGTTAGACTGAATATAGCACGGCGTGAAGAATATAATATAACTCGGTGTAAAGAAAAATCCTAATTCATTGTTTAAAAGCATCAAAACTGGCACAGATCAAACACTTTTAACTAGATCAGTGTGAAGAACAACATTAGTCCACCTGTAACTGATAGGAAATATTGCCAGGTATTCAGTGAAGTACACCGAAACACACAAGACAATGGCCAAAAAGCACACTCCGATGTTCAGGTTATTCCACACTGGAAGCACCACAAAATCCCCAAGATAAGGTAAAACGATCCAAACAACGCCAAACGAAAAAGCAACTGTAAATGGTCGCTCTGTGTCCATCTCTTGTTTCGTCTCGCGTGGTGAGAATGTTTCAAAGATAGACCAACTGGGGCTGGCTGGGGATTTTTGCAATAATCCCATAATGCCTCTCTATAGGTTATGACATCATAGTTCCCATGAAGCTCTTCCCCACTGTTGTTTGATACGTCTTTCGCCATTCGACTAACAAATATTGCTGGTTTTGGGAGTTTTTCGCGTATTTGAGCTTTGAATTTGGATAGAAATGAAGCCAAGAAGAGTATCTGACAATGTAGATGGCGACAGTTCGGTTATGAAGACATGCTGTTGTTGTATGGACGTGAGGCTCGGCACTATTGTGCTTGGATTTTGCCATTTGGTAGGTCAAATTTCGCTTTCTCTTTCTTCTTCGGTTCAACATCTGCACCACATCAGTGCTGTTTTTTGTGATGAGAGCAAGCTAAATATGGGTGATTTAGAAACTAGTATTGGTGATTTCTTTGGCTGTTTTGTTTTTTTTCTTGGAATTTGTGTTCATATAATCTATAAATTAGCGTCAGATAGAAGCTTAAGGTGATTCTCTAGTAAAAGAACCCGCCATAGATTTTCGATGAAACTTGGTGTGCTGTTGTTACAGGACAAGGAGATATTAAAAACGTAGTAAAAAGAGGGGGTCACCGTGCTTGTTTTCACGTCAAAATGCTGACAAATACGGTTATTTAGGGGACTTTTGGTAATCTCCGTGTGCAACAAATAAGCTCGATTATTTTTAAATGCAGCGTGTTATATCACACAGAGTTTGACTTTCTTTGATTGTTTATTCATCTAAGTCTCGGAAAAAATGTCTTCAAATACCCTGCATTTTTTTAGTCTTTATAGGAAACATAATTTGGACATGTGCTGTTGGGCCCGTTATGTCTCCCTCTGTAGTATTTATTTCATTTGCCAAAAAAGTAGCCATAGATTTCCGCCAATGTTTTTCTCAGTTGTTGAGGATATTGTTATCATTGAATTTATGATATAAAAAGTAGGGGTCACCGTGCTCGTTTAAGAGCAAACGAGCATTTATTTTACTATCAAACTTAGTTTGAGGGAAATCTCTTACGTTTTGTGCGCACACGCGCTCATGTGCGCGTGCTAATGACGCAAAAATCGTGCGCAGTAGGGATGTGCAGTGCAATACTAGGGAATCACCTTAATCTTAGTTCACCTGAATTGCCCGTCAGATTTAGAACTGTTCAATAATAAGCTAAAATTTCTTTTTATCAAGTTATATGTATACCTTGTGCCGTCAATAAAAAGATACGATTGCTAAGCTTACATCTCCCATTAAGTAGATTACTAAAGTTAATTTGGAGGTAAAACTGGGTTCCACCAAATTTGTTACTGTTTAAGCTTATATGTCGTATTGTATGAGTTTTTTGCTCATTTGTACTATGTTTCATTGCTATTTGTATTGACTAAACCAAAAGGAAAAATCTTGTCGTCAAATAGTGTCCGTAAAATTTCACTGAGCCATGGCAAAGAACGAAAGACACAAAGGTTTTCAAGACTCTTCTTTGTTTATAAGATAATCCTACTTGTGCACAATCCCAAGAGTCCCATGACTCCTGCTATTTCTTAAATCCTTACATTTAAGAAGGCCAGTTTTAAAGTTGCGTGTATGTTTGTTAATAAACTTCAAGTGAAGTCAAGCTTCAGCAGGAATGTTTGCTTAATGGCTGTAAAACTTCAGTTGTTTTTCAACCAAAGGTATCATGTTTGCGCCCAATTAGAACATCACACCAATAATGTATACTCAGAGTAGCAAAACTCATTGATTGTGTTGTTTTTATTTAGTTGATCCACATTGCTGGAGTAGTAGTGTTAACTCAGATGCTTCTACATCCAGAATTGTATGAAGAGAGGTATTTTGAAACTTATGGCACAACCCCTCGATCAGGTACATCTTTGAGCTCTGTTGTGCAGTAGTTAAGGTTACTATAGACCTTCAATGCCCGATTTCTTCCAAAACATTTTTTTACACCAAATTCAAGAACCTAATCAGAATTTTCTAGAAAAATATTTCAAGAAAATTGAAACATAAATGAGTTATCCTCAAAAACATGATTTTTCAGAACAGTTCAATGATCCACAAACTGTGATAAGCCAGTTAGAATGTGTCAACCACTGAGTTGAGCAGTAAAAATTTTGTGTCAATCTCATCCACAGACTCCTATTTCATGATACATAGTTTATTGAGGTTTGCTTTAAAGCCTGCAAAGAAAGTATTAATTATTCCTTGAAGGTCTAAAGTAACCTTAACACAGGTAGTAGGCATCCATCTATCCTGTTAATGTAGCTTATCTGGTAAATGACACCTGCCCAGAATACCTAATGGTCCAGCATTACAATGTATCTTGCTTTTGTTTAGTCTGTTTCTATGTCATTCATGATCTCTGTGATTGTTTGGTTAGAGGAGGAACATAGCATCAACACTACTTTCCTTGTACTTCTCTTTTTGGATTGTGCTGTGTTACAAATTATGTGCAAATGCGTCTCAGCCTTGAAGGGCACTTTTACTTTTTAGTTCTTGGAAGAAATGTATGCTCCTGTTTCAATAAATGAACATGTACCCAAATTATTCGTGGAGGAAGTAAATATTTGCCTTACTGATTAAGAAGTGGAATTTGTTGACAAACAGAGGGATAATTTAGAGCTCCTTTACTTACCAGCTATATTATGTGCAAAGTATTTTTTTCATGAGTTTTATGCAAGTTGTTCCACAAAAAAAAAATTTTCAAAATCCAAAAGTTTCACGAGGCAAGAGAAAATTATGTGTCGTATTTTGTTTGGTCCTGTTCTGTAATCTTGTCCAAATGGTCTTTTTAAAAGTGTATCATTGTTCTTCTTTACTAATGTTAAAACAAGCCCTTTTGCCAATACAGTTGACTCTCGCCTTGCAGACACCCTGCTGTTACCGACAAAATCCAGATCCCTGGCGAAAACTATAGAGGTTTGACTGGAAATGACTCCTGCTATTATGGACTCTTGCTATTACAGATTTAGGGACACTTTCGTGGTACCAAAATGACAATTTTATTGTTTTGACTATCGATAAAGCGGACACCATGTACTTCTCACATAACGTAATTATGTAAAATTACAGTCTGCTGGTCATCATTTGTCAAAAGACACTTCAAAAGACTTCTGGAATGGTTATTTTCGCATCAATTCTTTAATACATTAAAGATTTAAGATAACTTCACAGACATTGTCTATGTTATT
>Ga0126338_10000709_pt1 | contig 19211 bp, 13 predicted proteins | sample OrbCmetagenome_2_FD_92529 | JGI IMG/M metagenome (GOLD analysis project Ga0126338, IMG submission 92529) | Coral microbial communities from Petempiche,Puerto Morelos, Mexico - Orbicella C C metagenome | ecosystem: Host-associated > Invertebrates > Cnidaria > Coral | place: Petempiche,Puerto... | reverse complement strand
ATCTTTGCTGACGTCATTGTTTACATTTTTCCTCATTAGCATACGACTTGACTCATAGAAGCCGTGGCCGTATATATGACCTAAATGCAAAAGTTGAAAAAGTTGATTAAGTTGAGCAATTTGGGCAATTTTCAGCTCTTTGCAAGCAATATTGAAGGAAATATCAGCCGACAAAAATTGCGAAATTGCTGTGTGGCAAAAAAGTTATTGAGCCATACATTTCTCTGTAAAATTTCGAGTTTTTAGAAGAGAATTTCTCCGAAACCATTCCGTGTATTGGGTTCGAATTTTCAGAGATAACTGAAACTGTTGTGTCCTTTCAATATTCAGAGTTTTTCTTTTATTAGCGTCATTAGATAACGATAAGCATATGTTAATGAGGCAAAAAGTGTAAACAAAGATTCGCCTAAGTCCGGGTTCGAGTCCTGGCCGCTGCCACTGTGTTGTTTTCATTCATACGAAACTGTGTTCCATCTTTCATTCATTTTCATGTAAGTCAAACTTATTTTCATATGAAAAGTTTTGCACGAAGACTCGTTTTGAAACAGAGGTGCAACGTCACTCGGAAATGCCCTATTTGTATTTTCTGGCAATAACAACATTGGAATCTTGAAAAAAAAAAAATTGACTTACTCCATCTTTTACAAGTTTAATTTGCACAACTGAGATGGTGATTTTCTTCTTGCCGATAGTATCGTGATGATATATAGTGTTGAGCTGCAATACGAGATCAAAAGTTAATCAAGGATAACTGGAGGTACTAAAATTGCTTATTTAGAAATTTTACTGAAAAAAAAAAACACAAAAAAACAAAGTTAAGTCGAAATTCTGACAATCGTTTTGTCAAAATGCGGATGCAATGAATTTAAAGGTCAAAAAACATGGATAATAGAGTTCTTTTGGTAATTGAATTAATTGTTTTCCAAATTTCTTTGGGATTACTTGAGTTTTCAGAGAATTTTAAAAGCGTTGTAGAAGCGGTTTGTGTTTGAATTTTTAATCTCTCTGTTAACTTGGTTTCTAAGCGATTTGTATTCTGACCAAAGTTTGGAATCATGACGTTTTCGAGCGTTTAATTTAGCTCTGTCTCTCTTGACAATAAGTGCCTTGATGTCACGAGTGACTAAGGAGAAGCCTTTTGACGAACTCGCTTTGTTTTTGGCGGAGCGTGTTGGTCAGCTACAGAAAGAAACATTTTTCCAGGTATTCCACAAAATTTCAGGATCATCATAATGTTTCAGAGCTTCCCAAGGGAGCTTGGCTAAATCATTACGGAATTTGAGAGTATCAAATTTCGAATAATCCCTGTATTAGGCTAGTTTACTTGACGTGTGTTCAGCCGTTTAAACGGATGTCGTAAGGAACGTTTTCGCATGAGAGGTTACATATTTGGCGATGCATTTTTGTGGTTGAATCGGCAAAGCTCTTTTTTTAACGACGCTTTTAGGGTCGGGAAAGTGATATTGGCGATGTACTTACTTCTTTTTACGAGACGCGTGACTGGTGAAAAAAAGTTCTCCGTGATGCGTGAATTAATAGAAAAATTCAGCGTGATGCGTGATTGGTACCCCACTTTGCTACAATCATGGAAATACAGATCAAAATTTTCCGCCAGGCAGGAGTTCATAATATTGTCAAAACGTCTGTGGGTTATGGCCATGTTTTGGTCTATTGCCGTCCAATATATGACTGGACACTGTCCCAAATTAACTTAAACCTCGCAGGTAAAACATGCTGTTTTTCCTTACAACTTTGCGTTCCGTTTTCTGCCTACTCAGACGTCAGAATGACGTTTCAAGTTTACGGTGTCTTTAATTTTGATGCAACATAACCTGCCTTCATCGGATAGACTATAGTCTGTCTATACAGATAACGTAAAAATATTGTTACTTAACTGTTTTCTAGCCTGATGATTTTGTTGTAAAATCTTCCGGCAATTAATGCTGTAAAATTTTCTAACACCTAAGTTCGATCAATGAGATTATGAATGTAGATTTGTGAATGCATTTTTAAACTTACCAGGTTTGCAAGCATCAGCAAATATTTAGTAGTACCGTCGCCGTGAAATGATAATGTGTATTTATCAGCTACTAGGGTCATCTCAAGGTACTTAAGATCATCATCGTCACTGCCTTTGCTTCTCTTCTGAGACTCCTTGGCAAAGGTCACATCTTTCTTTTCTCTGGCTTCTGATAACAATTCTTTAAATGAAGAAATTGAGGTATGAAATGAAATTATTTTAAGGAAAGTTTTGTAAATGTGGCCAGCTTTCTGTTGCTGGAAAGGAAACAAGTTTTTATTGTTTTTGTTTTCAAGTTTCTCTTTGGTAATCAGTCTCAATCTTCTCCAATCCCATTCTTTTATCTAACGTTTTGGCCTTGACAAAAAAGAGCTTTATGCATGACGAAAACGACTGCCTAGCTTTGAAGTTCAAGTTGACCAAGTTCAGTTTAAAAGAATTGGCGGAATAATAACGGTAACAAATAGTATACTTGTTTAGGCTGGTACATGTAAAGTTACAGAGATGCCAATTAAAAACCGCAAAAACCCAGTAGGCCCAAAAGACACTTAAAGTGTAACAAAACGGCATTGAACATCGGAGAAATATGTAAAGACATGAATTATCATCGTGATTTTCAACTTAAATATCACAGCTGCATAAGTTGTACATGTGTGTGTATTTTTATCGTTTGAAACGTTTGACCCTGGGGGATACTTTGAGTTAAAAGGAAAGTTGCAATGAACTAACTTCCTTTAAATGAAGTATTCACTGGATAAAATTTACATGTGCAGATCTAGACTGGATTTGTAAACACTATCCCGATATAAACGTTCCTTATTTAACTACCTTTGTATCGTTTTGGTGTATTTTTCTCGTCAATTGAACGTCTGTATATGAGGTGGTTGTTTACTTTAGCATTGCCGTCAGTTACAAGGTGGCTGGCGAGTGGTTGAAGGAACAGTGTTTGGTCCATTAGCTGAATTATACCCATCTGAAGGAACAAAAAATAACAAGTGTTTAGTCATCCTATAGAAACGAATCTGTGTTGGCTTGGTAAGATTGCACGCTCAAAAATGACAATTGAAATAAACGACTAAGCTTCAGTTACGTGTAGGAAAGATCAAGAAGATCATGAAGATCTTGGGTGGAATTGACTGATCTTCCTTTGAATACGTAACTTGTAGGCTCATTTGCTCATTCTGACAAGTCGTTGTGACCGTTTACATTTATACCACATGACACCTACGTCATATAATTCTACTTAGTAAAATGACTAGTAATGATTAAGATTTAAAGTTGAATTAGTAAATATTGCATACATCAGTGTTCATCCAGAGTTATTTTGTCAGATGGCAGACGATCTGACGCCTCTTCCACAAAAATGCTCTTTTCTACTCACTAGTCCATTCCCATTACTAACGGCAACCAAAGATCCAGGTTCCGAATTCACGTGACCATTGAAAAAGGTATTGTGCGGCGGATCCTCGCTTGTAACTGTTCCATTCTCGTGTCGCTCAACAGTCATCCATGGTGACATGAGTTCTTCATTCTTAGTAAGGTTGAGATGGAGCGACATACCAAAAGCTTTGACATTATAGTACCAGACACCTGGCTCTTCCGCGTGTCTTTTCTGCCTTGCGTGAATGTTAAGATTTTGCGAAAGAAACCTGTTGTCGTCATCAACTTGAATGGGAGAAATGACTTCGTATTCTGGTACTGTGTAAAAAAAAAGGAGAAAGAAAAAAGAGAAACGTTCGATAACGTGTACATGTACTTGTGTCTACAGAGTCTTCTTAGCATTGGGTATAGCTACTGTTAAACTGCACTAGTGATCACGAGGTCAGAAAACCATTATATACCTTCCTTCAGTGAGCTTACACCAAAATATCGTTCCAGTTCACTTCTTTTCAAACGTAAATGGAGATTATCCTGTTAAAATAAAGAAAATTATGCTGACTAACCGAAATGCGCACACAAATTAAAACACATAGCTTTTAAAGTATTTAGACCAAGAGTTTCATCAGTTTTTGTTTAAAATGGTCCAATGTTTGTATAAAACAATATTTCGTTTGTAGAGAAGCAATTCACAATATTTTAGGGGGGGGGGGGCAATTGTACAGAAACATTATTTTCTAAAATTGTTTTAATAATAATCATAGTAATAACAAGAATAATAACACCTGGCGTACATGTATATAGGCCTAAATATTTACTACGTACGGAAGCAAATTGCTTCCAGAAAAGTCAACTTATTTTTTTGGCTTCAAGGAGACAAATTAAATTTGCTTCTGTACAAATGTAAAAAAGTTCGCGCAAATGGAAAACCATTCAGGGAACTAATGTTTCTGCAGAAATGTTACAGATGTAGAGATGTAGCAACTATGTTTCCACTTTTGATGTTCCAAAGGTTCATACCGGCTTGAATTGGGCAGCAAATCCCGGCTTGTCACTGTCCACTACTTCTGACCTCACGAATCCCCCTTTGAATGACATATTAAACTATTTAGTTCAAAATTATCTCAAAATTGCACGCTTGAACATCGCAACTGAAAGATACCTGTAAATAATTTACAAGGCTGTACTAAAGACTAGACTTTACGGGTCATAAAGCAGTGTTTGAGGCATTGATTTCTATTGTATATAATTCTTAGTATAGGCTTTTACTGATATTAAAATCATGCCGGAGATCCAAAGCATGGTTAATGAACTCAAGAAAAGTTGTTATGAAACTGTCGGGAAAAAGTTGCCAGAACAATATATGTTCTTGATCACTTTTTTAAGAAGCACGAAAGAAAGTAGAGACAAGCAAATAAACACCAGAAAGACTACGGTTAAGTAATTCATCCAGCGTGCTACAGAAAGCAAACCAAGCTCTTCAGCACGATCCGTGCCCTCCGGTAAAAAAGTCTTTTTTCATAGTTTTTGTTAATATCTTAATATTGACTTTGTGAAAAAAGTACTTGCTTGATTATTTCACTGGTGCATGTATGATCACAGCTTAAATGGATCGTGCAATGACAGGATAATCAGCTTCATCGTTCTCATGTCCCGGATGCACGCCTTCTCCTTCTTGTTCCGCTTTTGCAGCAACGAATACAAGCTATCAGCACTCGCCAGCTGTTTTTAACTTGTGCAATGGAACTTTAATTTTCTTGTCATTATTCGTGAGTTTTTATTTGTTCAATGAGGGGCCTTAGCGGAAGCATACATGACGAAAAATGTCTTACCAATATCACAAGCAGTGAGGATTATGAAGTGACACAACAGCGTAGACAAATCCATGTGTGGTTTCCGGGGCTAGCTCTGTTTGGACAACACAAATGTTCGTTAATATTGATGTATAAGGGTACCACATGTCTTTGTTCATTTTTTAAAACTGTTATCATGGAAATTATTACTTTCATCAATGTTTTTAGTATTGCAGAACCTTTCTGTATGTCACTAGCTCTAAGTGAAGTCGGTATCCTCAATAAAGATCATTGTCATGATCATTGCCATTCTTGCCCGCATGTCAGGACGGTATACTGAGCTGATATTGCTGCTAATATTGTATAAATAGTGTTAAGCAGCTATATGAGCATTGTAGTGTACTGATCGGAATCAATGTAAAGTAACTTATAGGTATTGCAAGCAATGTAAAGTAGCTGTGTCTGTATTTTAAGCTGTACACGTAGATGTATTGTAATGTTAGTTGTGCAAGTATTAGTGGTGTAAGTTATGTAACTGGCTGTATGGTATGTTACAAAAGTTTATTTAAAAAAAATGCTGAGCTGATGATGATATAAGGGATAAGGGCTTCCACGTATGCTCAAATGAGGGTAATTGATTCATTAGTTCATTCAGTTTAAACATTTGTGTCGAATTTGTGCCGTTAAATAACCTGCACCAAGCAACAGCTTTCCGTCTAGTGTTACATTCAACTCTATTTCTAAATCAATTTCTATATGTGCGATGCAACTAGAATCTAGTGGCGAATTTAACATAGCCTTAGCTCCTTGTAGATGCACACGAGTGGTTACCGATTCTTGTTGTCCAATCAGAAATAGCGCTAGCGCCAAAAAAGAACAACTGTGCGACTTAAGTTGCATAACTCTGCAACGCGATAGTAAGACAAGTACGTTCCTGTTGAGGTGGGACAAGATGCCACAAGCCCCTCGTTACCGTACATAACAATGCAAACTGATCGTGAACAAACATGAAAGCAGTGACCCTTTTGCAACTGAACGATGCTCGCTTTCGTGTGATGTGGCACGTGTCATAAAAGTGTAACAAAATTGAAATAAATTTGACATTTGTTAGATGAAGACCAAAAGTTAAATATTTGCCCTGCGGTCTTCATAAATTAGTGCGAAATGGTTCTTCTTTTGCAACACTATAGACAGCTCTTTATACAAATACATTTTTAGGTCGCTAAGGAAAAACAAGGACACTGTTTCAACACTGCAATAACATGAGTGACGTCAAAAACTAATTAACCTTTCGTGAAGTTGTGTCTTCCAGAGATTAAATTGAATCTAATCGTGACTTTTTATCTAGAAAACAAATAACAGCAGATTATGGATGATGATGTTGATAATGACAATGGACTAAATGAAATGATCAAGTCTTTATGCTTGCAATGTCAATGGTTGACATGTAAAAAAGGCGTCTTTAATTAGTCGCTCGCTAACTTACGGTCTGTAAATAACATTCTACAAATAGTTTAGCAGACTTTAATTTTTCATAACGCTTTTCAAAAAGTGGCTTTAGAGAACTGAGCTATATTTTCTGACGACAATATTACCTCGACTTTTGATTCTGTTATGGCCTCGAACTTGTAGTGTTGATTGTAGCTTGGAAGACTATAACATTAATAGTGGGTGGTTATAGCTGGTTACGCTAACGTCGCATAAGTAATTTCTTTAAAACCTCGCGCTGTTACATAGCTTATATGTATAGTACGAATTTTGGAGTTTAGGTGATTCAAAGAAGTTTTACAAAACCATCAATATCTTAGCTGTGCCAAGGTACAATTCTCGTGACTTAACACGCCTGGTAAACATATCTGGATGTCACAAAATCAAAGAACAGCTACATTTTATCATGCTGAATCTTCTGTTAATAAAAAATTTAATTCAATCATGAAGAATACTTACTGTATGATGTAACCTACCTATCAGTTTTTATTGTAACCCGGGTTCTCGCAGCCGTTAGATACTGAATTAGCGCTAGATAACAGCCGAGCAAAACATACACACACACAGCTATACCTTTATTCCAATCAGTTTTTGAGAATCGAAATTCTTCATTAACTGACCACTTGTCCAAAAGATTGACATGTGAAATGTTACGACAGACAACCAGTGTCAGTGATGTGCAAAGTAAATTCGTTCTTCAAGGCGGGACTTAATGACCTTGATAAGTAGCTGATAAACTTTCGTCGGAGTCATATGAAAATTTCTCAGTGTGTAAACACATTTTTCTTTCATTTATACCTAGACATGTCCCAAGTTAGCCTCGTACGCAGACGTCCTTAATGCTTCTCATGCAGAAAAAAAGATGGAAGAGGCCGTTTCCGATACACTCAAAAAATTTTGGTAAAGAACTAGGGAACGGCTCTCAAATGAAACCCGAGTCAGAATATGCACTTAAACTGGTGGATGGGACGCAAACATTGGATATGTGGGAAGATACCTCGTGTCAGGTTCTCTGGATAGTTCTCGCTTTCTTGCCAACTTAAGAGAGTTGTATCAAGCTTTTCACAAGAATGCCAACAAGAGGAGAAAGCAATCTATACAGACATCCTAAGCGTCGGCTCAGTCAAATTCTTGTTAGCAGGGACTCTACAAGACCTCAAATAACTCCAAGCGGACTCCGACTTATGCGTCTTCGGCCCGGTGGTTGATTGGTTCACGGATTCCAACCAATAAGGTTACTTTATTGGCAAACCATTTGAGTACAAGTACAAGCCTTTTCTCGCTGAGCAAACAAGTGTACTAATAAAAAAGACTGATATAAGTCTTGGTCGTAATTTTAAACAAAACAAAAATGATTCAAAAGTATAAGATTTAGATTTGAAAGCCGACGAACTGGTTAAGATAGAAGCGAAAGATCAGGAAAACATTTTAAAGAGATCTTTTAATAATATAGTTACTTTTTGGATTGGAACTCGCGCATGTAAAGCAACATGAATTCTTCGTGGAGTTGAAATCTGTTGCTGTGGTCGAGCTAAACAACAATCTTGGAAATTAGGTGGCAAAATTAAGTTGGAAAATGTAAGTTAATAAACTACCTTTTTTTTTTCTCATTCATCTGCCTTTTTGTGTGGGATTTCCCACACTTTGCGCCAGCGATATTTATTCCTTTATTTGTGTACGAGAGCAACGTGTTTGTCACGTGGTTTCTACTTGGCGTGTAGACTGGGTTCAACTAGCAAGAGAGAGGACCATGGGGACGATCGCGAGGTTGAGTGTTTTTGTGCGGCGACCATTAGTGTGACTAATCTTCTCGGCTGTTATTTTTTTGGCGAATTTTGACTTGTTTTGAGATTCGGAGGGAGTCTTTGGCCTTAGGTCTTAGTGTTTGAGACACTCGCTGCTGAATTTTTTTGTGACACGCTATTTATTATGAGGTGGGTGAACGTTCGCGTTCTGTTTGTATAAGCACAAGATTCTCATGGATGAATAAGGAACAATCATACAAAATTCCAGTTCTCTGACAGAACTGTCTGCAATTACATATTTAAATTATGTCACATTGAAATTGCTTCGATCAGCTGAAAATCCCGACAATTTCCGCGGAAAATAAAATCGAGTAAACAATGTCGCGCCGCGCAGTCTGCAACTGTCGGAAGAAAATTTATACATGAATGATTTCATTACTTTCAACTCCCGTCTATTGCTAAAATCAGCATTTTATATCAACAACCGAAGTTTTTACCGACAGATATAACATAATGACAAAGTCCAGTATTTCCCTGCGTATTTATGGTTAGCAAGTTGGGGTCCCCCCTATAAACCATGATTTGTTGATACGTTGGGTGACCGTGCAGTTTCTAGACTGTTCAGCAGTCCCCTATTTTTCCGTGAGATCGTGGATGTCGATCGTTGAGTTCGATGGGCCGCCATCTTGGTCTCTTGATGCGAGCGAAACTGGGGAGAGTAGAAAATGCCCGTGGGTAGTGGCGGTGCGGTTAATAGCGTGGGGGTGACGGGGCGGAAACTGTAACAGCTTCCCTCTGTCTAGTGTTCGCTGCGTTAGTTGCTCCAGCAACGGCAACACCTGATTGGTCGAAGGGACAATAGAGTTCATCGAGCGTAGCAGAGCGTTGACAACTTGAGTGACAGAGAGTCACATTCATCACTTCGCGGCTCAGGCCAAAATGGCATCAATTTCAAGAGAATTTTCTGTAGAATGTTTTGATTTTGATCCTCTGTCTGCTTCTTGTCTTGGAGGATTGGTGTTAAAGCGCGAGCAAAAGGAGGCCGTTTCTCGTTTACTCGAAGGAAAAGATGTTTTGGCGGTTCTTCCAACTGGTTTTTGGCAAGAGTTTAATATATCAAAGTTTCGTTTTGGCGAAGGAAATGGCTGAGAGCTCCGTTGGTTGTTCTTATTTCCGACTGAAATTTTACAATTAATGCCACAAAGACGGCACGCATCTGAATAATTGGAATTCTCTGCGGGCTTTGCCGCTTTTTTTGGAGTCAGAGAAGAGTTCTTCCGTCCCGCATTCATTCGACTCAACTTGTGAAACCTTCAAAATGTTTCGAAATTCACAGCACAGTAACATGTATTCATATCATCATCCCTGATTTGATAGGTTTTTTCTCAGGGGAGGAGATTGTTAATTGATTTGATTAACGGAGGCGCCAAACTGGCGGCCGCGTCCCTTGAACACGAGACAGAGTGAAGCTGTTACAGTCTCCCTATTTTTTCCGTCAGCCGTGCCCTCCATCACCCCTACCCACGGGCATTTTGTACTCTCTCCAGTTTCGCTCGCATCAAGAGACCAAGATGGCGGCCCGTCGAGCTCAAAGATCGTCATCTACGATCTCACGGGAAAATAGGGGACTGTGAACAGTCTATGCAGTTTCCGTAGACTCACAAGTTAAATCAGAGACTAAAATATTTGCATTTGCCTTCAAACTTCGTGCTAAACATTTTCACATTTACTGGTCATGTTTAAGGACAAAAGCTAATTTCTACAAGTGTAATTTACACCCAGTTTTTTTTTTTAAGCTGGAAGCACGAATATTAGCCGACATTTACGATCGCGTGCTGATTTATCGTAAACAAACTCCGTGCAACCAACGACCGATTCTAATAATACAGCCAATGAAATAAAGCTGTTCCCACAGTAAACATCTCTAAGCCAACGCGATTCGAAAGTCGTGTTCGTGAACAAAATCAATAATTGTCCCAGTTATTTAACAAAAGCACAATAGCACGTCATCTCGAGCCCGACGAAACAGGCCACGTTATTGTTGATTGCACGGTCCAGAATCACAACTAAAAACCAAAACGTCTCGTGTGCACGTGCTTTGCGATGATGTCATTTGTTTTCGCCTCCGCTTTGCCTGCTGCGAAGAACAAGCTTAGCCTGCAAAATGTGTTTGCTTCAACGACTCTTTAATCAGTCAATCAACTCCGCTACCCAATAACTTGGGACTATATGTCTGCTGAATTTTTTTTTTTTTTTGCTGGGTTTTAGTATACCTTGTGAACCAACGGTTACACGGGATTTCGCTAAGGTAACAAAAATGTCACAGCGAGGAAAACCATTTTTCCTTTTCGGTTACGTATTAATGTCAAACGGAGAATCGTGATTTGCTCATACCTTGAACATCGAAACACTAATGCAACTTACCACATTAAATGTCAAGGGCGTTGCATGTGATCTTTTTGACGTATCCATGGGTATTAACTACGGGAAATTTACCTCCGGAAATATTGGTCATTCTCACTAAATGCAGTTTCTCGTGGTAAAAAGGTCATTTACCACGGTAACAAGAGCCCCGTGTAACCGAACCCTAAGAGAGCAAATTTCCTGGAAACTTAAGTCCAAACTGAACATGTTTCTCCTGTAACCGTTTTTTCGTCTGTAGCTTGGGGTCTTATAACCAGGACTCTACGGTATCTTTACTCGAAATCCGTCACTAAAACAAGACAAAATGTATAAATATCCACTGGAAAGCTACAATTTCTCTGATTTATCCATAGCGCAACAACTTTTGTTTGACTGAAATCCCACACAAGTTCGCATTGCGGACCCATTTTTCAGAAGAAGCTATTTTCAAGCTTCGTTTATTAAAAGAGCGAATAATTTAGTGTAATCAGTGCTAGTTTGATAAAACTACTCGTGTGGCTTCATATCTTTTAATTATTATCATTTTAATGCTTTAATATTGTCAACAAGTAACTTTATTTGCATGGTTATAAATTCTTACAACATTGCAAAAGCATGCAACTAACAATAAAACATTAAATCAAGAAATCACTTGTAGGACGTTTATCACAGTTCATCTTCTTCTTGATCTTTTTCTTTTATTACGTCTTCTTCTCTTGTTTGGTTTACCACCTGTGTCTATATATATATATATAAAGAATATTAATTGCGTTAAATGTAAATTTTATTAAAATTATATATCACGGAGTGACACAATCAAAGCTGTAGGAAGCAAGACAAGAGTGAATTCTACTGAGTCAATAGGCCACGTTTGGAAAATCAATATTCTAACATGGCTCCGAGGCTTTCAGGACAAACTTCTATATTTAATGTTGTTTTCTTTGTATCTAAGTCTCTTTTAGGAATTGAGAGACAAAAGAAACTTATGAAAATTACAATTTTGAGCCGAAAGCCTCGCAGCCATGTTGGAATATTAATATATATCGCACGTGGCCCGTTGAAACGGAAAATAATTGTTTACACGAGCGTCTAAAACATTTTAAACAATAAAGGAAATCAGGAATGAGTGCAGAACTGTTATCTCAATGAAAACGTTTGCTTAGTTTTACTGTATTGACAATGTTTGGATTTTGTTACGTTGCGGCATCAATTTCCATCAAATTCATTCAGGTTTGAAAAGAGGTGGAATTTGCACGTCTAAGATATCCAAGCTTTTTGTGTCGGGTTTGCATTAATTTTATATATAACGATAATATGAAAGCGTCAAATATTTTAAGAACAAATAGATACATTAACCAGTCAAGATGGACGGATAAAAGACAAAACAAAAACTAAAATGTTCTCAGATAATAATGGTGATCCTCTTAGTTATTGGCTAACATGGAGGCTTCCCGGTTAAAGGAGAAAAATAAGATTCCCTTTGAGTATATGTATTTCCTTTTACTACAAGTTTAAAAGATAAAAGATAAAAGCGAAATGCCCGAAACTTTAAAGCTCCTATTCAAAAGTTTTAGGTGAATGGGCCTCTATAGCTTAAAGAGTTCCCCCTAAATTGAGATTTTAGTCGTATTTTATTGAATAAATTTGATATACGTAAGAAATCTAATTATTGTAAGCATACCGAGGCTTTACAAACCAGAGCAGGGAACGTCATAATTGCATTCCTCCGATACAGGCGGCTTGACTCCGTTTTCACAAAAGACTTTTGGCACTGCGCTATATTGACCATCGCTGTTCAGCTTCTTGCAGCTCAGAGTGCGGGTGATAATACCACCTTCACAGGTTTTAGAACACTGCCAAAAAAATAATGAATAAAGCAACATTAATCAACGTTTTACAAGTAAAATAGTTATTTCGAAGAATTTCAGAGTTTTTCCCAAACATATATGTGAGTCTTTTTACCTGAGGGATATTCTACCAATAATAATAATAATAATAATAATAATAATAATAATAATAATAAGAACTTCATTGAAATCTCCTCAGAAAACCCATTTGCAAATCTTCACACATTCCACTATCATAGACTAAAATTTTGATGAAAATAAAAGTAATAATAATAATAGTAATAATAATAATAATGATAATAGTAATAATAATTATAATAAAAATAATAATAATAAATTAATCGTCCTACTTGGAACTGCTCACATACTTAGGAGGACTCTCTCCATCAAGTAATCAAGCAGACTTATGACTGCGCTAAGCTCATGGACTGAACTCGACACCATAATTGAAAAGAGAAAAATTTAAGGATTTACCTCATCATCATCTTCATCATCATAATAATAATGATAATCTACAACGTACGCGATGGCTGTCTGGGTTGGAGATAATCAGGCGGAGTTATTCAGAGCATTAGAAAGAGAAAACTGCCGTATTGCCAGGATTATTTTCGTTTTACCATCGGACATGCCCTCGGAAGAGATCTTAGCAACAGCCAAGTAGAGCAACTCGGCACATCTATATAAGGTTTCTTTAACTGAACTTCTCTGTAAAGGATACTTTGGATTACTCGTACATGGTCTGGTTAAACAATTGATAAACCGCAACTGTAGATCTGCTTTGAATGAAGCACGTACTCGTATCGCCGAGTCTTTCTTCAAAATACATGCAAAATTCTATCTTTTGTACGGAGGGGCCGTCCTTTGGAATGCATTAGGACATTCTTAGTGATGGATCGGTCTTTTAATTGACTGCAGAAACATCAAGTAGCTTCAAGTCTTTAGCTGTGTTTGTATTTCAAGCTGTATACGTAGATGTACTGTAATGTTAGTTGCGTGAGTGTTAGTAGTGTAAGTTATGTAACTGACTGTATTGTATGCAAATAAAAGTTTATTATATATAAAAAAAAAAAATTTAAAAAAAAGTAGCTTCAAGTCTTTTGTGAAAAATCTTCACAAACGACTAATTACAGACTAATGGAAATTAAATGTTTTTAATCTTAACAAGAGTTGTCTAACTTCCTAGTTTAATGTAGATCTCAAAGGAAAAATATACGTCACCTTGTGGCCATTATCAAATGCAGACTAAAGTCGTTCAGTTCAGACATATACTAACTTAGGTGGTAATGGCGACAAGATGACACCGAAACGTCATGTTATAGCGTTTATTTTTTCCTATAAAATGTTTTTTCCGTATCTTTTTTGATGTAGATTTTTCCTTTTTATTGTAAATCAAAACATTGAACTTTGATAATCGTTTTGTTTTATTTAGCTGGCACGCGACCCCACATGCTGAAACTTTTGCCATGTAATCGTGTCTTTATAAAGGTTGTATGTATGCATTACGTTGGTAATACAGACCCAGGCTTTAGATGTTACTCAAAGCTTTATTACTACAGTGTATGTATGTATTGGTTCTCCCTCCCAAGTGCCCACCTACTAAGGGGCATGCATCTGTTAAGTGGAACCATGTGGTATAAGTGCTTACCATCCGGTCAGTTCTAATTTTGGCTTTAGTAATGACACTTTTAGTAAAAATGACATTCCCAAACTGCACCCGAAATATTACTCACTCGACAGTATCGTTCTTTTGGCACCAAAAATACAGATTATTACCTGCATGTATACAAATTGAGAACACATAGACATAGACAGTCAGAGAGAGTTTATTTTACTTGGACACACACTTAGCTATGGTAACGGTGCAGCCCATACCCTTGATAAGTAGAGTCTACAAGACGCACCAGCTAGTTTACAGGTGCGCCGAGAAAAAAAAAAAAACAGAAAAATGTGCAATTGGGTGTAAATATTAAACTAAACTATCTTAGATTATACAACTACTATAAAATATCTAAGAATGTATATGTATAAGAACACGTCAAATAGCAACGGTTTTACCTCTCCCCACGCAGAAGGAACCCACTCAGCAGGACAGGCTACTTTATAGCAAGCTCTCTGGAGCTCCTTTGGTCTTGGTTCCTTGCAGCTGCTTTCACTCACGGTTTTGTATTCTTCTGGGTCCTGACTCACTTTTTCTGTGCAGGACAGTTCACGCGTCACTACACCACGTCCGCATGTCTTTGAACAGGAGCTCCATCCAGTCAGGTGCCATCTGTTTCAGACATGGGGACATCGTTTAATTTGATGGAACTTATGCTTTCTTCGGGGCTTGGGAAACATCGAGTCACTCCTGTGGTCAGTATGCGAGTTAGGTTTTATTCTAATTCTCAAAGTTAGAGTGAGCATTTTATATATTCAAAAATTGAACTAAACTTGTGTGTGAATTTCGAAAAAGCGATGGTTGCGCTGCGTCAGCGGGCGAGTGATACACTTAGCCGATTTGTTGACAAAGGTAAATTAACCAAAGTAGCGAGTTTGTGAAGGTGAAGTTAAGTTGTGAATCGTTAGCCATTCGGCGGAGCACAGTTCATTGACAAACCTTGGAGTACAAGCTTGAGTATTACACGGCATCTCATCTTGTGGTTTGTCGGCACCTTTTTCACAGATCTTATCTGCAACTATTGATTGATCATCCTTTCGTTTGCACTTTACTTGTCGAGTTTTTTTTCCTGCGAATAAAACATCAATACAAAACACTTGTATGGTTTTAATTTGTAGTAGATTCCTGTAAGTTACTGGCCGATATTGGAATTAACATGTGAGCTCTTCAAAAACTCTCGCTTTTAATTATCTTGACGTTAAAATAGTATCTCAAGTTATTTAGCGGCGTCCTTTTCTTATCGCAGAGCCAGTTCGTTCTTGGATACTTGATTAAGTTTTTTTCTGCAATTTTTTTTTAACTACTTCATTGCATAGTAAAATTGAACTGTACAAAAATATCTTTCGGAGTGACAACGCATATGAATAAAATGATTTGAGTTCGAGATAGCGGAGAGTTCAGGATAACTGACGAGTTCTAGAGAAAAGGACTTTAGAAAAAGTCCACTGTAGGTACCTGTGTCCGTGTCTATGTTTACCGGACTGTTAATACTGAATTGCAGCTACCATTGTGCATGTTTCTGAGTTTTGTGACGTGCGTGAAATGCAGGAACAAAACTGGCAACAGGCAAGGTGTCTGAATATATATATATATATTTTGGAATTAAAATATAGGTAGTCTCATAAATGCGTACGCATTGTGGACCAGATCTAGCCTTTACCTCCAGCGCAATCCTCAGAACACGTTGACCATCCTGTCTTCTCATCAATGATCCACTCAACGTCGCTTGAACTAATCACTGATTTCTTTCTTTTTAGGTAACTGCAAACAGCTCCATTGTTTATGCCCCTGTTATACACGAACTATAAAGATTGAAAAAGATGTAATATCTTTTGAGGAAACTCTGAACAGCATCCAGGTCCGCTATACTCACTCCATACCCTTGCAGTCCATAAGTGATCTTCAGCAGGACAATGGCTTGAATGAGATTATCAGTCAATATTCTTTTTGCTGAGCTTTTGATATGGTGTAAAATTAGACAAATTTTGATATAATCACATAGTTCAGAGCTGCTTAACGTCAATTGCAATCGATGTTGATGTAGCAGTGAAATATAGCTCATATGCTAACACCATCCATTAAATTAAACAAAAGATGGTTCTAGTTATGTTTCTTACCATGAATCTAAGGGGCTGGTTAGTTGGTCCAGGAATATACACAAATTCTTTGTTAGATTTTCTACCATAGGTGATTGTGCTACCAGCTGCATTGATCTTTGTAGCTCTAGGCGGTGTTATGAGGTAGGTTTTCTTGGCATCTTGTACACCTGACGGTAAATAAAAAGAAAAAGTGTGTTAGTGTTAAAATAAATGTACAGAAATATATAAACGAAGCACTGTGTGGCTGGGTAGCTAATTTTTACGACCACATACAAAATCTACTTCTCACCTATATTATTTTTATCAGCAGCCTTTTCGAACACCCATATATTTTTTGATCCCTTGGGAACCACACACATAAGGTCCGCGTTGTCAACTCCTGTGATTGTACCGAGCAAAATATAATTTAGTTGAAAATTTATGAACGTGAGCTACAACTTAGAAATTAAATGGTTCTGCGCGACAGAGTAAGGGAATAAGTTGGGAAATTCGAGCCCTCGTATCTAAAGCACCTTGTTAAGATATAAACAAGTATGACCAAACAAGTCGGTGTGTTTGGGGAGCAAGGATAACGTTGTGGTGAGGGCGTTCAGCCTCCCACCAACATGGCCCGGGTTCGATTCGATTTCGGCTCGGCGCCATATGTGGGTTTAGTTTGTTGTTGGTTTTCGCCTTGTCCCAAAGACTTTTCTTCGGTTTTCCACAAAGAAACAACAGCACGAAAACCAGCTAAGGCTGATGTGAATATCGTAATTTTACTTAATTTTACGTTTCTTACCTTTCTCACGCCAGTCATCAGTGTAGGTGAGCATCACCTTAGTGCATTTGGTGCTGTCTCCATTGCAAACTCCACAACGATCAAATGAAAAGCCAGATCCGATGTTGAAATCGCACCCGACAGGCTATAAGATAATATTAATGTCATCTAGATATTATCTGTAACTATTATGTCTGTGTTAAAAGTTTTAGTAAATTGATAATCAGGAGCCAATCAGACTAGTATCGAGCTACTATATACTTCGATGGAACGGGGTAAAATTTTAAAGGATAATGCTACCCCTAAAATAGGCTAATAAAACGGTAATAAAAACCACGCACCGAAGTTTCAGCTTCTAAAGTGCAGGTTTTCCTCGTGAAATTCTTCTCCAAATAAACCCAAAACCTGGGATCGTCGCCGCCATTTTAAACAGCACTCAGCAGCCAGGCCGCGTTTTCGTGACGTCTTTCCGTCCCGAAGGGATTTTGTCCCGATGGTTTCCGAGAAGCCTTTCAACTACCACTCTGGGCAGTGTCATTTTGAGCCACACGTGCCCCAAAACCCGAAAATGATAGCAGTGAAGATAGTGACGTGGATAATCGTTTGAAAAAAAATACATTTTGCTGATCTTGTGAAGGATGCCAAATCAGTTGCAGGTTTTTCTGCTTACCGCCAATTTCGAGTTGGACGGAATGACATCACATAAAGACAACCTGACTGCCAAGTACAGTTTCAGAATGGCGTCCTCCAAAGTCGAATTTTGGGCTTCTTTCGAGACAAATTTCTTCACGATAGCAGACTCTTAAGAGGCTGAAACTTCGGTGAGTGCAAAAACCCAATGTTCACTTGCTATACGCGTGGAGACAAAATAGAAGTTTTTTGAAGTGACTTTCTCCTTTAAATAATTACTTAGTAGACCTTTTCACGTTTCCTGACGCCATCTTGCTTGAGGGAAAAGTAGAGCAAAAATTGCAGTAAATTTATGGGAAAATTTAAAAGTTCGATGCCCAATAGTTCGAGGGTGATTGATGTTTTTTTAAAATTATTTAATGAGTTACAGGGAGCAGATACTCAACAGAAGATTTTGGTTGCCAAATGCGAAGAACATAGACCTGCTGTCAGGCGAGGAATTGTACTTTTAATTTTTCATACAAAAGTCTCTAGTTAGCTTGCGGTGGAGGATCATTGGGCGGAGGGAATATTATTAGTGAATTAGTTCTGCCATGCGCTTTCATTCATTCGTTTCAATTCGTTCGCTCGATCTTTCGTTCGTTCATTGTATGCCTAAAGTACTCCGTTAACAACCCGTTCTAAGTTTATTAGCCTGACGTCTAATTCACGGTTGTCTCCACTCCGCCGTCCCTCGTGTCTGTGATCAAACCATACTATATGCTAGGGATCCTAACATAGGTTCAAGCATGAAATGTGTTGCATCATACCATGCACTTTCCACCAATGCAAACGTCGTTACCCTCTTCCACACCGTGGAGACATTTTGTCCCGTCTTTTACTAAACCCTTAACATAAAGGAGATTTCCTCTTCGGCAAAACAATGTACAGGTATCTAAAATAAAAGTATTATTGCTTTACATTAGCAAGCCCTGAAAACTTTCACAGACAACATTAATTCTTTCTTACCTGATTATTATAAGGCTTTGAATCATGGATCAATCTGACATTTTGCTAATCACGCCGGGACTATATCTTTACACACAAGCTTAAATAGCAATTACAGCCAACAATACGGAAAACAAGAAATAACATCAAAATTGCCACTTGGTGGTACGGTCCAAACTCATGCGAAAGTTAAGGGTTGATAAAATTACCTCCTTAAATTTTCGTTGCTACAAGCAGAGTTCTTGGAAACCTAATACCAACATAAAGCTTCCATATTAATCTAGAGGATCTAGTGAATTGGTAGCAGTGATGTGATGTGATGTGACGTGACGTGATGTGATGTGACGTGACGTGACGTGATGCGATGCGATGTGATGTGATGTGATGTGACGTGATGTGATGTGATGT
>Ga0126338_10000708_pt1 | contig 19213 bp, 4 predicted proteins | sample OrbCmetagenome_2_FD_92529 | JGI IMG/M metagenome (GOLD analysis project Ga0126338, IMG submission 92529) | Coral microbial communities from Petempiche,Puerto Morelos, Mexico - Orbicella C C metagenome | ecosystem: Host-associated > Invertebrates > Cnidaria > Coral | place: Petempiche,Puerto... | reverse complement strand
GAACAAACTAGTAGAAAGCAGCATCTAATCTGGTCCCATATACATTTGACTGGAGTAAAAGAGAGGTTAAGAAGTTGGCTGTGACACGAAAAATTAAGCGTGATATTCTTAAAGTCAACCAGTGAAAGAGTGCATGTGTACTGTTATTTCTCTGTTTTTCATCAATCAATCACGCGCACTTCTATAGGTTTCAGTGCGTCATATTACGTTCCAGTAAGTCAATACGTTGATCGAATTGGTGTTCTGATTTTCGGTCGGTCGATTTTGAAAAAGTCCCCCCAGATATTGAAATTAGAGAAGGGAAAACTCAGAACTGGTTGGCTTAGGCGTATCAGGCGTGAAATTCCACCAACCTGTAGTAAAAAGGTACGATTAGCTATTTACCGTAACCAAATTCGGCCGAAAAATTACTCTTTGCTTTGTCAAAGGGCTTACACTCGAGACCAACTCGGCTTCGATGGTTAATTTATTTTTACTACCGTCGAGTTGATCAAAAGTTAAGTGATATCGAAGGATATCAGGATGGTGGGCACGGCTTCTGTTTGGCTAACACGCCGAACACGTTGTCGCTTCGTACGCTAGGATTATTGCGTCCAGCATAAAAATATTGACCAGCAGTGGCAAAATTAGTCAGATATTTTTTTCCAGATTAGAGCGTAAAGAATTCCGACTTGCATGCATACTGTCGATTTTTTTTCGGGGGCTCAGGGATAAGGAAGAATAATCTCGGTCGATCGCTAAACGAAGTTAAGATAGCCTTAGTTATTTTAATTTCGTAAAGGGTTGTTTTCAGTGGCGCGTTAGCACAAGCCGACATACGCAGGCGTAGTAAAGCGCTGCTAAGTACCGCTCTTTGTTACGAAAATTTCAGAGCAAAAGGCGCTAATTATCAAAATCTCGTGCGTCTGCGTATGTCGGCTTATGCTTATGCTTATGCACTAGTGAAAGCCAGGCTTAACTAATTGCTTATTCACTTATAGAAAAGGATTTAAAATAAACTAAACTACATCTTAGCTACTTGATAACACGTATATCATTGCTTTATTTTCCATTATTATTATAACCACATTTCCTAAAACAAAATTACAATGCTATAAAAATTTCCGTTCTTGTTTGGTTATACATTATAACTTCGGACAAATACACGCCGTATTAAGCCAGCAAGTCCGTGTGACATGGGATTGTTTAAAAATCGCTGAATTGAACACCAATATTTTCAGCTGAAGCATTAATGGAATTAAGGGATTATTTTTGACAAGTGAACACTTCTCCAAGGAACTGATCATATCTCCTAATTTTAAAAAAATGTCGTCCCTGGGATGTCACGACTTAGAACTCTTGTTCTAAAGTTCAGTCTATTCTAAGTAATTGTTAGGTACTTATTGGCAATAATTGGCTGGCAGCTTTGTTAATTTTACACGTTAATTTCTTGTTACTTAGATTTGTTTATTTACATCGTCTATATTAAATAAAAATCATAAGCTTATTAATCAAGCAAACCATAGAGTTAAGCTGCTAATCCTCTTTCCAATAAATGACTAAATTTGCCGATTTACCCCCATTTTAAGATTAACATTAATTGATCGCATATCAACACCTCGGTAATTAACTTGCAAACACACTGTTCTCTTTATTACTTGCTCTCCAACCAACTGAACGACAAACCGAATACGTTAAAGAGAGATGAACCACAACCTTTGACGAGACCCAGGAGGCATCCACATGTTTTGTAAGAAGGGAGTGTGTCAGATTCAATTTCATCACTGTAAACAAGTTTCTTTCGTGAGTGAGAAATGCCGTCTTGCAACACTCAGGCCTCATGTTGCTCTCTTGTATTTTGGTTTGCGAAGAAGACAAAGATTAGTTGACACGTTTCGTGCGTTTTAAGTTTCGTTGTTTGTTTAGTAAACAATGGCCGCTAAAATGTAAGAGTGGTAAAGAAAAGCTGCAAAACAAGACAACAGGTGGAAAAAGTACGCAAAACCGTGTATAAGCTTTCTTAAAAACAAACTTTAAAACAGAAGCGAAACAGAAATAGTGTTTCTCATCATTTGACCTATCGTAGTGATGATCAAACTGAAAACGTATCAATTATTTCTGTATTCATTACTCATCATAGTAGTTTATTGACAGCCCGTCACTTGACGCGTTAAGAGTGTGACTGACTTTATGCCTTCGTATACAGGTGATTTCCGGATATTTGCTCACGAAATCTCGACATTTGCAGACTATTTTTGGCACCACCCTAAATAAAGCCATGCATTTCTAGATTTTCGCAGCAGCTGGGTCTACCCTCTGGGAAAATAGCAAACTTAGTGCAAAGACCAGGAGGTTAAACTGAGAACATACTGTTACTACGTTGCTTCAGGTTATTTGAGCGGGAATTGATCGTGCTTTTCAATTAGTAAATTAATAATAAGTTAGCAGTGTTGACTCAATTCTCTGTCCCTATTCTTTAAACTTGTTTTACTGGCTAACGAAAACGACTATGATATCAATTTTTGACTAAAAATTTTAACCAGTGTGGAATTCAGGAGTCAAGCAACCGGTATTCCGGTCCATCAGGAATTGTATATTGTTGATGAAATAAAAATGCAATCTAATTTCCTGTATTTTTTTTTTCTAAGAATGAATATGTCTCTCTTGTCGAGGTAACTGGGTTTTATTATTTTTAATCAGATTATATCATGCTAGTTACTTAACAATGTTTTGACGTGTTTTTTGCTGTGCTTTAAACAAACACCTACTAATTGAAATGGTTTTTGACGCTTAAGACATGAAACGTTCCCGCCGACATTAGTTAAGCGACTTTCGTTCCAATCTTCAGCTCTCAATATCCATTTTGTTTGTTTAAACTAGATATCAGATCAAGTCCTTTACGCGAGATTGTTTTGCCTGTGCTTTGTAGCAATGCAAAGAATCTTTCCAAAACTTAAAAAGACGCAATGCTATCAACTCTACCTTCAGTTTTGTTTGTCATTTTATTTCGAAAAAGATGTATTTTTCCCGGTTCAACCCTACTTTTAATTCCTATAGATGTTTCTCAAGTTAACATCTATCAGTCATGATCCGTGCTTTTAAGAGCTTATCTTTAGTTTGTGTCACACAAATATACTGAATGTTTAATGCTAAGCAGGAGTAGTACTTGTCAATAAAGTGATCTTCTCGTGGAATTCTGATGAGGCAAGCCAGAAACCACGAGCGGAGGCAGAAAGGAAAAGCCGGGCGTCGAATTATGCACGAGTTTCCGATGTTTTGATAGGCCAAAGGTTGCTTGATGAATAAGTGCAGCACTGAGTTACTGTAAGCCATGCTACTGTTTCAAGTCATCTTTCTATTTGTTGTCGCTGAATTAAGCTGTCTTCGACATCCAGTTGTTAATGGAGAGGGGAATTTGGCTGAGATTTCGTCGCAAAAGACTGACCTTCAAACACACAGAACCAAGCGGTGGTTGTGGCCTGGTGAGTGTAGTTCAACTAAACTTCCTTGTTAGTAAGCTCATGCTCTTCTCTACTATTCTGCAACGTAACGGTAGCGACCTTGCGTGTCTTGAAATTCTTAAGATTTTAGTGTTTTTTTTTCAGTTGGATAAATTGAAGCAGTCATCATCTGTTCAAGTAAAATTTTGAATCATCAACTGAACAGTGTAAAAACTTGAGGTTGGGTTGAGTTCCATGTCTTTTTATATCAACAACTGAGAAAATGCTAAGGTATGATCTGCTTACACTTTCCAGAAAGAAACCTTCCCTGCAATCGTCCAGTACGACTGTTCTGCACAGAATTGTCGTTACCCCCTGAACTCGACTTTACTGACTAAGAAGAAGATCTTTTTTTACCTGTGTGTCGACGCCTAAAGTTATTGATGCTTGAAATTAACAGTGTTCTCAGTATCGTAAAATATTTAGGAAGATACCGAGTATCTCCTTTATCCTACATCCTCTCGCTCAACATTGGTGCTGATACGATGTGGCTCCAAAAATGATTGCGTGCAAAATATGTTGGACAAGGTTACAGCCATTTATGCTGAAGAGAATCTGGCAAACCATTATTTCTGGTCGTGCAGATCATTTGATTCTCTGGCTGAGGACGGAGCATGAGATTTAGGATACATATCTTAATACAAATATTTATTAGGGAATTTTATTCCTGCTGCAAATTCGTATAGAAATTCTCGAGTTGGCCCTAGATAAAATCCTATTTTTAAATGACGTGGATTGTTACGGTGTCCCCAGTTCCACATGGAATTAAAACACAAATGAAAACAATTTCCAAATTACATGTAGATCGTCAACATTTTTATTGGTTTAAGCGGATTTTGTTTTATTTGTATAAAGAAATCAGCTTTGAAAGATCGATTTAACGTGGTTATGTCACTCGACTGGAAGTGGTATCGAACCCACAACTGACCAATTCTCGAACGCCGTTTCCATGAATTCCCCAAATCAATTCAGTAATTAATCCACAAAACGAGACGTGTGGTTTCTGCTCGCACTAGTATTATTAATCCACTTTATTGAACACACCTCAGGAAAACGATTTAAGGTCAAACCAAGTATCATTATCCAATATAATATTTTTTCTTTGAGTTATCGTTTGAACAAAGGACATATCAATTTTCCACTTATGCGGTTCTGAATTCGCATGAGTAAATGAATGTTTTCTTTTTCTCTTCAAATCGTTAGCTATTGAGTGTGTATTTCGCACTGCTAGCTGTTTGCGTGTTAACATTTTGCAAAGTGATATTCGAGAATTTTTTTTTCTATTTTAAACTTGGCATCGAGAGTGAAAAGGTTACGCTATACTGTTTCTCGATCATGCAATTATTGTCTACTTGTGGAAGACGATTAGAAGCATATTCAGACGAGTACAAGCGCTAGTATGTGCTCAATAATTACGCTTCTTCCGGCTCTAGTCCGCAAAGCTACTTAAACTCATTTTGAAATATTTGGCTTGAATTTTTCATGCTAGTGGTTTGTAATCCGTCCCTATCTTCTGCAACCTTGGTGTCATCCTTGTTTTGCTTTCCTATTATCTCTGTGGTGGTTTTTCTACCGTGGTTAACATCTATTTTCGAAGGTTATTTTGCACGTGCAAAGCATGCCTTAATAATACCAATGACATTGCCGTTAAGTGTGATCTTATCGCCATGCATGCTTTCATATGCGACAAATAGGAGTAAAAGTATCTTTTTTATAGACAAATGGAAAAAAAAAAATTGAGTTAAGTAAGAGTATAACCCGACAGCGCCGCCGTCAACGAGAGGAAACCGCTCCCTAACATACTTACCGTTAATTTAAAAAATAAATAAAGCGACAGCACACGAGCTTGTAGCGCGAGCAGTAACAAACCTTAAGATTGCAACGCTCATGAAGGTGGACAGAAGCCTCCTTCTGCTCCCTCTCAAAGCTTCTTAAGAATGAGTGACTTTATCGCTGTAAATTCTGCTTAAAATGTGATAAATCGGTCTAAATGCTTCCCATAAAGAAGAATCAAGGACATGTTTCCCCAAGTACCAAGATTTTCAAAATGAATTTTAAGTCAAAGCTTCTCAAATCATTTACGCGTCAACTTGAGTTATCGGCACAAAATATGAAGATTACGTGCACGCCTCGCCACGAGGAGGCAAGCGAAGTTTCTTTATCGGCATCTTAAGCCTGGGAAACAAACCCAAATAACAATATTGACATTAATTCTAAGTAGTTCAGGAATGCCATTTTAGGTCAAATGAAACCGCGAGGAAAAGATGATGTTATTTTTGTCAATAGAAGTTTGTTTAATTTACTGGTTATAGACGACTTTGTCACTGTTGGCAGGACAACACGTTCATCAATTTCGAGACATCTCTTTTGACTTCGATACTTGTACTATGCCGAGAAAGAGATACAGTTGATAAAACCACGATTCTCCTGAAATTACACACTCCAAGCACTTGCTCCCCTTGTGGTTAGTTGTGTACGTAACACTTGGTTTTTCCACACAGTGTTTTTTCGGGAGCAACTATGTGCCAAAACGACGGTCTGATAGCCCTCATGGGGTCAATTGTATTAATTGGTGTGCTAAGTAGCTGGCAGCCATCGGTATCTGGGGAAAAGCTTTGTTTTGTGGACTCAAAAAGCGTGAGAAAACGAACTTTTAGATTTAATTATTGTTACATGCAGGTGTTATCCGTTGTTACAAGAGTACGTACATTATATAGACTAGTGACTCGGAGTGCTCAGTAGGTTTTCCTTTAAGTTGCTAAATCTAGTGAAAAGTCAGTCTTTCTAATCGAAAACCCTCCCTTCAGTTGAAGACGAAATTGGAAAAACGACGCGCTAGTATGGGGACTCGTTTAGTGTGTGGGCGATACAAGCTCGATTCCCCTCACACACTCAATTCATCGAAGCGAAATACACGACTGTTGTGACCAGGTTATTTAGAAAAAAAAATGCTCTTTTAGTGTATAGCGAACCTTTTGTTTCACACGCTTTGTAGTACATCTGAACACTAGCTTTTTCTTATCTCGCCTTTTTAAGTTTGAAAAAAACTTTCTATAGGCATTCTTTGTAAAAGAATGCTCCTTTATTTTTAAACAATGTCTGTTTTACAAATTACCCTGAGCAAGACAGGATTTCCATTATCCTCGCTGAAGAAGAATTAACGTCGAAGTATGTGCACGCGCAGACTGAGATAAAAATGTGAAGGAAGTATTTATTTACAAACACAGTCTGTGTTCATGCTGTTCATGGCGAGATTTTAATATGCGGTTTACATTTTTGGTGGCATAAAGCACTGAGCAGTGGTTAAAAACATTACGAAAATTTGCTATCCTAGAAAAGACGCATTTCTGGAGGGCAGAAGGTCGTTTTTATAGAATTTACAGTAAATATATTTCTCAGACATAATTATAAAGCGTTCGATGTGGTCACGTACAGAATGTGACGATATATGACCGGATGTTTTTAGTCTATCGTTCATGTCAAGGTGGAGCACGTTCTTATGGTGAAATTTCTTTAGGTTTATTTTCTGAACTTACCTCTTAGAAGAAGAAAGACAAGTATATAAGGAGACTTGCCATAATATATTTTATGTTATCTCATCGTGGTTGAATCCTGTAAACGTTTCACATTTCGCAATAAAAACGAGCTCTTGATTGCTGACGGAGGTATTTAGCAAGGGTGGTTTTTTAAGTACGTCGTTATTTGTTCACCTTTGTATCATATCTTCTTGGCTCGAATTTAGGGTGTGGCTTTATCCCAGGATGTGAGAAATGCAACGATGGACTCATTTGCAAGAAATGCAGGACTGTCTTCATCCCTGTAGAATACGAAAGGAGCAAAAACACCATCATACGATGCATTCGCTCTTGTCCCATGGGCTACAATATCACGTCTAGAAAGGGATATTCCAAGATATGTGTGAGAACAGAGCTTGGTAGGTTCTTATGACAAATGATATTACGTCTAGAAAGGTATAACCAGGAAACCTGGAATTTGTGAGAGGACACAACGCGAGATGTTCGCCTATGGGTTACGAAATCTCATCTAGAAAGACTCATCCAAGGAATCCAGGAATTTATGAATGGAGAGGACAGGATTCAAAATTATTACTGATCTCAGATTTGTCGAGGTTGCCAATCTCAATACTCTCTCTCCATTTGTAACATTCAGGTTAAAAGTGTACGGCTTTCTCGATCTCGCTAATGACACAAAAATTACAGTTTAGGAAATGAGAGCTTTTAGATATTTTAATCTCATTTAATATGGTTTGTCATCTATTTACAGACCATCCCATGAATTTAATTTATTTCGAATGAAAACCACAATGTTGTTTGTTTACTAAGGTTGTGCTGCAAAACACTGCGACGATTGTCTCCCCCACAACCCGGTCAGCTGTGCGAACTGCTCATCGGGATATTATGCACTCCAGAAAAGGATTATGGGAGATGTGAAATGTGTGAGACAGTGCCCGACTGGCTTCACGTCGACCGTAAAGAAGGATGGGAAAAAGATTTGCAAAGACACACAGTCAAGTAATTAACCAACTTATGTGTGATTTTTCCATCAACTCGTAATCAGCATGTTATTTTCTCGGCATTTTAAGTTCTGACGAGGTAGCTGTGGGAGGGGAGGTGACTGAGAGGAGAGGGTACGTTCCCGCGATACAACTGTACGTAATTTGCAATGGCGGTACTTCCTTATCACGTACACACTCAACCCCTGGAACTAAACTGCTCTTTTTCCTAAGTCCTTCTCGATGTTGATTACACTTGATTCCCTATTCTCAAAGTAATTTTAGCTTAAACAAAGGAAATGAAACAATTCGTCCGCTTTCTCTGTACTTGAAGTTTCGATTGAGAAGATTTATGAAACTTTCAAGACAGTGTTTGACCACATTTCCAACTGAACACCTGGAAGTTCTAAAACTCCACTAGGCGTCGTATTTTCAACTCTCTTGGAAATGTGGTCAAACACGGTCTTTCGTGTTTGATATATTACTTTCACATCTGTGGCTGATTTTAAAAGTAAAGTTGATTTTCTCTTCATCGTCAATTTGCTCCGAATTTCTTTCCTATTCGAATTTATAATGTAGACCATCCACATTTCTCATCGATCTAATGGCCATAAAAACAGTGAAATATTTAGTCTTGTCGAATTACTGTTGATCTCATTAAATTCTGAATTCAGTCCAGGTTCCACTTTAAAAACATAAAACTGAAAAACTGATTAACACAACAGACTGTTAGCAATAATTATTTATTTTATATTTTTACAGAATGCCAGTCCAATGTACCCAACTGCGCCAAGTGCCTTGACAGTTTTCGATGTCGGAAATGCAGGAATGACTTGCATGCCTTTTTTAACAAATCTGGCATGGTTTGCGTACGAAACTGCCCGAGAGGCCTTGTCGCCGCAAACTCTAGCTACTTTGGAAAATACTGCAAGAAAACACTACTGGGTAAGACTGAATTGGAGAGTTCACTTGTCATCACTGACATAGAAGACATGAGAGAAAATCACACTTTGGGCTTACAAGCTATGGGTTGTTGTACCAACAATCAATTCCCGTTCAAGCCTGAACTTTTTTCACGCTTTAATTTCACAGCAGTTTAAATTGGTGTACATAACTGCAATGATGATCCATGTCTTAACGTCTTTCACGGCAGTTCAAATATATGATCTTTCATATATTTTCTTTGCTTCTTTGAAGAGACATTAACTCACGAAAGTACAAGCCATCCCGTTCCCTAAGTTTACGATGTAATACGACATATCAAAATGCATTTAATAAATAGCCCTTGGCCTGCTTTGCAAAATAACACACTTTTTTGTGGTCATGACGTCACATGGCGTCATTTAGTCCGCCATCTTGGATTTCACTATTTTCTCAGAGAGCAGTAAAATAACGTGAATTGATATGAAATTAACCAGTGATAGAAGATTGCAAAAAGGACTAATTCTACAATGTAACTCAAGAAAAGTAGAAAAAGGAAGAATTCTGTTTATAAGACTAAATTTGGCTTTGCCTTAGTGCAAAATGTGGCTGGTATGGCAATTTCAAATAACGAGGGGGGTCAGTTGACACATTAAAATCTCAGTGAGGAATGAATAAAAAGCAATGAAAGTTTCAGCAATACAGAGTAAACTCATCTTCTATTATCTCATCTTCTAGAAAACTTTATCAGGTGGCATCCACTCCAACTGAGATGATAGTCCATGATTAGATATCTTTGTATAGTACAAGTGCATGCATCTTCCATTTTAAAGTTAAAATTATGTCAAAATAGAAAACTGAACAAACTTTAACAATGAGCTTCACAATACTTTTCTATCCATGTCAGTCACATTAAATTTCTTGTTTTTTTTTTCTTTTTTTTTCTGGGTGGAAAGAATGCCAATCCGTTTTAAACTGTGAGAGATGTCCTGACAAAATCAACTGTCGTAGATGTAAGCCGAGATATTTCAGGATCAAATTATCGGCTTTCTCCAACTCGACGTGTGTTTCCACGTGTCCTGCTGGGTTCGCAAGAAAAGGAAGGAGATGCCAACGGATTACAGAAGGTAAACGAATATGGAAATGTCGGTAGATGAAATCCCTAATTATAAACTAGAAAGAATCTAGAAACTGTGCTTCAGCTGTTAGTACATCTACAGAAAGGTATGAAATCGATTGTTAACTGATGGTAATAGTAATTCGTAGAGTCTAACTCGGTCTGTATGGTGTTTCAAATGATGGACAAAATTAGTCAAAATTATAGCAAAATTCGAGGATAAAATTTGGACTAAGCAAAGTCGGTTAAAAATGATTGTTGCTATCATTGAAAAGATTATGGGGAGAAAGCCATTTCCGAAAAGGGTTTCGTTATGTAGAACCAGTATTTAGTCGCAACGAAAAGGAAACAAATGAAGAGAGGGTTCACATGAACACTACTTTGTTACTGGACACCTTAGCTGCTCGTGCTCCAATCAGTTTACAGAGTTTTGTCATAATATACCACGTGGTTCACAATATCTAGGCTTTCTTAGCTAGGAAAGGGCATTGAGCAACTTGCTATTCTGTCAACTTCCTTTAGACGGCTGTGGTGACGAATATTGTTTGACCTGCAAGGAAGGCTGGTATCGAGTCAATTATAATAAAAGGCACTGTCAACGCAAGTGTCCCAGAGGTTTCTTTACTCTTGGCGACAAACAAAAATTCTGTCTCAGTAAGTACAACTTTTAATTAAGTACATGAGCCTAGTTATAAGCGAACAGGCATCAGATATCCTAGAGTAGCGTCAGTCTTAAAAGTCTCCTCTACGTAACATGTTTTCTTTCAAGGAATCCGTTATTTGTTGGAGGTATCTTCTCCATTTTGGGATTTCATTAATATAGCTTGTGAACACCGATAAAAATAATTGATTGTTTACAGGTTTTGACATTGACTTAAGACGTGAGTGATGCTTGTGAGCGGAAGTTGCCATTTGCCTCTGTTCCAAAACGAGTCTGTCAAAACCACTCTTTGTCAAAACGAGTCTTTGTGATAAAGTATTAAGTTGAAAATGTGATTCACTTGCACGTTTAGTTTCATTTTCATAACGGACCTTTTGCACACAGAGTCGCTTTGAAGCAAAGGCAAAAGGCAAGCCCATTTTCGCCGCCTGACGCAATAAAGGGCTAGTAGAAACTAGTCAAACTATTGTTGTTCCTTATATCTTCCCATCTTAATAGACCAGAGTATACCTTTCTCTTTCAATTTGACTCTTCTGTTCTGGTAATGAATGTTAGCAACTCCTATTCTGCAGGATGCATAGCCCACTGTGAGGAATGTGTTAATGGTTTTGACTGCACCAAGTGTGAGCCAGGAACATCGAAAATTGTCCAGGGACTACATACGACTTGCGTGAAAAGCTGTCCGTTTGGTTACACGAACCATGGAAACGTGAAAACAGGAAATGTCTGTTTACTTAAGAGGTAAGTGAAATGACGCAACCCTAAGGCGTACATGGATGGGTACTGAGGTCGGAAGGTTTCGTAAAAGCTGTACCTATTAGAAAAATTGAGAATGTTAGAATTGATCCTATCAGATAGCAGGCAACATTGCCAGTTTGGAGTCAGTTTGGAGTCAGATTGGGTCTATGATGTTCTGATCGTTGAAGGCAGAGGTCAAGAGCTTTCTTGCTAGAAATATCTGGTGTAAATACTGCTTGGTAATGGTTCATAACAAAGCCAGTATTGCTGAGTAAAAATCTGATTTGACCTCACGTCGTTGCGATGGTTGGATTACAGGGTACAGACCGTATCAGATAATGTTCGTTCATTTCTTAGCTATCAGTTAACACTTCAGCCAATTTCATATTTTTCAAAAACTATTGTTGTGTGTTGCAAGGTCTTCCAACGTTAATGTTATGATAGTCTGTAATTTAAATTTTTGTTGAGAGAATTATTATCTGGAAAGGTTTTACTACTCGTGAAGTAACTGGGAATTTTTACCATATTTTGAATCGAAATTGCACATGATAGAGCTCTGTTTTTTCCCTTTCTCTTTACAGGGTCACGTGACCTAGATGACGATGTTTTGTTTCAAAACATAAAAAGATGAACATGCATTCATGGGAAGTTCAACGACTGTGAATAATGCAGAATTTGTTTAGAATACTCATGTTATCCGTAAAAACGTTTAATTAAGATCTTGGAGTATATCCACAGTCAACGTTAAATTTACTTCTATGTCGACTGGCTTTCAAGGAACTTTTCAAGGAGCAGTCGAGCCGCCGATTTAGAGCCAAACCGCAAAGGATAAGTTGCTTTTACGACAGGTCACTATATAGTACAGAAAAGATGTTGAGGCCACAAACAAATGAATGAGACAACAGCTGGGGAGTGAGAATGGCCAAAACTGATCGGATAGAACCACACAGTTGTGTCATAAACTCGGTTCCTGAATGGATGGAACATTGATGATTGAGACTACAACTGAGTACGTCACGCACTGCAGTACTTCTCATGATACCATGCGGAAAATGCTTTGTCGCATCAAATCTGCGTGTGCTGTTTGCTATATAGACGCTAGGAATGAATTTTCACGCTAGAATCGGATGGTATTGGTTATACCATGGCGATAGAGCGCAGACGTCGTTCGATTAACATAAAGGGCTAGCTTAATCTTTAGATCAGTCGGGCTTTTCGTGTTTCTTGGAATCCTCAGTAATTGTATACAGAATAATAATTTTAGAAGGTCACTAGAAGCTCTCCCTAAATAACTGATGCATGTAGTCAAGTAAAATTGAAGGAGAATGGGCTAAAAAATTGCCCACTTCACGCCTGGGAAATTTGAAAACGCAACATGTGTTTGAGGAAGATCAGGGTAGCAAAGTTACATAATCATTGTGAGCTTCTGCGTCGTTTTCGAAAAGCTCCGTTTTCAAAATGTTTTCCGTCCACACTAAAACGCAAGGCCGGCGTTTTCAAATTCCTCCGGTTTCGAAAAGCTCCATGTCCAGTAGTATTTATGTAGACGGTAGGCTTAACCGCAGAAATTAAGCTGCGTTTTAAATATTTCTACGGTGTATCGTGGCCGGGTCCTTAGTCATTTAGAATTTATTCCTCTTTGTAAACAAGTGAAAGTAAATTATCTTTGGAGGAGCTCGTCTGACGTAAAACGAATTCAAATTTTGAATAACGTTTTCCACTTTCTAAATACTCCTTCGAGAAGATGAATAGTCGAAAAGGGAGAGCCGGTGACTATGTTCTGTTAGAATCTGTTAACTTCACTCAACATTTAGTGGGTTCCTATTGAGAATTTTTATATACTTTTCTATCGTATCGGTAGTGACGTAAAAACTGATGAAAGGGGAAGATACTAGACAGTAATTACGGGCAGGGGCTCTGAGGATGGGAAACACGATTCTTTGATCCTTTAAATAGGTCGCGTTTTCTCCCTTGTTTCCCATTAATTTGATCCCAAACATTTCCTCCCCAAAAAAGTTCCCTTTAATAGTAGAGATATTCCTTGTTAACTACGGTTAGACCAAAAAATATCCCTTGCTCCTTAAAAATAAATGCATAATGTTCCCTTATTCCTCCAAAGCCCTGCGAGGTCCTGAAATGTGCATGATAATTTTTACAACATATTCCTCTTTTACGACATTATGATGATGGCTAATTCGTTTTCCGCTATATGTAGATCAAGTTAACAAGGAGCATAAAGTATAGCTATAAACTGTAAAGAGCTTGTTGAAAGATCTTAATATATAATTTCAGTTTACATCTATTGTTTTTGTGTGATCATTAAATTAAAGTTCTTTTATGTACCAAACCTATCAGTCTCCTAGATTTTCAGCCGACAGCTGGGTGTCTAATGTACAATTTTTTTCAGATAAGCTGCAGTATTTTACCTTGTGGCTATGGAAATAAAAAATGAAATAATCCTAGAGATATGGTAAATGATTTCTAGTAACGGCGAATGATGCCTAGAAATGTGGAGGGATGTTTCGTGCATCGATCCGATGAACGATGTACGAAAAAGGTGATCATGGATAGGCCATATACTTAGAAGACCAACTGTCTGCATTTCCCGGCAATCCCTCTGCTGGAATCCGCAGGGTAGCAGAAGGAGAGAGAGGCTGAGTAATGGCTGGAGAAGTGATAAAGAACGCGCCATTCAGTTGAAGGGTTTACACATTGACTGATATGGACCGCCTGGCCAAGGACAGGGAAACTAAAAGCACTTTCAATTGGAGTGAAAACGCTTCAGATCAGATCAGATCAGTGACGTTCCTCAATTAGATTATGTGTGGTTATGTTTTTTTTTTTTATCAATATGAACTCCCAGTAATCGGGCGTGTTTAAAACTTTTTCCAACTTCTCTTGTCTGGAAATAGTAGACGCTGGAAAGTGAAATATTGATGATGATATGTCTTGATATATCGTTGATATTTGTTTCAGTATTGATGTTTTTAATATCCTATCTGCAGTCCGCATTCTATCATTTATAACCAGAGGTGAAGTTTGCCTTTGAAAATATGGGTGGTCCATTGGAATGAATAGATGGTCCTTGGAATGGGTACCCAAGGTGGTTCATGGACTGGGTCTACAGGGATCTATAGGGGTGGTCCAAGAACATGGCTCTATGAGGTGTCAGGTGTTCCATGGACCAGATCTACAGGGTTAGACTTGCCACAAGTCGACCTCATGAGTTTCGGGGTAGAATAGCGTCAAAATCTATACAGGCGTCCATTGGGGTGGGTAACCCGAAAACACTGACCCCCTGTCCGCGGGGCCCAACTACGGACCGGGTCCGCGGACTACCTATGGACCGGTCCACGGACTACCCCTACGAACCCCCTCTACGGACCAACCCCCCAAAATAGAATAAATAAAACAAGAAATAGATATTTCACTTATGGGTTGTTTAATAGATCGTGTCGGCGAAATTTCGAACGTTACATTTTGCAAATGTAACATTCTTTGGTTCAGGCTCGGACGCAATTCAAGTCAAATCATTACACATTTCCATTTCCTTTGCTGTGGCCATACTGTATATGAAAGACCGTGAAAGCCTCCAGGAAGCCTGCGGGAAGCCTTGAAATTTGTGCTGTTTCCTCTCCACCATTTTGTTCAGCCCATTCTAACGTGGATTCGTGAACTCATTCCAGGCTTCATAATTTGCTCAGCGCAAATTACAGATACAAACAAGCTTGAACGACCTAAAAACACGTCTTCCATGGCCAGATTGAGCCACGAATGGAAGGTAAACATCTCCTTACGCTGAAAACAGCTTTTAAGCTTTGGGGGGTGGTCCGTAGAGTGGGTCCGTAGGGGCAGTCCGTTGACCGGTCCATAGATAGTCCGTGGACCCGGTCCGTAGTGGGGGTCCGCGGACCGGGGGTCAGTCTTTTCGGGTTACCCCTATTGGGGTGGTCCATAAATTGGCTCCAAGTGGTGGTCCATGGAGTGGGTCAACAGTGGTGTATAGGAGGTGGTCCATGAACTGGCTACATGAAGTGGTTCATGGACCGGGCCCATAGAGTTACTCCATTGACCTGGGTCCTTGTTTAATTATAAAATAAACACTAAACTTCTAATATCCTCAGTACAGCTATTATATCAAGAAAATGACAAAAATGTGTTAACCTATTCCATTAAAGTTTGGGTGCCTGAAATTGTTCGAAACTGTTGTTGGCAATGAAATTCTGGACACCGACAATCTCAAAAACTGAGAATGCATCGTAAGCAAAAGGAAAACTGGACCTCCATTCTATTGCACACAGGAGCATGGTAGCAAGTAACCGCAAGTTTCAGGTCAACTCTCGTCGTCTATCGCGTCTGATACTCTTCGTGCCCTTCGACCATGCAAATGGTCATGAGAGTTATGGGAGAAATCATCGTGGATTGTCGTGCCGTTTTAGCAGGGCGCAAATGAACAAATGGACTGACACCTGTCAGTAAAAAAAAAAAATAACAATAATTCACTCATTTTCTTATCTTGGTCAATTTCTAAAAGCAAGGACATTTCCATATGGATCGAGGTGGTATTGATCGTGTCATCTCAAAATTACTCTCTCAAACTGGCTACTCTCACCCTAACTTATTGGGTTCCCTTGGTAGCCGTTGGTTTTAAAAGGAAATGTTTTGGCCCAGGTTTAAACCCGTCCCGAAAGATATTTTTAAAACTGACCCAAGTCAACTATTAGACTTTACTTAAGTCACACCTGATGTTAATGACTACGCGGCTTTTTTTAAGCTAAAACATAAAAGAAGTAACAAAGAAAAACACAAAAAACCGTAAAAAAAAAAAAAAGAAAAGAAAAGAAAAGAAAAAATTCGAAACCGGGTCAAGAACTGCTGAGGTGATACTAGTTTACTTAAGTTCCGCGTGGCAATTAAATAAAGGGAAAACGCAAAGCGGTGGAATTAATCGATGATTTCGAAGATCCTACTCTTCGGTTATAAATCAGATAAAGAAATAGATGTGATAGATTTATGATAGTTTTCTTTTCTGTACAGGAATGGAAGTAGACATAGATAGGGTAGAAACAGGAAGTTTTCAAGGCACCTGTTTTGTGTTTGATCAGTCATTTTCTGAGCTACCCACATCACGTCCTTCGGATTTCATGTAACTGCAGATGAACGACATTTGGAATATTGTCAGATTTACAGGTATTATTACAACTTCAAAAACTGCCGGAAGGCATGTTAGAATTAACTAGTTAGCATACTCTGTCTAGGCAAGAACGTTCTCGACATGATAAGTTAGAAACCCAACCTGTTTACACTATATCAAGTTTGTGATGTCAATGGCTATTAGATCGGCTAAGGACATGGGAACAGTGGTTCAAAAATCATCACCGGTATCAGTCATAAATAAGAAATAAGCATCGTCTGTCAATATTCTAAAAGCACTCACCTTTTTTTTCGCTAAAAATAATAAATTCAAATCAGGATAAGTGCCCGTAATAAGTTTTGATCGTCAAAAATTAGAATTTAACTTACTAGATTCATCTCCTGGGGGCAACCGGGGTTATCTCCACGCGAACAAAGTACTTACCTTCGAACAAGAGTTGCAAAGGCGATATTTTTTAAAATATACTTTGCGTTGTCTTTCTGTGCATAACTGATATCTTCCCTTCAAATGCTGAAAATAAATTCGTGTTCAGGAATCTTGTTTTCCTGAAAGATTGTTTTCGATTTTAATTGACCACATCGACACCCAATTCGCCACCTTTGACATCATATGAGGATACCGCGATAAGCACGTTTATGGGTATCTGGTAGCAATTCTATTTAAGATTTGTGTGTCTGATGTATTTGTCAGTAGCGCAGGTCAACAACTCGAGCAAGAGACATCTTTGTTAACTTGAACAAGCGGGTTTTAACTACGTCAACCATGGGAGTGAAAACTGGCTGTTTCCTTGTCACATGGGCTGTACTTCTTGCAAGTGGAAGAGCAACAAGTGTGGAAGACAGAGAGTTCATAGAGGCAAAACAACCGAGCTTGCTACCGAGCAATGAAGGTAAACAGATTTAACTTTTGTTAATCTTCTTGGTTGAACTAATCAAGGTTAGCGACCTTGATCGAAGTCTCATGAATCAAATTGTGTCGCTAGACCCTCACTACGGGTTATCTTCCTTAGGCACTCGCCACAATTTTTAGATCGCATTTTCCTCCTTGATCCCTGCTTGAACGTACTTATCAAGTTTAGCGATCTCGATCGAATCTTGTTACGGCTGGCAATCGTTTCTAGAACATTCCCGACTCAGGACAACGCTTAATATTAATTTTTAGATAGAAGTTTCCTTCCTAAAAGACCTTGAATTGCGGACATAAATCGAATTACTGTAAAAACAAGGTAACTTTCACTCACTTGAACAGACCAGCAAATAAGCTTCTTTACTGTTTGTAAAAGAACCCAGCCCAAAAAACTCTTAACCCTCCTATCTTCAAGAATGTCTCATGCAACCTGTTCCTAACTATGAAAGTCTCTTTAGCGCATGAAATTATAGACTATTTTGTAGATAGCACGAAGTTGCACCTGCACGTCACTTGCACTAATGTGATTTGGTTGTCCCTAATATATAGATCCCAGCGAGCATTCATCTTATATTAGCCAGTACAATTAGAGCTGCATATTTAAGTTAAGAAAATATTTTAGTGTTGGGTTTCCCTCTTTATCTTCTTGCTTTTCACTTCATCCCACGCAAAATATTTCTTTTGTGGGTTTTCAGCTTTATATCTCGGAGATTTGCTCTAATGAATGTGAAACATACGAACTATATTTCACTCACCCTAACTCAGTTCTTGTCGGTGTCATTTTTACCTCGTGAGTAGAAATGTTTTCGTCAAAAGAAGTGTCAGGACCGTAGGCAGACGAAAATTCTTACCGAGGCAATATCAGAAAAGAAGCACTTTGTCTATATCATGATTTACTTAATTATTCAACATTACCTCTAACAGGAACCTAAGATAGATAAATAATATAAATTCAAATCAGTTTCGTACCCAGGCAAGTGTCTTGGTTCGACCCTGAGTGAAGTTTATAAACATTGTGCCTAGGGCTTAAAACACGTTGTTATTTCTAGCAGGAATTTCAGCCGCCGCCATGGTAGGCAAATTATTTTTCAAATTTTATTGTTATTCTTGTCATATATTTCCACGCTCAAACTTTATGTAAATATTTTCAAGTTAGTCCATCCCCTAAAAATGTTTCGTTTTCCATCGCCCTCCCTTGTAACTCAAAACGAGTGAGTAGGTTGGCTGGTTCAAAACATTTAGTTAAAGCGGACGAGAGAAATACTGACAAATTAACAATTTTAAAGCTTGTTACTGAATGAAATATGAAGTTTGTATTGTGTTAAAAGTGAGGGAAGTAAAAAAAAAATAATAAAGTTCAAATAAATGAATAATTTCAAGCGAGCGTTCAGGTCATCTTCTCCGTGTCTGCAATTATACATCAATGCCACGAGAATTCTAAAAAACAGTTCGAAGACTGGGCTATGAGGACTGATTTAAATGCCAGAGTCACTTGAAGATTTAAATGAAGCGTACTATAGTTGGGAACACCCGGAAAATGGAAGAATGGAGCGATTCGACAACTCTTTTTTAACTTTTTAAAAAAAATATTGGGGACGGCCGCGCGACGGAGAACGCGAAAAATTGCCTTACGTTATTTTACCTGGTATTTTATTGCTTTCACTTTAGGCATTTGCATTAAAAACGTTCCGCAATGTGCAGAGTGCCTGGACCACAGGACATG
>Ga0126338_10000704_pt1 | contig 19254 bp, 7 predicted proteins | sample OrbCmetagenome_2_FD_92529 | JGI IMG/M metagenome (GOLD analysis project Ga0126338, IMG submission 92529) | Coral microbial communities from Petempiche,Puerto Morelos, Mexico - Orbicella C C metagenome | ecosystem: Host-associated > Invertebrates > Cnidaria > Coral | place: Petempiche,Puerto... | reverse complement strand
AATTCTCGGAAATAAAGGTCCAAACGACATGAGTTCTAATGTTCGTAATAGATTGAAATTTGGCAAACAATCTAGGAAAGACCTATTGTGTGCGAAAATGTAAAAAAATGGGTATGGAGAATTCGATCATAGTGGCACTTTAAACTGGAAGTCCTGCTTTGATTTGCTGGTAAACTAATGCATCAGTTCTCCGTATTAAAGAATGAAAGGAAACGAAAAGGAAATAAAAATATCTTTAAATTTCTTGACGACAAATATTTTCTTTTGTTAAGAGTTTTGAAAAAGCAATTTGCAGAAAGGCAGAAACTAACTCCTGTTAAGAGAGGACGAGCTCCGAAAACCCCCGTCTGAAAAGCTGATCACTGGAGAGCTCGACGAACAAGTTTGTTAGGCCACAGTAAGGACACTTGAACCACGAACAGTTTATAATGGTAATAGGACTGAGTGGAGTCCAATTCGGTCTGTAATCATACGAGCGATTAACAAAATCGGACGATCGCCAAGCGGGAGTCCGATTTGTTAATCACGAGTATGATTACAGACTGAATCGGACGACACGATGTCCTGTTACCAATTCATCAAAACTATGACAAAATTCGAGAAACGAACAAACCATCGAGTTATCGCTGAATGATTAAACGTCGTTATGAATGCTGAAAAACACAACAGTTTACTCAACAAAGTGCACCGCAACAGCGCGCGCAAAATGACGCGTACTGTCCATTTACAACCATGACGCGTACACTGTCCAATTAATGCTCAAATCGGGCTGCTGATAGCCAATCACGTTCGAGAATTTCGTCATAGTTTTGATTAATAATAATATTGTTTTTGGTGACTATAGAATAGAGGCTCGTCATATAAAGTGCAAGATCCGCAATTTCACAATGAAAACCCTTTATACTCTTGATAAATGAAGGGCCCTCATGAATTCTATGGTCACTCAAAAAATGTGCTAAGAATGTTCTGTTCGGAGAAATGTTTACAGAAGTAACTTGAGAACAGATTCCCAAACTAGCAATTTATTCCATGCCATGATCGCATTGGTAAAATTCAAATCTAACTATTGGTACTTGACGTAAAAGTTCTAATGTGCATACATGTATGTCTTTTTGCGTACTTGTAGATATTTAGATGCTTATGGTATTGTGTGTGATATGGATTTGTATTACTAATTAAGTTAATCCAGAAATATTCAGTTTGTCTATCAGTAGACATCATCAGTAACCTCGGAGCAGTTGTACAATCTAGGCGAGAAGAATTAGACAATTTATGAACTGCTCCAGGGTTCCAGTGGAATATTTCTGTGCAAATAATTTAGTAATAAACCTAGCTATAAGAAAATCTGTGATAATACAATATTCTTCAACATTTCACTGTACAATTTCAACCCAACACAACAATTAAAAAATATCAGTAAAATAAAAATAATCGAAATAAAAACAACTGATGATACATTGTATCTAAATTGAATAATCAATAACACCTACCAGATCAATCCCTTTTGATTTCAAAGTAATGTTGACTTTTTTCCAGAAATATTTCGTATGCATCTAGATCTTCGTATGCATGTAAATCTTCATATGCATCTAAATCTTTGTATGCATCTAAATCTTTGTATGCATCTAAATCTCTCTCTTTTTTTTTTTTTTAGATGAATATACCTATTATTATGATATTTTTGTAAATCCTAGTTGAGGGATATGAAGAAGTAAAGTAAAGGCCTACCTTCACATGTTCTGTACCCTAACATACATGAAGGAAGGGGAACTTCACCTTCAATTGCAAAAAGTGATGCCCTGGGCTGTGACGACCATATTTTCTTAATTAAATGTTAGAGTCCACGCATCTTCTTAAACCCAACATTTGTAAAACAATGGTACTTTATCATCATTTTTGTCAACTTGGTGTTTTGTCATAATCTCTGTTCAAACTATTACTTGTTTTCAAATTAAACTCTTAGGCAAAATACAGATAACAAGTAAACTGATGGTGCATTTTGTAAACTATCAGCAAAATAAATTTACTGATGACATTAAGATCTGAAATTGTGCTCCAAAACATGTATTCAACTTTTACTAGGTAACAGTTTATAAACCAACTGTTGTAAACTGTTTCCACTAACTAGACTCAATGAGAAGCTTAGAGACCTGGCCTTCTGTTCCCTTTCAGTTATATGTTAAAGGACAATAATAAGGGAGAGGACTGTCCAAGCCCTCCTGAAGAACAGGTCACGGGTGGTGTTTATTGTTTGCTATCCTTCCCCACTCTTTCCCAGCCTTGTTATTATTATTACTTTTTTTTATAATTTTTGATGATTTTCTCCTTTAGTAAAATTATATCATTAGAATCAAGATTTCCCTCAACTTGAAGGACATAAATTTCCATTTGCATTAAGTGCCATATAGATTTGATAAAAAATTCCTCAAGCCTTCTACACCTCCGATAGTTTTGACTGACAAGTCTCCCATAATACCGACCAATGAAAACTCTAGCACCCCTTTTCAAAAAGCTACATAAATTTAACATTAAAATTCTTAAAATATTCTGATCAGTTTAATGAACAAGTACACACTATCACGTTAGCTTTCCTTGCTCTTCTTTCGAGGTAGTTCACCATCACTCTCTTCCTTGCCATCGGCTGTCAGATGTACACTCTTTGTTGCTGAAAACTGTCTGTCTTTGACAACATCTTCTAATCCCTGAAGCAATATATCAAGCATTTATTCATCAGTACATGCAACTGACCTAAGAGCTGAAGAACTCCTAGAAAATTGAATGTGCACAGACCTAAACAAGACACTGAGAAACATACATGGAAACAAATTACAAGCAAAAGTAGGGCCATAACAATGTAAATAATAATTATAATATAAACTGAAAAAAGTGTAACAAAATTATCTATAATTCTGCCAACACTTTAAATAGATTATGCAACCCATATTTGTGTAGGTAACATTTCAGATTGGGCATGCTTAGTTTAACATACAGACCCACGCAGCCATAGAAGAAGTCACAGTTTGCACTCAAAAGCAATAAAAATAAAGTCAAAAAATATCTTACTCCTTCTATACTTAGGGTATAGCCCCAGAGCTATCACATCTTAATTTTACAGCTCTTGACGAGTGGTTTTCAAAGACCTTTTTGTGTTCAAATTCAAACCAAATTGGCACAAAATGGCACATGGAGTGAGAGTGTTAACCCTGAACGGAGGCATTGTACATTTGTGTTCTTAGGCATGTTGATGTAATCAGGTATCTACATGTGCATCTTCGTGGTACAGGACCTAGAGTGAGTGTCAGTGGACAAGCAGCGAACAAGCATATGCATCCTGATGCAAGTACGTAAATGCTGTTAGTATTACATTTTTCTTGTATAAAATGAAAAAAAATAAGTTAGATTACCTCTCCAGCATATGAGAGAAGTGGAGATATTTCACATACTACAGAACTGGGTCTGAAACAGGAACAAAACAATCAAAGGGAATCAGTAATTAGCACACAAAAAAGACAAAAATATATTTTTACTTTTTTATACAACATGCAATAATTGAATCATATTACCTAGCATCATAATATTATGCCCACTTGCAGATGAGTGCAAATATCTCTGTCAATGATGTTGTTTTTAAAATACTATAATACGTCATCTAGCATCATATGCCTGTAGACATTATGTGCAAATATGTCAATGATACTGGTTTGAAAATTAATTTTATTATAAAACCTCTTACTAACTAAGCATGAGGGCTGTGCTGGGGAGTACTGGCCTGAGGACACTGCAGTGCGGACTGAGCACAGCGAGGTCCATACAAAATCAACAGATGGCCTGTATGGCTCAAGCCAGCTAGGTAACTACTTGTAAATTGTTTATTATAAGGAACTTAGGCTATGCTTGTTTTAAATTTGCTGGCTTTCAAAAACAACAACTGAAATTAAAATGATTCATAGTAGTATGAAAATAAAGAGCCTATATATTCTAGACAATCGGAGAGTGATAATACTAAAATACAAAGAAGTAAACACATGGAGCAGAGTGCATGTACACTTAACTTTCAAACCTACAAGCAACATTCTGAGAGGCACCTCGTGTGGGTACTCCCGTACCATTTGTGCTCTCCCTTTAGTTTTGGGAATCATTCTCCTTTTTCCTACTATTTTAGATATATATTGTTTGATATTCATTACATTCCCAATAAGGCTTATTAATTTAAATTCAACTGGTGATAATATAATTTAAGAGAGAAAATTAAAGGAATAACTTACTCTGCATTGTCCTCAAATTTACCACCAGCTTTGACAATGTAGTTGTAATGTAAATTTAACAAATCCCTTTGTGCTGTTTCTGGACTGTCAGTTGGCGAACCTTTGCCATTTTTGAGAGGAGAAAATTCTTCTTCTCGTGCAACTTCCAGGACAGCAAATTTCCTGAAGCAAGAATATTGAGATTGCAAGATTGGCAAGATGATAAGAGGAACAAGTTTACACTGATTTCTGTTTACATGTGCAAGTCAAAATTTACATTGATTTAAACTCACTCTGTAAACTCAAACACATCAAAGACAAACTTCTCCAACTTTATCCCATTTGGTTCTGTTGGAACTTGCCTGCAATAGTAAATCAAAACCAACAATTATGAGAAAATGTAAAAATTAATGAAATGTTTTCAGAGCATTTATAAATGACTAAATCTATAGCATTTTAATTTTGTTGCCTTTTAGCATGTGTACATGTAGCTAGAAATAACTAGTTGAACCATCATAAATTGTGCAAGCAGTGAAAGCAAAAGAGAAATGGGCGGGCTGGGGGGGATGGAGAGCGATCACAACTTGACCACTTCATGCCCTTCTTGCATATCTGCCACTTGTTTGTGGTTAACTACTCATAAATAAAGCTTTAAAGTCAGTTGTTAAAGCGCAGTTAATGGAGCATGACGCTATTTACGTACAGTCACTAGCTTACTGTTGTTAAACGTAACGCAATAGAATTGTTACGCATTAGAACATTATAGAAGTCTTTCTTGTCTAGTTTAAACAATATTCACAATAGCCTTTCACGTATACATGTTGCAACAATGTCTGGTTTAACTATATCATGCTTTTTGTATGGCTAGTCTTTTAAATAGCCACATTGTTGTTTCGTTCAAGGCCGCATGGACTCTGTACGTTTCATGGTACATGATTTTATATTGGTTTAAACCTAGACATCAGTCTACCTATAACAGAGGCTTAGCTTGGACTTAGCTTCATTCGCTCGTTATATCATTACTGTAACTTTTAGTTAGCCCTCGAAATTGTAAGCTGAATAACACCATAAATACTGAAGAAAATAAAAATATGAAATTCAAATTGTCTTTTGCACATATCGTACTTTAGGCTGTATTGATAACCTCAAATAACCAACATCTTCAGTTTTTTTTCCCCATCATCTTGCTTAAAACCTTGCTCAAATCCATACAGCACTCGAAAAAATTTGCTGTCCGGCTGTCCGGGACAAGAAGATTTTTCACTGTGCAGGTAACTTTTCATTCTAACTTGCCCAATGGGTAAGGGCCCACACAACTCATCTGCCACCTTAATGAAGAAAAGTACACAAAGACAAGCCCAGGGCAAGCTAAATTTGAGAACTGCTTGTGTCAAAGGCCTAAAGGCAAGATGGAATTCAAGTTATTTTGAGTCCTGCTGTATACACTAAAAAAAAACTTTAGTTTACAGAAATGACCTATCATAAGGAGCATGTCCACACTAAATAACACGCAGAGGTACAGGTACACTGTAGAAGTTATAAATTGATACTTGAACTTTCGTCTCTAGAACAACAAGTTATGGACTTGAGTGTGTCTGACACCAAGCGGTAAAAGCTCCCAGACAGTATGAGAATAACATCACTAAAAGAGTTCAAGATAGCCATCAAGAAAATGAACTTTTAGTATCTTAGCACTCTAATTATGTATTGTGATACTTTTATTAATTGATTGATGAATTTTTCTTTCTCAAAGATATTAGATCGATAGAGCTACTCCGAATGATAATTTGAGTTGAAATAAAGTGTATACATAATTATACATGTACAGAGCCATGTAAAATGACAGCTAATTTAATTTATTAAAGGTGCCTGTCTAATGGCCACTGCAATATTTACTGAATTTAATTGTGGCAAAATGCTTCCTGATTTACACACACATACAGGCACAGCGTTTTTAATAAGATTTGAAGTAAGCGGGTGCCGTGCCACAACAATCAAGAACGATACAAAAGGTTCTTAGCAGCCTTTGACTAGAGAGCCAATTGTTGAAAACTGTTAACAATACAGATGGTGATGCACAACAAAATACAGGTGTACTTTCCAGAATTCTAGAAAGTGCCAGGGTTTATCAAAAGCACTGCATGCAACATTTGTTGATTGTTTAACCAGTGGCATGTAAACTGATTATTGACAGGGTAGAAAATCACTTTCCGCTACATACCGATTTCCACTCTTGTCAACATAAGGTATCTTCTTTTTCGCTATGTGGTATTTAAGTGATGGCTCAAGTTCTCTAAGGGTTAAGAAGAGGAATTATACAATCAAATTATGGTTATATCCACACATACACTGTATGCGGTACATCTGTTAAATAAAATTCTGCAAATAGAACACATCAAGTTCAGCTTGTTTGAATCTTGATATGTATATATTATTACACCTTTGATGCACTCTGTATTAATCCTGGAAAGTTTGGTGATACATTTCATGCAAACATGTAAATTATACTTCAGTTCCCAGGAAAGATAATAAATTGGCTGCCATGATCAAAACTGTTGTAATTACAAGTACATTAAACAGTAACTGTTCATGTAAGTAATAAACAACTTAATAAAAATGTGTACATACAAAAACCTATAAGTTAGCCCATGAAATTGTGCTTGTATTTGAAAACAGTGGTCACATTAATTGGGTTCTTAAAATGAGGATATACACTGTAATTTAGAAGTTCTGAAAGCATTTGCTTAATAGATGGGCAACACATTTGGCTGTTGTGGAACCTTTGCAAAACTTGTTAATTCAAGGACTCTAATCAACACACGGTGTACTTACTTGACAATTTTCTCCAAAAAGTCTACAGTAAAGAAATGGTTGGCGATGTTGCCTTCTCGAAACATGAGTTTTCCATCAGGGTCTCTCTTTTGCTGAACTTCTTCTGAAATTTCACTGTACTCGACAACCTGATGAAAAGCCAGTCACACATTACCTAGTACTTTAATTTTTAACTATCCTTCCTTCACCTGCAGAGGAATCCATATTTGCAGTCATCCCATCATCCAAAATGACTGAAAAATTGTACAGAAGACCAATAAACAATACAAACTACACGTCCACTCTGCCAAAAAATAACATTTCTTAACTTTTCTTATCAATGAGTTCCTTGCATTCTACAGTAACTACTTGCCATCCATTAGAACTTTTAGAAAACAGAGAAAGATTTGCAGCTTTCTTTTCCAATAAAATCATCATTTTGGTCTGCCATCTTGGATGATGTGGTAATTTTCCAGCAATGAAATCATTGCAGACTCAATTTTCATTTTGTCCACCATTGATGTTATGTACTGCAAACAGGTGGTACGATGGCATTTAGTTGTTTTGATCATGGTGCGACGTAAAGTAATGTTAACACTTCGGAAAAAAATACAAATACATGTGTGAGCATGAAGAGTGATTTTAAGGGTTCCTTTCAGCCTTCATAAGAGTCGAATGGGCCTTGGTTTTCATTTGTACCTGGATTTTCTATGTCTGCCAAATCCACAACACAACTACAGACATGATGTGCTTTAAGACTGATCACGTGAAAATAATAGAGAAGTAAACTTTCCATTTACATGCTGTTCAGTTGCCATTCTTCTCTACTGAATGGGAGTGTATGTTATCTGACATACTTGCCTGGCTGATGCCTTTGAGAAGAAAAACAAATGAATATGGATCCGTGCAATCATATGCCCTAACAACTGGATGGCATTAACTGTGAAAGTACAGAGAACTGAAAACACTATTCACTACAGATCCATGAACATAATAAAAGTTTCTTTGCCAGTAATACCTGGTATTTCCCATCACATTTCACCACAACTCCAACCCTCTCTTCAGGCTTTTTTTTCTCTACAACCTGTTGAAAAAAATTAAATTGTATATAGTGCACTGAGCTCTGAAAAAGCAATTTGCTGAAACCAATTTGTGAGCAGTCCATCACAATGGTCTTAACTGCAAAATGAATACCATTAAGTAAACCAATCAGAATTTTCCTTTTCAACTTGGACCAGATTGCCATGTAATAAAAGTGTGTAATTTATGACAGGCCTGTTAAAACCTGGAGAAGGTCAACTGAGGAAGAACTGATAATAGCAGGAAGACAGTAAAGAAAATGGTAGCAAAAAGAGTACACTGGTATGTACAACATTGTGGATGCCGTTTATCCTATGAGGAGCATAAGGGAATAAGGAATAACTTTAAGGGAATATACCAAGCAAAATAGGGTTCTATAATCAACTGAACATTATTGAGTAAAACCAACCTTAGCACCACATTCTGCTGCTTTATCAATACAGAATCCTATAAACACAGGATCTGCCATCTTGACCAGAATGTTGTCCACACAGTAAACATGAACAAACTCAATTCCTCGTCTCTTCATCTTATCAATGCGTTTCTTTTCATTCAGAACTTCATACAGACCACCATTTCCTCCAGGAGCTCGAGCAACTTTACCAGGCTGGTCAAGAATGATTTTACCCTCAAATGTTAGACAGGGCAGAGTATGTTGCTCAAACAGAATCACGTCGTTCTTCTGAAGTCCAAAGTAATTGTGCTCTTCAAAATACTTTTTAGTGTCATCCATGGTATGTTCACTGGTCATGATGTACCTGAAAGGTATTAGATAACAGCAGTTATTAAAAACTGGATCTTTGTATAATGCAATTCAAGAGTTTTCACTGGCTTAGCCATTAAGTGTTATGAGCATTGTGGATGACATTGTGCAATGTTTGTAGAAAAGCCTCCTGTCAAACTGGTGTTCTTCTGAGATTACGTAACCTCATTCTGATATCAGCTAAATTACACATTGTCAAATTTGCTATACTACCTCATCTCACTTACTGTCAGACTGTCTGGCATTTTTGTCGTTCTTCTGATGCCAGAAAACTGGAACGAATTCAGGAACAAGCACTACAAGCTGTTTATTGTGACAATAAATCGATCTGTATGAGGAACTCTTGCAAAGAGCGAAACTACCAACACTTTATACGCGATGATTGCACGCCATTGCAATCATAATGTATAGAGTCAAAAATGGTCTGGTGCCTCCTTACATTGCGGAATTATTTGTTGTTACCAATTCTCAGTATCACCTTAGAAATTCTGATTTCACCATACCCAGATTTTGGACTGTTGCTCATGGCAAACATAGCCTGACTTATTTAGGCCCTGTCATTTGGTCCAAACTCCACAAATCTATTCGATCTTCTGAATCATTGCACACTTTTAAAAGTCGCATCAAATTGGTTGATTTCACTAGCCTGCTGGACAGTACTTGTAGAGACTGTTCTTTATGTAACAACTAACACTTGATCTCACTGCATGACTCATTGTTTGTTATATATATATAACAAACAATGAGTCATGCAGTGAGATCAAGTGTTAGTTGTTACATAAAGAACAGTCTCTACAAGTACTGTCCAGCAGGCTAGTGAAATCAACCAATTTGATGCGACTTTTAAAAGTGTGCAATGATTCAGAAGATCGAATAGATTTGTGGAGTTTGGACCAAATGACAGGGCCTAAATAAGTCAGGCTATGTTTGCCATGAGCAACAGTCCAAAATCTGGGTATGGTGAAATCAGAATTTCTAAGGTGATACTGAGAATTGGTAACAACAAATAATTCCGCAATGTAAGGAGGCACCAGACCATTTTTGACTCTATACATTATGATTGCAATGGCGTGCAATCATCGCGTATAAAGTGTTGGTAGTTTCGCTCTTTGCAAGAGTTCCTCATACAGATCGATTTATTGTCACAATAAACAGCTTGTAGTGCTTGTTCCTGAATTCGTTCCAGTTTTCTGGCATCAGAAGAACGACAAAAATGCCAGACAGTCTGACAGTAAGTGAGATGAGGTAGTATAGCAAATTTGACAATGTGTAATTTAGCTGATATCAGAATGAGGTTACGTAATCTCAGAAGAACACCAGTTTGACAGGAGGCTTTTCTACAAACATTGCACAATGTCATCCACAATGCTCATAACACTTAATGGCTAAGCCAGTGAAAACTCTTGAATTGCATTATACAAAGATCCAGTTTTTAATAACTGCTGTTATCTAATACCTTTCAGGTACATCATGACCAGTGAACATACCATGGATGACACTAAAAAGTATTTTGAAGAGCACAATTACTTTGGACTTCAGAAGAACGACGTGATTCTGTTTGAGCAACATACTCTGCCCTGTCTAACATTTGAGGGTAAAATCATTCTTGACCAGCCTGGTAAAGTTGCTCGAGCTCCTGGAGGAAATGGTGGTCTGTATGAAGTTCTGAATGAAAAGAAACGCATTGATAAGATGAAGAGACGAGGAATTGAGTTTGTTCATGTTTACTGTGTGGACAACATTCTGGTCAAGATGGCAGATCCTGTGTTTATAGGATTCTGTATTGATAAAGCAGCAGAATGTGGTGCTAAGGTTGGTTTTACTCAATAATGTTCAGTTGATTATAGAACCCTATTTTGCTTGGTATATTCCCTTAAAGTTATTCCTTATTCCCTTATGCTCCTCATAGGATAAACGGCATCCACAATGTTGTACATACCAGTGTACTCTTTTTGCTACCATTTTCTTTACTGTCTTCCTGCTATTATCAGTTCTTCCTCAGTTGACCTTCTCCAGGTTTTAACAGGCCTGTCATAAATTACACACTTTTATTACATGGCAATCTGGTCCAAGTTGAAAAGGAAAATTCTGATTGGTTTACTTAATGGTATTCATTTTGCAGTTAAGACCATTGTGATGGACTGCTCACAAATTGGTTTCAGCAAATTGCTTTTTCAGAGCTCAGTGCACTATATACAATTTAATTTTTTTCAACAGGTTGTAGAGAAAAAAAAGCCTGAAGAGAGGGTTGGAGTTGTGGTGAAATGTGATGGGAAATACCAGGTATTACTGGCAAAGAAACTTTTATTATGTTCATGGATCTGTAGTGAATAGTGTTTTCAGTTCTCTGTACTTTCACAGTTAATGCCATCCAGTTGTTAGGGCATATGATTGCACGGATCCATATTCATTTGTTTTTCTTCTCAAAGGCATCAGCCAGGCAAGTATGTCAGATAACATACACTCCCATTCAGTAGAGAAGAATGGCAACTGAACAGCATGTAAATGGAAAGTTTACTTCTCTATTATTTTCACGTGATCAGTCTTAAAGCACATCATGTCTGTAGTTGTGTTGTGGATTTGGCAGACATAGAAAATCCAGGTACAAATGAAAACCAAGGCCCATTCGACTCTTATGAAGGCTGAAAGGAACCCTTAAAATCACTCTTCATGCTCACACATGTATTTGTATTTTTTTCCGAAGTGTTAACATTACTTTACGTCGCACCATGATCAAAACAACTAAATGCCATCGTACCACCTGTTTGCAGTACATAACATCAATGGTGGACAAAATGAAAATTGAGTCTGCAATGATTTCATTGCTGGAAAATTACCACATCATCCAAGATGGCAGACCAAAATGATGATTTTATTGGAAAAGAAAGCTGCAAATCTTTCTCTGTTTTCTAAAAGTTCTAATGGATGGCAAGTAGTTACTGTAGAATGCAAGGAACTCATTGATAAGAAAAGTTAAGAAATGTTATTTTTTGGCAGAGTGGACGTGTAGTTTGTATTGTTTATTGGTCTTCTGTACAATTTTTCAGTCATTTTGGATGATGGGATGACTGCAAATATGGATTCCTCTGCAGGTGAAGGAAGGATAGTTAAAAATTAAAGTACTAGGTAATGTGTGACTGGCTTTTCATCAGGTTGTCGAGTACAGTGAAATTTCAGAAGAAGTTCAGCAAAAGAGAGACCCTGATGGAAAACTCATGTTTCGAGAAGGCAACATCGCCAACCATTTCTTTACTGTAGACTTTTTGGAGAAAATTGTCAAGTAAGTACACCGTGTGTTGATTAGAGTCCTTGAATTAACAAGTTTTGCAAAGGTTCCACAACAGCCAAATGTGTTGCCCATCTATTAAGCAAATGCTTTCAGAACTTCTAAATTACAGTGTATATCCTCATTTTAAGAACCCAATTAATGTGACCACTGTTTTCAAATACAAGCACAATTTCATGGGCTAACTTATAGGTTTTTGTATGTACACATTTTTATTAAGTTGTTTATTACTTACATGAACAGTTACTGTTTAATGTACTTGTAATTACAACAGTTTTGATCATGGCAGCCAATTTATTATCTTTCCTGGGAACTGAAGTATAATTTACATGTTTGCATGAAATGTATCACCAAACTTTCCAGGATTAATACAGAGTGCATCAAAGGTGTAATAATATATACATATCAAGATTCAAACAAGCTGAACTTGATGTGTTCTATTTGCAGAATTTTATTTAACAGATGTACCGCATACAGTGTATGTGTGGATATAACCATAATTTGATTGTATAATTCCTCTTCTTAACCCTTAGAGAACTTGAGCCATCACTTAAATACCACATAGCGAAAAAGAAGATACCTTATGTTGACAAGAGTGGAAATCGGTATGTAGCGGAAAGTGATTTTCTACCCTGTCAATAATCAGTTTACATGCCACTGGTTAAACAATCAACAAATGTTGCATGCAGTGCTTTTGATAAACCCTGGCACTTTCTAGAATTCTGGAAAGTACACCTGTATTTTGTTGTGCATCACCATCTGTATTGTTAACAGTTTTCAACAATTGGCTCTCTAGTCAAAGGCTGCTAAGAACCTTTTGTATCGTTCTTGATTGTTGTGGCACGGCACCCGCTTACTTCAAATCTTATTAAAAACGCTGTGCCTGTATGTGTGTGTAAATCAGGAAGCATTTTGCCACAATTAAATTCAGTAAATATTGCAGTGGCCATTAGACAGGCACCTTTAATAAATTAAATTAGCTGTCATTTTACATGGCTCTGTACATGTATAATTATGTATACACTTTATTTCAACTCAAATTATCATTCGGAGTAGCTCTATCGATCTAATATCTTTGAGAAAGAAAAATTCATCAATCAATTAATAAAAGTATCACAATACATAATTAGAGTGCTAAGATACTAAAAGTTCATTTTCTTGATGGCTATCTTGAACTCTTTTAGTGATGTTATTCTCATACTGTCTGGGAGCTTTTACCGCTTGGTGTCAGACACACTCAAGTCCATAACTTGTTGTTCTAGAGACGAAAGTTCAAGTATCAATTTATAACTTCTACAGTGTACCTGTACCTCTGCGTGTTATTTAGTGTGGACATGCTCCTTATGATAGGTCATTTCTGTAAACTAAAGTTTTTTTTTAGTGTATACAGCAGGACTCAAAATAACTTGAATTCCATCTTGCCTTTAGGCCTTTGACACAAGCAGTTCTCAAATTTAGCTTGCCCTGGGCTTGTCTTTGTGTACTTTTCTTCATTAAGGTGGCAGATGAGTTGTGTGGGCCCTTACCCATTGGGCAAGTTAGAATGAAAAGTTACCTGCACAGTGAAAAATCTTCTTGTCCCGGACAGCCGGACAGCAAATTTTTTCGAGTGCTGTATGGATTTGAGCAAGGTTTTAAGCAAGATGATGGGGAAAAAAAACTGAAGATGTTGGTTATTTGAGGTTATCAATACAGCCTAAAGTACGATATGTGCAAAAGACAATTTGAATTTCATATTTTTATTTTCTTCAGTATTTATGGTGTTATTCAGCTTACAATTTCGAGGGCTAACTAAAAGTTACAGTAATGATATAACGAGCGAATGAAGCTAAGTCCAAGCTAAGCCTCTGTTATAGGTAGACTGATGTCTAGGTTTAAACCAATATAAAATCATGTACCATGAAACGTACAGAGTCCATGCGGCCTTGAACGAAACAACAATGTGGCTATTTAAAAGACTAGCCATACAAAAAGCATGATATAGTTAAACCAGACATTGTTGCAACATGTATACGTGAAAGGCTATTGTGAATATTGTTTAAACTAGACAAGAAAGACTTCTATAATGTTCTAATGCGTAACAATTCTATTGCGTTACGTTTAACAACAGTAAGCTAGTGACTGTACGTAAATAGCGTCATGCTCCATTAACTGCGCTTTAACAACTGACTTTAAAGCTTTATTTATGAGTAGTTAACCACAAACAAGTGGCAGATATGCAAGAAGGGCATGAAGTGGTCAAGTTGTGATCGCTCTCCATCCCCCCCAGCCCGCCCATTTCTCTTTTGCTTTCACTGCTTGCACAATTTATGATGGTTCAACTAGTTATTTCTAGCTACATGTACACATGCTAAAAGGCAACAAAATTAAAATGCTATAGATTTAGTCATTTATAAATGCTCTGAAAACATTTCATTAATTTTTACATTTTCTCATAATTGTTGGTTTTGATTTACTATTGCAGGCAAGTTCCAACAGAACCAAATGGGATAAAGTTGGAGAAGTTTGTCTTTGATGTGTTTGAGTTTACAGAGTGAGTTTAAATCAATGTAAATTTTGACTTGCACATGTAAACAGAAATCAGTGTAAACTTGTTCCTCTTATCATCTTGCCAATCTTGCAATCTCAATATTCTTGCTTCAGGAAATTTGCTGTCCTGGAAGTTGCACGAGAAGAAGAATTTTCTCCTCTCAAAAATGGCAAAGGTTCGCCAACTGACAGTCCAGAAACAGCACAAAGGGATTTGTTAAATTTACATTACAACTACATTGTCAAAGCTGGTGGTAAATTTGAGGACAATGCAGAGTAAGTTATTCCTTTAATTTTCTCTCTTAAATTATATTATCACCAGTTGAATTTAAATTAATAAGCCTTATTGGGAATGTAATGAATATCAAACAATATATATCTAAAATAGTAGGAAAAAGGAGAATGATTCCCAAAACTAAAGGGAGAGCACAAATGGTACGGGAGTACCCACACGAGGTGCCTCTCAGAATGTTGCTTGTAGGTTTGAAAGTTAAGTGTACATGCACTCTGCTCCATGTGTTTACTTCTTTGTATTTTAGTATTATCACTCTCCGATTGTCTAGAATATATAGGCTCTTTATTTTCATACTACTATGAATCATTTTAATTTCAGTTGTTGTTTTTGAAAGCCAGCAAATTTAAAACAAGCATAGCCTAAGTTCCTTATAATAAACAATTTACAAGTAGTTACCTAGCTGGCTTGAGCCATACAGGCCATCTGTTGATTTTGTATGGACCTCGCTGTGCTCAGTCCGCACTGCAGTGTCCTCAGGCCAGTACTCCCCAGCACAGCCCTCATGCTTAGTTAGTAAGAGGTTTTATAATAAAATTAATTTTCAAACCAGTATCATTGACATATTTGCACATAATGTCTACAGGCATATGATGCTAGATGACGTATTATAGTATTTTAAAAACAACATCATTGACAGAGATATTTGCACTCATCTGCAAGTGGGCATAATATTATGATGCTAGGTAATATGATTCAATTATTGCATGTTGTATAAAAAAGTAAAAATATATTTTTGTCTTTTTTGTGTGCTAATTACTGATTCCCTTTGATTGTTTTGTTCCTGTTTCAGACCCAGTTCTGTAGTATGTGAAATATCTCCACTTCTCTCATATGCTGGAGAGGTAATCTAACTTATTTTTTTTCATTTTATACAAGAAAAATGTAATACTAACAGCATTTACGTACTTGCATCAGGATGCATATGCTTGTTCGCTGCTTGTCCACTGACACTCACTCTAGGTCCTGTACCACGAAGATGCACATGTAGATACCTGATTACATCAACATGCCTAAGAACACAAATGTACAATGCCTCCGTTCAGGGTTAACACTCTCACTCCATGTGCCATTTTGTGCCAATTTGGTTTGAATTTGAACACAAAAAGGTCTTTGAAAACCACTCGTCAAGAGCTGTAAAATTAAGATGTGATAGCTCTGGGGCTATACCCTAAGTATAGAAGGAGTAAGATATTTTTTGACTTTATTTTTATTGCTTTTGAGTGCAAACTGTGACTTCTTCTATGGCTGCGTGGGTCTGTATGTTAAACTAAGCATGCCCAATCTGAAATGTTACCTACACAAATATGGGTTGCATAATCTATTTAAAGTGTTGGCAGAATTATAGATAATTTTGTTACACTTTTTTCAGTTTATATTATAATTATTATTTACATTGTTATGGCCCTACTTTTGCTTGTAATTTGTTTCCATGTATGTTTCTCAGTGTCTTGTTTAGGTCTGTGCACATTCAATTTTCTAGGAGTTCTTCAGCTCTTAGGTCAGTTGCATGTACTGATGAATAAATGCTTGATATATTGCTTCAGGGATTAGAAGATGTTGTCAAAGACAGACAGTTTTCAGCAACAAAGAGTGTACATCTGACAGCCGATGGCAAGGAAGAGAGTGATGGTGAACTACCTCGAAAGAAGAGCAAGGAAAGCTAACGTGATAGTGTGTACTTGTTCATTAAACTGATCAGAATATTTTAAGAATTTTAATGTTAAATTTATGTAGCTTTTTGAAAAGGGGTGCTAGAGTTTTCATTGGTCGGTATTATGGGAGACTTGTCAGTCAAAACTATCGGAGGTGTAGAAGGCTTGAGGAATTTTTTATCAAATCTATATGGCACTTAATGCAAATGGAAATTTATGTCCTTCAAGTTGAGGGAAATCTTGATTCTAATGATATAATTTTACTAAAGGAGAAAATCATCAAAAATTATAAAAAAAAGTAATAATAATAACAAGGCTGGGAAAGAGTGGGGAAGGATAGCAAACAATAAACACCACCCGTGACCTGTTCTTCAGGAGGGCTTGGACAGTCCTCTCCCTTATTATTGTCCTTTAACATATAACTGAAAGGGAACAGAAGGCCAGGTCTCTAAGCTTCTCATTGAGTCTAGTTAGTGGAAACAGTTTACAACAGTTGGTTTATAAACTGTTACCTAGTAAAAGTTGAATACATGTTTTGGAGCACAATTTCAGATCTTAATGTCATCAGTAAATTTATTTTGCTGATAGTTTACAAAATGCACCATCAGTTTACTTGTTATCTGTATTTTGCCTAAGAGTTTAATTTGAAAACAAGTAATAGTTTGAACAGAGATTATGACAAAACACCAAGTTGACAAAAATGATGATAAAGTACCATTGTTTTACAAATGTTGGGTTTAAGAAGATGCGTGGACTCTAACATTTAATTAAGAAAATATGGTCGTCACAGCCCAGGGCATCACTTTTTGCAATTGAAGGTGAAGTTCCCCTTCCTTCATGTATGTTAGGGTACAGAACATGTGAAGGTAGGCCTTTACTTTACTTCTTCATATCCCTCAACTAGGATTTACAAAAATATCATAATAATAGGTATATTCATCTAAAAAAAAAAAAAAGAGAGAGATTTAGATGCATACAAAGATTTAGATGCATACAAAGATTTAGATGCATATGAAGATTTACATGCATACGAAGATCTAGATGCATACGAAATATTTCTGGAAAAAAGTCAACATTACTTTGAAATCAAAAGGGATTGATCTGGTAGGTGTTATTGATTATTCAATTTAGATACAATGTATCATCAGTTGTTTTTATTTCGATTATTTTTATTTTACTGATATTTTTTAATTGTTGTGTTGGGTTGAAATTGTACAGTGAAATGTTGAAGAATATTGTATTATCACAGATTTTCTTATAGCTAGGTTTATTACTAAATTATTTGCACAGAAATATTCCACTGGAACCCTGGAGCAGTTCATAAATTGTCTAATTCTTCTCGCCTAGATTGTACAACTGCTCCGAGGTTACTGATGATGTCTACTGATAGACAAACTGAATATTTCTGGATTAACTTAATTAGTAATACAAATCCATATCACACACAATACCATAAGCATCTAAATATCTACAAGTACGCAAAAAGACATACATGTATGCACATTAGAACTTTTACGTCAAGTACCAATAGTTAGATTTGAATTTTACCAATGCGATCATGGCATGGAATAAATTGCTAGTTTGGGAATCTGTTCTCAAGTTACTTCTGTAAACATTTCTCCGAACAGAACATTCTTAGCACATTTTTTGAGTGACCATAGAATTCATGAGGGCCCTTCATTTATCAAGAGTATAAAGGGTTTTCATTGTGAAATTGCGGATCTTGCACTTTATATGACGAGCCTCTATTCTATAGTCACCAAAAACAATATTATTATTAATCAAAACTATGACGAAATTCTCGAACGTGATTGGCTATCAGCAGCCCGATTTGAGCATTAATTGGACAGTGTACGCGTCATGGTTGTAAATGGACAGTACGCGTCATTTTGCGCGCGCTGTTGCGGTGCACTTTGTTGAGTAAACTGTTGTGTTTTTCAGCATTCATAACGACGTTTAATCATTCAGCGATAACTCGATGGTTTGTTCGTTTCTCGAATTTTGTCATAGTTTTGATGAATTGGTAACAGGACATCGTGTCGTCCGATTCAGTCTGTAATCATACTCGTGATTAACAAATCGGACTCCCGCTTGGCGATCGTCCGATTTTGTTAATCGCTCGTATGATTACAGACCGAATTGGACTCCACTCAGTCCTATTACCATTATAAACTGTTCGTGGTTCAAGTGTCCTTACTGTGGCCTAACAAACTTGTTCGTCGAGCTCTCCAGTGATCAGCTTTTCAGACGGGGGTTTTCGGAGCTCGTCCTCTCTTAACAGGAGTTAGTTTCTGCCTTTCTGCAAATTGCTTTTTCAAAACTCTTAACAAAAGAAAATATTTGTCGTCAAGAAATTTAAAGATATTTTTATTTCCTTTTCGTTTCCTTTCATTCTTTAATACGGAGAACTGATGCATTAGTTTACCAGCAAATCAAAGCAGGACTTCCAGTTTAAAGTGCCACTATGATCGAATTCTCCATACCCATTTTTTTACATTTTCGCACACAATAGGTCTTTCCTAGATTGTTTGCCAAATTTCAATCTATTACGAACATTAGAACTCATGTCGTTTGGACCTTTATTTCCGAGAATT
>Ga0126338_10000699_pt1 | contig 19304 bp, 8 predicted proteins | sample OrbCmetagenome_2_FD_92529 | JGI IMG/M metagenome (GOLD analysis project Ga0126338, IMG submission 92529) | Coral microbial communities from Petempiche,Puerto Morelos, Mexico - Orbicella C C metagenome | ecosystem: Host-associated > Invertebrates > Cnidaria > Coral | place: Petempiche,Puerto... | reverse complement strand
TGCCTCTGGACCATTATTGCTTGGCACCCCTGAGAACCCTTCTTCAAATGGTCTACTGTCTGTGAACCATGAAAGTGTATCAGAATCATTATCTTCCTATAGAGAGAACCAAATGGCAATGAGTGAAAATGTTTTATCTCGGCAAAGTTTGTTGTTTGAAAGCAACAATCCTAATGGCATTGCTTGCTCACAAACAGATCAAATGTCTGTAGAACATAGGGATGGGGATTACATAGAAACTACTGAAGGAAGCAAGTCTTTCACCAATGTTGGGAATACACCAATGGAGGAGATTGAACACGAGACATCTAGAGAACAAACTAAACAGTCTAACACTAGTTGGAAAGAAATCAACACTCAAAAAGAGAAATCACACAATGAAGTAGTGAACCCCAAGAGTGAACTGACTGGAGCTGGGCCTATTACCTCCAGCTTTAACACAGTGAGCGCACGATTGTCATTTCAGAAGAAATTCATCAAACATGCAAATCAAATGTCTGCGTCAGAAAGCCTATCAAGCGAAGCTGTTGTTAATTCTCCCCAGCAGCTACAAAAAATGCCTGACTCCAAAGATACTCTGGGGTTATCCGAGCCCAAGCAAAGAAGGATTGAAGATAATGATCCCAATGCAGGCAAAGAGAAACAAGTTGAGAGCCACAAAGCTACATCTAAACCTAACAAAGATCAACTCACAGTAAATATCACAGAAAATGAAAATGTAACCAATCAGGTAAGTAAAACACTTTTTTTTAATCCAGACACCTTTGGCTGGTTATTTGAACAAAGTTCAGCAATCCATGTAGGTTGGTTAAGTCTCCATTTGAGCCCACTGGCACACCTGGCCCAGTGCTTATCTCCAGTTTCTGTGGCATGATTGCTAGATTTGATGCTAGTCCATTGCAGGGTTACCCCCTGCATTAAATGTGCCAGAACCCATTTTTACTCCTTGGTGGAGCGAGGCACTGTGAGAGTAAAATGTCTTGCCAAAGAACACAACACAATGACCATCGCCAGGGTTTGAAACCAGACAGCTCTGTTTAGAGTCCAGCACTCTTATCATAAGACCACCACAGCATATCATGATGACTTTAATGGAGCTCAGTCATGGTTTGCGCATATTGAAAAGTTTAGCTGCAATTTTTCAAATTTGTTGTTTGTAATCCATGTTAATCTTCTCCATCCTTAGCCATACTTGTTCCTTTATGGTTTATCATTATCTCTTCCAACTGGTGTTTTTTTATCTTATTAATCTGTTATTTTCAGGTTTCCTACCATTAAAGGTAATTTTGTATGTGGCCAAAATAACTCAAAATACTGTGACTGAGTCCCTTTAAATAACTTAAGAGTCACACCTGATCAGACTTCAAGCAGAGTTCCCGATTTAATGTCATCATGAATCTAATGAGCAATTCCTCTCCATGGAATCATATTTGTGATGGAATATCATTAACTGCTTCCTTTTTCAGGACACTGATAGTGATGAAACAGCTCAGTTGTTGGCAGCCTTTGTTGACTCATACCCGGACTCTGATGAGCCAGAATTTGGATGAAGACTTTTAGCACTCCTATGGGACGTTTTAAGAACCAGATTTAACCATTATGCCTTTACATCAATGGCACAAGAGTCATGAACAATATCACCTCAGTGGCAGGGCAAATCAATAAACATTCAGTTCAATCCTGACAATGTGCTAAGAATAAAGATAATTATGTATTGTACCGATGAGCTCATTATATGCATTTGACAAGTCAATGGCAGTGTGAAAATAGGTGTTAACACAAAGAACAGTCAATGAAAACAAAAAAAATAAACAAGACAAGACAATGAGCTTACTCTCTTACTAACTCCCATCTGTTTTTTTGTTTTGTTTTTGTTTTTGTTTTTTTGTTTTTTTCACTTCCTCATCCAGCCTTTCCCTAGCTAACCAACACCTGGAACAGCCAAACAGATAAAACAGACAGTGTAATGGGTCTTAGAGAACATAAGAGAAATGTTGGCGAATTCTTGAGTCCACATGGCTAATTAATGTTGTTGATTTATAAGCAGTAAACAAAGCACATTTATTTTCCGTTTGGTGTTTACATAGCCCCACTTTAAACTTTCATTAAAACATAGCTTACTTTCTAAAAACAAAAGCTCCAGCGAGGCTGGAGTTGACCTTGTTTTGATACAGGCCTCACTACTTTTGTTGTGTAAAACAAGTTGTTCTGATGCTAACTAGGTGCATTTACATGACAAAAGCATTGAGGTCTGTATCAAAACAAGGTCAACTCCAGCCTCGCTGCCATCCAAAGGCCAGGTCACTGAGCAGACAACTGTAAAATGGTCTATTCATATTGAGCTTTATTAAGGACTACTGGAATGTTAAACCTTATTTACATATTTAACTGTGACATTTGAAAACTTGTATGTATAATCTGCTGCAATTTTACCAACCTCTCTAGTTACCTGAAGTCAAACTTCAATTTCTTTTTAAAAACGTTGGAAAAAAAATTTAAAGAATGTGCAATATTTGCTCAAAATTGCAGTGTCAAAAGGTATGCGTGTCTCATGCTGTTAAATTCAGCTATCTATAACCGCAACCCATTCACAATTATCACAGGTAAAATAGTGATAGAATCACATGCATATAAAACTAAGAACAACTTAGCTTGAAAACATTTTCTGTCACTAAAAGGAAAAATTTCTCCTCAACTGTGATAATTTTTCAACTTCAACTACTAGCATGTGTATCAGAACAACTTTCCTCTTTTTCATTTTGACTGCTGGTTCGTAGCAGATATCCATCTACAGTTCCTTTCTTTCTGTCTACCTCTGCCACTTTTTTGCTTGCCAAATCAAATTCTTTTTGCAGCTTCAGTGCAAGCTGAAAATCCTTTTCTTCTTGGTCTGTTCTTTTCTCTATGAGTTGTGAAATGGTAAGGTTACAAATATCACTGGATGTGGAACTTGATGAAACAATAAAATCCTGTCTGTCTACATCAGTATTTTTGCAGTGAATCAATGCATTGGGCTTGAGTCTTTTCTTTGCCGAGCCTGTAAACAAAGGTATGCCAAAATTAACAACTATATTTAGTGGGTTTTTATTGCAAAGTCAAGTGCATTATCACCAGTTATTCCTAGTAGTGATTTTACCATGCTATGAATAAAAGTATTCTAAATACAATCACTCTCCATCCTACACTCTTTTCAAAGGTATGAGTGTAAAATTTAATGATTTTACCATTCAGTACAATCATAAGCATGTAGGCAGTAACAAGAATGTAATGCAAACCTTCACTATCTAAGAAAGATGATTGCTTACTGGTGGGAAGGAACCATCTGTCCAGTGTACTGTGGCCACGACTGACTTGGGTGTCCTGTGATTTGATTTTTTTACCTTTTGTGACTTTTTTTGTGTGGGGGGTTCCTGTTGTACTTGGTTGTGAAAGTCTCTCCTTTCCCTGTGAGTTCTGAAGAAAATTCATCACGAATTGAAACTAATCAGTCCTAAGTTTGAAGCATTATGAGAACAGACTGGTAAGTCAAGTAACCTAAGTGAACAGAGCTGATTATCAACTGCAAGTTGATAATGGTACCATACATAAATTAAGCATCATAGTGAGTTTCAACAGCTGTTGATAATCAGCTATGTGTTTCACTCGCCTACCGATGCTGCAGAACAGTTTTTTTATACTAATAGTAAGCCATTTATACACCTTGGTGGAGAGAGGCATTGTGAGGGTTAAGTGTCTTGCCCAAGAACACAACTCGATGTCCCCTGCCAGGGATCGAACCCAGACCGTTCAATCAGGAGACGAGCACACTAACCATGAGGCCACCATGCCTCCACAACTTGGGCCATTACACCAAGAAAGATCTGCCTTCATCACCCTTTTGAGACCATTTAACAACTCAATTTTGAAAGATAATCACCTGTTCCCTTTCTTCTGCCACTATTTTTCTTGCAAGTTCTTCATCTTGCAGTGCCTGGTACTCTAATGACCTCGCAAGTCTTTGCTCTTCTTCTTGTAGTTGATGGATAACTTCCTCACTGGCCTGAATCTCTTGTTCTCTAGCTTGTTGCAACTAACAAGTTATGGAAAAAATGACAACTTCTGATGAGCTTAAAAGATAACATCCATAACATTTAAGAAATAAATGAGATTGGAACGAAACTAAGTTAGAACTTGTCTAATAATATTTACCTTTCTCAGTTCTTCTTCATACTCCTTGCGAAGCTCTCCATCCTGGGAAATTGCACGCTTGGGTGGTGAAAAATCTGCATCATATAAAAATAAATTTATTTAAAAGTTAAGCTTAAGCTTAATTGAAATACCTTTGACTTTGTCTGGTTTGAAGAACAAGTCAACATTAAAAATATTACTGTTTCCAGATCATTTAAGCACTTAACTTATTTTTTCATTCATGTTTGGCAACTACACACATATTACTATTTTATAATAGTTACACAATGTGCACGACATTTGTTTAAGAAATTCTCATCGAGGGAGCTCATCCAAAATACATTAGCATTGTACCAGTAGACGAACGAGAGTTATTCACATAAAGCGTCAAGTACCAACCAAAGAAGTCTTCATCGTCTTCTCCGTGTAATCTCTTCCTGCAGTTCTCAGGAAACAGCTTCTGGATTTGTTCCCATCGCTTAGAGTTAACCAATGTTCCATTTCGGGAGTTTCTTCTCGCCCAACTTGATATTCTCATTCGACAGAGAGGGCAAAGGAAATTCGCTTCCTCAACATTTTTCTTGAAACACGGTCCACATAGCTCGTGTTCACATGGCATAATAACAGGCTCGATGAGTATTTGCAAACATATCGGACATGTGAAGTCCGACAAAGAGATTGAAATGTCATTCCCATCGTTGAAATTTACTGTTTTTAACTTTTCAGGGCTGACCACCTTTCCAGCCGCCATCTTGGATAATTACAAATAAATAATAATTACTTTTGGCGCCAAAATGTGACCAATCAGCCCTTCGGCCCAGTCTGCCAATCGGTTGCAATGTTGCAAGCCTTACCATACCTTTGAGTTAAAGCATGGATAGTCTTCTACTATCCATGGTTAAAGACTGAAGCTATTTAGAGATCATCCTAGAAGTCTTTCGTTTCAATTTATTTTAAGGTGTGGGTGACTTTCGTCCATGTCAGAGCCTTGGACACCTGGGGACCTTTGTATGCAAGAACCCAAAGATAAAACTCCCATTTTAGACATTTTACGCGACTGAAACACCGTTAGCAACGCGGTTGCAAATGGCGGGAAATGGTTGTGGCGGGAAAGGTTAAGTAATACGCGTCTTCTCGGGAAGTATAAAAGTTGAATGAACTCACCTTTTGCCATTTCATCACATATTTCACTTTTGCTAGATTTTTGCTGTCAAGGATTTAAAATCAATAAGTAACATATAAAGATGCCAGCGGCAGAAGTTGAGACGACATTTACGAGCCCAGTCGCAGAAAAAGAAGTCGAGATAGTTCCTGAAAAGGGCGAGACAAACTGCACAGGAAAGGCTTGCGAAGAAACGAAGATTGAAGATGAAAGCATGAAGACAATGGAGGAGTCGGAAAAGATGGAAAAAGAGAAATTTCCGGAGACAGAAAACAAAGAAGAGTCGAATACTCTGTCAGGAAACGAAGAAAAAACAGCCTGTGTGAGCGACGTTATGGTGGAAAAGTCGTTGGAGGATAAACCCACGCAGGAGACTGAGGGAACGATGACACAAAATTCCAAGCGAAAGTCAACGGAGGCGAGCAACCAAACCCATGAAGAAGATAGCCCTCCCAAGAAGAGGAAGTCGACATAAAAAGGGCAGAAATGCGACTTTTGACTTCTTTGGTATTGTACTGGAATTTGTTTGATGTTACTCGATTGTTTTGTGCCCTTGGTTACACATTGTAGTTTAGAAGAGAAGAGCAGAACAAACAGGATCGAAAAAATGACGAGACTGTTTAAAATTTTAATCTTCTAGCTGATCAGTTAATCCGTTTAGTTTGTAAGATTGCTATCAAAGTTTTTTTTAATTGAAATTCAGTACGGTAAATTTGAAATCCGACAGTGCGTGCTGAAGAACTTTCTGGCGTATCTCGTCTTCTGTGGCTTCAGTTTTTACGGCAGTTTATCAAATGAGAAATGGAAGACATGCCAAGTTTTGCATTAAATCTTTCATTCTGAAGAACACCATCTTTAAGCTCCACCCCTTTTCTACATTGTAAGTACCTTATTTATCTACGTCAGTTTAAGCTTATATTAATTAAAAGTGGCACTAATAAGACTGTCATAAAAATATTCTTCGACAAGCTAAGAATCATGGCTTGAATATTATTTAACTACCTTAAGAAAATTTTCTACCCTATTTCTTCCATCTCAACCTGGAAATGAGATTGAAAATTTCTGAAATTTCAATCAAAGCACAAAAACTAAAGCTGCGGTAAGTCAAAGTTCACTTTCATACGATTAAGCTAAGTGCTTTCCGATTATAGTCAGAAACGGGCTGCTTCCGGAACTGGTAATGTCTGGCTTTTTGGCCTTGTTAGAAAGGTTTCGTGAGCAAAGAGAACTCCTTATCGTATTTTTCAAGGATCAGAGATGGAAATACAACCTCGCTTTCCTATCGGTATGAGCCTGTATGTCGAAGGTGGTCGATAAGGCTTTATGCAAAACAGAATCGAGTCCTTATCGTACAGTGAAGAAGTTGTGAGGTTATCAAAACTGAATTATTTTCGTTTCTTTGAGATGGCGAATCTGATAAATCAAGATTTTGTAGATACTTCGTTGACTCAGAACTTACTTTCCCCGTCACTTTCAAGCTAGCTGAGAATTACATTCCGCGATCGGAAACCACATCATGTAATTCCACAATTGTCTCAGATTTTTTACGACGACGTACGTGCAAGGAAGGGTCAACAATTTTCGTTTCGATGCCCCAGGAAAACTTATGATCTTAATAGATAATTGAAGTTTAATTTGCCCTCACACTTCTTAAAAACTCGTTATGGTAATTCATATGAGGACTTGGTTGAGTAGGTGAGCATTTGGAATGAACCATTCTTTCAAGAAAAGTCGAAAAGAATCAAGGTCTTCAGATTACTTAGTTTGTGGTGCGGAAAATCGGGAAACCTAACCCCTAACAAACCAATCAATGAATCCTGACCCGTCTTGAACCACATTCCGCCCCCGTTCGTCCAATAAAATAGTTTTGCTCGGATTTCGGTTACTAGTCAAAGGGACCGCACAGCTGTTTCGCTCATCGCTTATTCATGATTGATTGTTTGGATTGTTTTCATTAATTACCATGCACGAATATGGCAAGGGCGCTCCGGGAACACCTCAATCCACTCACAGAGCTGTCAAATATTTCTCGTTGATGCGCAGGCGAATGACCTCGAAGGACATGACAACGTATTCAAAACTAACTCTGCTCTTGGCTTTACTTCTCTAGCTTCTCACGCAACATACATACGTGTAACTTTTAAGGTATTTGGAGAACATTCGGTACACTAACAAGCACTTCAAAGATGGGTTCTATTCGCATACTTCACGTGGTTTGTTTATTGAGCTTGATGTTGAGAGCATGGCGCGCAGATTGCCAGACTTCGCAATTGACTTGTTCAGGACATCTTGGAGCAAACGGGTTATCGAATCCTCAAACGCCTATAAAAGGTGAGAAGTGAAATATTTCGTTTCTTCATTAGTACAGAATTGTACTTGTCATGGTCTAACCCGCGTAATAATTTGTCGTTGATAGGGAAGGAGCCACAAGTTTGTGTCAGTGAGACAACATGCTGTACGAGACAAACGGAAGACTCTCTGCGGGTTCGAGCAGCGAAGAATTTAAAGACTCTCCTGCAAACTGACTACGTGGCTGCTAAGAGTTCGCTGTTGTCTCTTTATGACGATTTGAAAGGTTAGCGTCCTTCGACAGTTCGTTAAATTATTTTGTAAGCCGATGAAAAGCACTTTATTATTTGCTTTATATAAACAAATTCTTAGGCTACTTGAATGATCGCAGCTGCGAAGGGATTTTGCGGTTCGGTTTGTAATTGTTTCCAAAGGAAAATATGAGCAGTGTTACTGCTCTAACACAAAAAAACTTGGGCTCTCTCGAGGAATTTAGAACAATGCCGATCAATTGCTTTTTACACCGATTTCCTATGGGCTCTTCATTAATTACAATCTACTCGAGCATATTTCAGCATGCCTCAAATTGTTATTGTCTATTGTCGAGTGTGTTAATTCACTTAAAAACCGTAAAGTTAGACTGTTTGCCAGTGTTTCCTTCCTGTATTGATATTGGGTTTCTGTTATACAAGTGCAGAAACAAAATTTTATTTAATTTAATTTTCCTCTTTTCTTGATCAACCTGTGTGAATAATGTATTTTAAATAACTGGATTATCGACATTTGAATGAAGACTTGCAGAAAACTGTTTTTTCGGGGGTTCGACAATGTCGGAACACAAATTGGATAGAACGTACCTCTCCCTCTTTGCAGTGTTACTTATATTCCGTAGTAAGCTTACACTAAAATCGTGATGATGTTTTTTGTTGCGACCATAATGCTCACATTTTCATTGAGAGTGGCTGTAAACTTAAGATTTGTCACAAGAGGTCTCAACACGTACGTTTATTGTCAATAATTTATTAAGCAAAAGTATAAATCGCTAAATTCTGCTGTTGTCTAATGGTCAAGACATCAGGGTTTGTAGGTTATTTATCCCTCAGTAGACGCATGCTTCGGCAACGTGTCAGTTAGGAGTGAAAACGAAGTAACGTAATTGTTTTGGGGTAGATATTGTACATCTGTGGTCGTGATCGCGCATTTTTAAAGAAGTGTAAGAGTTTATTTGCGTGGAGAAGTTTTGTCTTTAACGTTCCTGTTCTACTGTTGTAGCCTCCGGGCTGAAGAATTCGCATCCTTGAGTGTGACAATCGAAATTGATGAACAGACATAAATCATCCAAACGCTGAAGCTTTCTTTTCACACAGCGGGAAGTTTTGTCTAAGCAGAAGGGGTGGATGTACAAGAGTCAAAGATTCTGTCCCTGCTTATCTGGCTGGTCCTCAAAACTGTATTTTCTGCTTCCATGCCAACAATTTAATTCCATAAGAATGTAAATTTAAAAGAACTTATAAATTGGGTCTGAACACATTTAAACACTTAATTCTATGTACACAAAATAACCTACAGTTTCTATTGTCCTGTGAGATGGGTGCTTATTGTTTATAAGTATGCTCTTGCATTTTGTTTTGAATTTTAAGAATTGAAGAATTGAATGTTTCCCACTAGTATATAAGACTTAATCAGATATGCAAGGGGTTGACAGCCTGGTTGAAACATTTTTTCCTTAATTTTGCAAGATTTGTCAGACCAAGTACAAAATGTCAATTATTCTTGTTGACTGGTTTAAGTACATATGCAAATCAATATTTACTCGAGCACATGGTAATCAATTGTTAGGTAGTTGATGATATGCTTTTGTTCCAAAGATTGCTCTGAATTTGGGTTATCGAGTTGACAGGGGCTGTCCACTTAAAATATTACATGGCAGCTGAACAGTCAAATGCTGAATTTTTCATATTCCTCGAGACTACAATCTTGGACGAAATAAATGGAACATCTGGACCACCCCTCCCCCCATTTCAATGATGCCAAAATGGCGCATTTTTGCTCCTTCGTGCCTTCATCATTGCTTTGGTGGGGATGGGGGATAATTGTTCCATTTTATTCTGTCCAAGATTGAATCTTGGACAAACTAAATGGAACATCTGGACCACCCCTGCCCCCATTTCAATGATGCCAAAATGGCACGTTTTTGCTCCTTCGTGCCTTCATCATTGCTTTTGGGGGGATGGGAGATAATTGTTCCATTTTATTCTGTCCAAGATTGTAGTCTCTCATTATCTTTTGAGGTTTCATCCAAATTATTTTAAAAGGTTATTCGGTTTATAGTTAACGTTGCATGGAATTTTAAGAATTGCGCAACAAGAAGAGAGGGGAGATCTGAAATAAAAAACAAAAAATGTGGATTTGACGAAGATTTGAAATCAGATTTTTCAGTAATAGGTCACATTGGACATATCAGTATTCTAACATGGCTCCGAGGCTCTCAGGACAAACTTCTTTATTTGGGTTGTTTTCTTTATATCCAAGTTTTTTTGGCAATTGAGAGACAGAAGAAATTTAAAAAGTTCACAATTTTGACCTGAAAGCCTCAGAGCCATGTTAGAATACTGATATGTCAAAGGTGGCCTATTGAAAGATGCACCCAAAAATAGACTATCCCCAGCCTGAAATCCTTTTGTGCTGGGGCAGATTATTTTCCAGTGGTCCTTTCCCTCAGCTTTAACTTTCCTCTAATTTCCTAAAAACCCTTCCTAGAATTCTACCTGTCCTTGAATAACTACAGGTAGTTTTCTCTTACTGACATAGGAAAGCTTCTGCTCCTGACTGAGAGCAAGCTCCAGGTTAATTTTTTTTATCTCAGAGCACCTCCTACGCACACAATTTTGTTCCATTAGAGAATCATAGAGAGGGGGGATGTAAACAATATTTAGTTACGGATTTTCAAGTATCTTTAAATACTTCTGGTAACTGATAAATATATTCAATAATAATCATAAGAACATTTATTAGATAAACATGAGTGTTTTATTGGAAAATACACCACTGGTACATTCCTTATCAAACTGCATTGGGGTCCCAAGTGACGTATTTTCCATATCATCACTAGTAAGGGTATTGATGACGTTGTTTCCCACTGTTGCACAGTTGTTTGTGCAAACAGTCAGTTTGTCCTAGAGGAAAATTACATGGTGGCATGAAGATATGAATTGTGTTTTCTCACATTAAAAACAGTATTTTACTACTCAACTAAAATTCATATCTTCATGTTGTCATGTAATATCCTTCACTTATTATCACAATTAATATTTCCTCTTTTTATAGATTATTTTCAAGATGTCATTCAAGAGGGTCAACGCCAAAGTGCTCTTTTTCTGCTCAATACTCAGAAAAATCTTACCACAGCAGAGGCAAATGTAATATCAACTTTCTTCAAGGACCTTCAAAACTATGTGGTTGATGACAAAGTGGAGTTGCAAGACATTGTGGATACTTTCTTTCGAAATTCTTTTCCACTGGTTCTTGAGCGCATGAACCCAGCAGGAAAGACTGTTTCGAGTGGGTACAAACAGTGTTTAAAAACTAGCATTGATTCAATACAACCATTTGGGAAACGTCCAGCTCAGTTAGTGGCCAGGTTTGAGCAGATCTTTGAGCCAGTGCACTATCTTTTAAGCACCTTAAAGTTTGGAATAGAAGTGTTGAATATGGCGCAGAAATTTAACTTAACAACTGGGTGCAAAAATGTACTTTTGCAGATGAAATTCTGTTCAATGTGCCAGGGTCTTGACAAAGTGAAACCATGTCTCAGGTTTTGTATCGATACTGTCAGTAACTGTCTGACGTCTGAAATTGAGCTTCAGGCAGAGTGGAGAAGCTTAATTGGCACTGTTTTCTTGCTTATGGAAAGTATTGGAAAATCTGAGTTGGAGGACTTTTCAAACTCTATTTACAAGGAGTTGTGGAATGCTGCAACATATGTGATAGTACAGAAGGCTAATGTCATGTCACAGGTAAGAGTTAGGTAAATGGCTTGCAGTTCTTACCGCAATTGAACCTCCTTTTAATGGATACTTTAATAGAAACCATTACTTAACATTGACCAGTATTTTCATCCATACTTTCAGTCACCTTGCAATGAGTTGTTATCAGGGAAGGTTAACTTCAAGTTTGCTGCTGGTGGTTAAGTCAATCATTTTCCACCTCTCCTCTCTCCCTCCCACCCTTGTAGTTAATGCTATCCTCAAATGTTTCCCTTGCACATGCTCTGGCCTAAACACTTAATTACAACCCATCACAAGTAGTCTGACGTGTCTGAATTAAAAGTGTTTCTCCTGTACAATTCCAGACAGTCAACTTTGAGCAATTAAGTTCTGCATAGTGCTCCAGATTTTAGTCATTATATTTAGTGTGGGAAACGGGTAAAAAAAGAATAAAATAATATTCTGTGTTTAAGTATGACAATCCAGGTGTCATGATTGTTCCCCAAAGGCTTTGGACAAATGTGGGATACCAACATATATTGACGCTCAAGCATCAGAAGAATCTCAGAATGCAAAGTCTGTGTCGTCAGAACCATATGTGGAAGTACGGCTTTTTGCCAAAATGGAGGAAGTTAAACTGCAAGTGGATGCTCTTAGTCCTTTTTTCCAAGAGTTACCCCAGGAGTTGTGTGTGAAGGATGAACTTGCTGCTAAACAAACACACATTGATAACTGTTGGAATGGCAAATCTGTTGGAAAGTAAGTTCCGTATGTTATTAAAATAATAAAAACCAAACCCTGTTGTCAATGTTCCATCAAAAACATGCCTTTGACATCTTCATGCTAAGCAGTGTTGGTGCATATGCACCTGAGTTGATGATTTCATAATTCCAAGTTTGTGTAGTAATAATATACCTTTCATGTGCCAGGCCGGTTCCTCATAAGTTCCTGCAATGTGTGATGTTTCTCTTTCTTTCAATTTTTTGGGGAAGATCCAAATGTACATTGAACTCTTGGCAGGAGGAAACACAAACATGTTGAAATTATTCCATGTTCTCTAAAATCAACATTTGTACTGTGTTTTAGAAAACAGTCCTAAGAAAATATGCACGCTGATTGGTTAAAAATCTTGTTTCTATAACTTGATGGAAACACAGAACTAGCACGAGCTGTTGACGTAATGATGGCGCAAGCAAAGAGAATTTACATTTTGATGATCGAAGTAAACAAACTCAAAAAAGCTGTGGAAACACTCGCATGCAGCTTGTGTTCCCACAGCATTTCTCATTCTCCCAAACTTCCACTCACATGTTTTCTATTTATAATAATGATAATGATAATGGGAATATTAGCATTTATTTAAACACATTAAAAATTACAGCAGAGCTGATGTGGTCGTGTAAACAAAATATAAATTCCTAACTAATCACAATTCCTAACCACAGGCAGCCCAAGCTCTCTCTATGAACCACACAAGCAATGCAATATAGCATCAAATTATAAGGGTTTATATGGGATTTTCTACAAGATATCCATGGAGGTAGTTAAAAGTGAAAATTCTCAATAAAAATGGCTTACCTTATTCCATACGTGCATTGTTTGCTCCTGGTATGGTTATTACCGACTTAACTTGATTTAAGCGACTTTCTTTAATTCCAGTTTTCTGTTCATATAGAGAGGACAAGGCGAAACACCTCAGTCGGGACAGCCTGCTGAACGAAGTCAAAAATCCCAGGCTAAAATGTACCCACGGCCACAAATCCACCGCAGAATTCAAGGGCAAAGGTTGATCTTTCATTTCAATCCTCTAGCCGCACAATCGCAGCCCTGCAAGCGACACCAGGCGGCTCTTCATGTCTGTAGTGAAATGATAGAACGATGGAAGAGCTCCGTGTCTGTTTCATCCGCGACCCAATGACCATTGAAATCGGCGTGGTAACCTTGTGGCTAGAGGATTGAAATGAAAGATCAACCTTTGCACTTGAATTCTGCAGTGGATTTGTGGCCGTGGGTACATTTTAGCCTGGGATTTTTGATTTCGTTCAACAGGCTGTCCCGACTGAGGTGTTTCGCCTTGTCCTCTCTTTATGAAGGGAAAACCGGAATTTAAAAAAGTCGCTTAAATCAAGTTAAATCGGTAGAATAACCATACCAGGAGCAAACAACGCACATATGGAATAAGATAAGCCATTTTTGATGAGAATTTTCACTTTTAACTACCTCCATGGATATCTTGTAGAAAATCCCATATAAACCCTTATAATTCAATGCCATATTGTGTTGCTTGTGTGGTTCACAGAGAGAGCTTGGGCTGCCTGTGTTCATAACTTATTACAATTTTGAATAGAACTATTTACAAAACAATTATAATATTATTATGTGTTTTTCAACTCCTGCAATATTCAAGGCAATGTCCAAGCTCTTCAGCTCACAGGGCTGCTCTGATGATGAAAGCTGACTTGACTTTTCCAGCATTTTCTTTAAGATATGTGGATTTCGCAGTTCAAATCTGCTTTTGCTGTAAGTTTTCATTCCACGAAAGGCAACTTTCAAGTCAAGTTTGACAGTGGCGTAATTTTCCTGGACCAATCACAATTCTTTGCTATGCATAGCAACCAATGTGATTGCTTCATTTTGTATAGTCGACAAATTATGTCAAATTTGCTATTTTCATGTTTGCCAAAGTGGGCAAAGGCCCGGCTTTCGAGTTATGTTGAAAGATTTTGAAATATACAAGCTTTTTCTGTAGTTTGTTTCTTTGTTATATGAAACAAATAGATTCCATGTTGTCGTGCATCTGTTCAGTACTAGATCACAGAAGATGTCAAAATGTGGTAAGAACATTAGTGACACGCTCGGTTATCGCCTTGTGTGCCACTTTTTTGTTCTTACCACATTTTGATGTCATCTGTGATGTATTACTGAACAGATGCACAGCAACATGGAATCTATTTGTTAAATATATATACTTCTTGTAGATGGTCATCATACTTTCATTTTGAAACAGTTTGCATGGGAAATAGCTCTAGTTTCGTTGTTTAGAGAGTTCCATAGAGCAACTGCCTTATGACATGTTGACTTCTGAACGAAGTCGGTATTGGGCTTTAAGCCACAGAGAACATCATCCTCCTCCTTAAATTATATTGGTGTATGTTTTTGGTAGGTGGGCAATTGGAGAAGGAGAGAGGCCATAAAAACTATTATGAGCTAATAGTAATAGCTTGTGCTCATACAATGATTTCAAACTTCTCCATGTAGTACGAGTGAGCACCTCTCTACTGGGCATATACCTATACCAGTCTATGTTGCATATTATCTTTGCAGTGCGTACTTGTATTTTTGAGAGCTCATCTAAAAGCACTTTCCCACAGGAACCCCATATTATTACACCATAAGTTACTGATGGTAAAATTACTTGAAAATGAAAATCAGCTCTTGCTGTAGTAGGTAAGAAGTACAAAGAGCTAAGAAGAGTCAGTTTTTGTGTGAAAGATCATGAACATCCCATTTGAGTTCACAATCCAGCTGTACACCAAGGCATCTAGTTATCTTTATTTGCGTGTTATGACTATTTCCCAGTTTAATTGCCTGTAAAGGTCCAATAAAATGTGTGCACATCAACAACATAAACCCAGTTTTTGCAAGGTGAGGTGTTAGACGGTTTCAGCAACACCAGTTATACAACAGGTGTAGATACAGTAGTACAAAATGTTCCAGAATATATCCATCTATCCTTACAAAGAAAAAGAAGTTACTTTTTGGTTTAAACCTCCTAACCCTTGGAAACTTCTAGTTAAGCTGACATTTTCTTCAACAAATTTTGTTGTTTGAGCACTCTAACCCTCTTGGAATTTCCAAGGACCTTTCATGCAGTGGATGTAAATGTTTCTTGAAACTGCATGATAGATATAGCCATTCAATAACTAAGAATTAACTGATATACAGTTTGAATTTTTTTTTCCTTTTGAAGATATCCAGGTTTAGATACAAAGCCAGGGGCTTTCCAGCGATCATCAGAGGATGTGAACTATTTGAAAATGCTGATGGGGAAGATACAAGACAGAAATCGCTTAATCAAGAAGTTCATTGTTGAGAGAGATGATGAGGAGGATGATGAAAGTGGCAGTAGCAGTGGAAGTGCTGGTAATTTTTTTTTTTCAAATAATAGTAGAACATTATAGAGCAGTTGCTTGTTTAACCCTTCAGCTGTAATTAAAAAAAAAAAACAGTGAGAGCCTGAAATAAAGGATACCTCTTATCAATAAATTGTTTATTTCTGTACTCAGTGAAACTTCTATTAAGCAGACTCCCTATAATAAACTTTCAGATTGAAGGCCAAACTATCCCGAATTCAAGTCGACAGCCAGCTTCAATGTTACTTGCAATCTGTCTTACAACTTTTTAATGAACTCTTAGGATGTAATCTAATAACTGCATATTTGTAAATTCCATTCACCATTAGCTTATTAAAGGTTTTTTAAAAAATTTATTACATCTTAATTACCAAAGTAAAATTCATTTTTAAACATATGCTTAATTGGTCTCTGCTGAATAGGGATTCTTTGCAAAGGTAAATACAAGATGCTAATTTGCAGATGCTAACCACTAACTATTAATGGCTTCCAGCTAGCTGTTATCTGTCGAAAATTATACTGAAATCTAACTGTAAACATGTACCTGCAGACAGTGTAGTGTGCACACAAAACAAGTGGGAGAGATGCAAATGTTTCACTTACTGAGGAGTTGACAGGAAAAAATGTAACAGGCACCGTAAAAGTTTTCAAAAATAATTGTAAATAATGCGTAGTTACCCCTACATTTTATGTTTTGAAATGGAAGTGACAAGCCTATTCAACACGTGATTAGTTTCTGGTTATGAGGAAAAGCTATTTAGACTGCATTTTAGCTGAACCAGAGGAAGGCTTTCAGAGATGCTAAAAGTGCTGTTGCAGAGATTTATTAAAAGCATACGAAAAGTGGTTTTTTGTTACCATATACCATGTAGTTTTAAAATCTTTATAAATGTGTTTGCTTTTCTGTTTGTAAGGGCGAATTCTAAGGAAGTCTGTGGAGAAATATCCTTTCCTTCTTTTTTGGAAAAATGCTGACGTCAGCATTTTTTGAGATTCCAGGCTAATTATCTCTAAAAAATGCATGGCTACCCCCATTTTTCTTTGTGGATTCCAATGACCCTCGTAAACATCTACTTTTTCTGCATGATCCTAATCTTGCGCAAAAACCTTTGTATTTAGTAGGCACCATCCCAAGGATAGTTGAAATTTGCACCAACAAATATCATTACATAGCAATGACCAATTAATGGTTCTTGTCTCTTCATAGAAAATAACATAAATGAAAGTGGGTGTGGGGAAGATGACGAAGACTGTGGTAGTTCAAGTGGGAATGGGAAAAACCCCGAAAACAGAAACGAGATTCCAGGTAGGGCTTCATTTTAATGGAGGGTTACAAATCTGAGTCTTTGCATTTTAGTTACAATCAAACTTCCATGACATGGATGCAGAAAGGACAGACGAAAGTGACCCTACTCTAGACTGTGGTGACAGATATGATGTGATTAACTGATGGCAATACAAGTTCTAAGTAAGGCTAAGGAGGAAGGCTGCAGAATTTACTGGACATTTCTTGAAGTTACTGAAATTGTAAAACATGGTCACTGTATCAATGTGTATTGTGCAGGTAATAATGTATTGATTAAGAAATTGTATTTTATAAGGGAAATAAGATGCAGATTAAGAAAAATGCAAGTAAGAGGAACCTGAAACCATCAGATTCTGCATCTGTTTGCTTAACATAAATAACTGCCTGGATGACTGAGGACTAATCATTAGCTTGACTTTTTCTTATTCACAGATAACGATGAAGACTTTGATTTTGTTTCAACAACGAAATCAAGCAATGAAGTTGGTGAGAGTCAAGGTGGAGGTGTTCACACCAGCCCAAACACAGGCAATGTATTACAACGTGGAAACTCATCTTCAACTCTTACAGGTCCCTTGCTTCATTTGCTAGCTCTGTCATTATTTGTAGCCCTCATAGGAAAGTAACAGGCTAATGCATGAGTCAGCAGTTTTTTTTTTTGTTTTTTTTGTTTTTCTCTAAAAGGGTAATAAGTAACTTAATAAAGTTCGTACTTCTGGAAAGTATTCTGTGGAGTATTAGACCACCAGAGCAAAAAATTCTTTTAGTGGCTGAGGTATTCAATATCATTGGATTTCAATCTTAAATATTTTAAAGTGATTATTTGTCTTAGATTAGCTTAACTGACAGTCACTTGTAGAATATGACAGTAAAATAGTTGTTCCAGTATAAATAGTTTCTATCATGCAAATGATACATTATTTATTTCTCCAACAAAAATGAGATAGAGATTTCCTTTTTAAATACTCTGAGGGATAATAATAACTACCTATCAGTAAATGAACAGTAGTAACATAATGCAAGTGATAATTAAACTGTCAGACTTACAGTAGGCCATGACAAAAAAAATCCAGTAATACTTTAGTCTTTGGCATATTTCTGAGGTTGTTTCCTGACAAATCTTTTTTAAGTACTCTGGACTTCCACAAGTGATAATGATGATAATCCGTTTGTTACAACTTACGACATTGAATCTTCTTGAATGACTTTCGCCAGTGGTTGCACTGAGAAACACCAAATACAATGAGCAATAATATTATTGTTATTAGAGCTCTTCAGGTTATTATCAAAGAAAAACTGAATTCCCTGATCACCTAAGGTGATTCCTCAAAAAGAAAAGTTGTGGGATGATTTTTTTTAACTTTGCCTGAAATTCAGCGAATATGTACTCTACGAAGCACTGTTTCAAATATTGAAATCTAGTGGTATTAAACAAAGTCATTCTCTCAGACACTGAGAACTGGTAATCAAAAATGGGAGGAGTCAGTGATTCTTTGCTAATAACAATGATAATGATGATTTGTAGTCACAGGCATGCATCACATTACAGGCCTGAAGTTCAGCTGACCCCACAAGACTGATGGATTAAGCATTGTGTATGTCACTGTTAGAAAACAAGCTAGACATAATGGGAAAAGTTTAGCTGATTAATATTTAAGTTAATTTTCAACACAGTCGACCTGGATATTCTTGGGTTTTGTATCTGATGCCACTACGGATGACTGTGCACTTGTTTGTAAGCCATCTGGCCTGGGTGTTTTGAAAGGTGGATAACACTATCTACGGGATAAGTCACTATCAAGTGGATAGCATGGTTTGTTTTGTTAACACTTTTCCTCTGGATAGCAATTTATCGGATGGATAGTTTTATCCAACCTTCGAACAACTGGGACCAGAAATATTAGTCCTAAGCCAATTGTTTCTGAAGAGCTTGATAAATGGTCTAATGGCTCTTAAGCTATAATTTTATGCACTGATCTGTATTCAAAAGTGCTTTTATGACCGGTCATAGAGAAAATGTGATTCAGCCTCCATGGGAAAACAGCAAAGATGTGTTGTTGTACCAGTATTTATTGAGGAACATTATATTTAGACAAAATACTGTCTACCCCAACTTACAGGTTAGAATTATGGGTTTTCTGTGATCAGATGTTTGGTGTCTTCAAACATTTTTTTTCTTTCTTTTTTTTTTTTTTTTTTTTTTTTTTTTTTTTTTTTTTTTTTTTTTTTTTTTTTTTTTTTTTTTTTTTTTTTTTTTTTTT
>Ga0126338_10000698_pt1 | contig 19312 bp, 7 predicted proteins | sample OrbCmetagenome_2_FD_92529 | JGI IMG/M metagenome (GOLD analysis project Ga0126338, IMG submission 92529) | Coral microbial communities from Petempiche,Puerto Morelos, Mexico - Orbicella C C metagenome | ecosystem: Host-associated > Invertebrates > Cnidaria > Coral | place: Petempiche,Puerto... | reverse complement strand
ATATGAGTAACATCTCCCTGTCCAAAACAAGAGATGATACAGTAGAACTCAAGACTGCAACAAACACTTGGTAGAAATTCGAAGTTCTAGCAATCCGAAAATTTTAGCGCTTGCAAATTATTGGCGGAGGTAATACATGCCAAACGGTTAAAAGGGTTATACAATTTTTTTTTGCGGAATTGCCATGGACAAAAACGACAATGAATTTGAATTGTTAGAGAGAAGGTCTGTAAATACCTCTTACTAACCGAGTTCTCGGTCCGTAGTGTACGGACCGAGTTTTTTTCCCTTCGATTTAAGGCCCAAGCGTGAAGCGCGCGGACCGTAGTGTCATTTATTCTGTCCTTCTTTTATTATCATCATCATTATTATTATTACCATTATCATTACCATTATCATTATCATTATCATTATTATTATCATTATTGTTATCATTATTATCATTATTATTATTATTATTATTATTATTATTATTATTATTGTTATTATTACTATTATTATTATTGTTGAAATTTCTGGAATATTGTCCGAAATCATAACAAATTTTAGCCTTGTTGGGGGCGGGGCGCTTCTAACAAATTTTTTCACGTTGAACTGTCACAAATTTAATTAAATCTGCTCTAATGGCTTTACATTAACAAAACTCAGTCCTGACTGGGTCCAAGAGAAGATCGAGGTAAGAGAGTGAATACGCTTGTCAAGCGCGTGCTCACCTCTATTACGTGATCATCTCTTACAAAGTCCCATCTAGCAAACTTCGACCACCTCTGTTTCACAGTCACTTAGAATGCCGGCTAAACTTGTGTTAACTTGGGGAGACTTTCCAGATGAGCTAGAGATACATGACCCTTGAGTTGTTGTCTCAGTTGTCTCGTAATTTAGCGGGTGACACTGAATAACATTTCCTCGCCAAGGATGACCGGTAACTGTAAGTATGTCTTTTTCAGTTTTAGCTCGACTACATGCCATTCAAAATAGAACGCCTTTCAATCGGGTGCCGTAAAGCCAAAACCAATTGAAAGTAATTACTTACCAATTAGACTCTACAGCCAATCTCAAGCCGTAATAAAAATCAAAACCAAAACCAAAGTAATTGCTTGAATACTTTCGACACTCAATTGAAAACCACACTAACTAAACAACACATCAATAAACGACAAAATATCAGGAAATCGGTCCCTGGCTACGGTTAGTTTCTAGAAGAATGCATATACACAGTTACATAGCAGTGCACACACAGCTTCAAGTAAGCCAATAATACGTGTCCTACCTTATAATCAGTCGAGGTAAAGACAGTGACTCGTCGGTCATCATCCGCTGAAGCTAAATAAGCACCATCAGGAGAGTATGCTAAATCACCCACCATGTTCACTCGCTCTGGCAGGGACGCGCTTGTTTTCTCCGCGAGCGTGTTGTTGTCCACGGTGTAAATATGAATTGTGTTCTACGACAAACAAAAAAGGATTGTTTACTTACATGTACGAAACTGTGCATAACCGATTTCGACGCTTGAAAATGTTATTTGCTTCGTAAAAGTTCCAAAAATTACGGCCTGTAAATGGCAATGAAATGTTCATTAATTGATTAAGTATCACTCACTGCTCAAATTAATTTCTTCTCTGTCGGCGCGATTTAAACACATCATATACAGTCATGTAAGTTATACGTATAGCTCGGTTCATCTTTTTTAGTTTAAAAGTATCCTAATTAGCGTTGAACAGATTAGGGTTCAGTAAACTGCAGGTCACTTTTACCGTTAATGGGGCTGCGCCAGCTGTCCGTGGCTCTTACAGACCCTTCCCCACCCCCACCCAGACACTAACAATTCAAGTAGAACATAGCGTCAGGAACAATCAACGCGCAGTTTACGTAAGAGCAATTCAAGAACTCTAGAACTACTTGCTACGTTGACTGTACCGTCTTTCCTCCCACTGCAACATCCGTTTGCCCAGGATGAACAGCAGTACACTGAGGTTCAAACTCCACAGGAAGTGAAAACATGGGATTTCCATCTCGTAGCACAGCAATCTGTTTAACAATAACGTGAGTGGGTCTGTGAGGAGACCATCATTACATGTACCTTGCACCGTCACGTTACATTTCAACCATACAAAGTCATTGTTATCAATGAATTGAACTCATCAACAACAGATACGCTTGGAGTGGCTAACTTACAGGTTTGTGGCGGTAAACAACGTTGTGTCCCACTCATGAAGTCAGTTGAACACTTACCAAGATGGAAAGGTGGCCAAGAAAAAAAGTACTGCAGATGCCTACAATGTACTTCAGTCTATGACGTACGTCACGATTGCAATAATCACAAGACTTCAGCTAGTATATTGTCAAAGAACATTTTTTTTATATCAAAAGCATGTTTAACGTGGCAGCACATAGTTAATATATCATAGTTAATAGAAGGGAATGGTTATAAAACCCGGCAAAGTTCTTTGTTGTATGTTTTTGTTCTCTTTTTTTGGCCTTGACTGCAGCAAAACGCAATAGCTGACTGACTGAGGAATTAACCGATAAAAACAATTAGGTTAAGTAATTGTGTATAGTGAATGAGCTCTAAACAAAAGATTGTGCACGGTCGGGGACCTTTCAACACAAATCTGGCCTTCTTTGTTTGGTCCTTCTGTGTTTGCTGGGCCTCATATTAAAACCATTCCCCTTTATTGACTAAGCTGGCAGTAAAGAATACACTTCCATTACTATGAGCTATGAGCATTGGCTGGCCATACTGTGATAACTGAGGAAGTGCAGTCTTTGATATAAACTGTACACACTTACGTCTTTTAAACAAGCCACTACAGTAAGACCATCTTTTCCATCAATATGCATTGGCTGGCTTCCCATACCTACACTCTGAGAACTAAGAACAGACAAGAAAAAATAATAATAAAAATCAAGAACAATGAAAGAGCAACACTTAGCTAACCTAGAATGTGCATTTTTGCCAGTATGTGTAAATAAGAATGGCTGCACTCCATTCCAAGAAATCTCAGCAACAAGCTTGCAATTAGTTCTTGTGCAGGACGTTTGAGACAAAACTGTTTTCCTCATTTTCTACAAAGGTTGCAAGCTAAATCATCTGCTTTTGTTGTTTATGCTTTTATTCCACAACATTCAGATGTTATAGCTTGGATCCATTACATCTAACTGGAACAGAGGTATTCATAGTAAGTGATTTCAGGTCAGGTGGGTCGTGGCTAAGGTATTATAACTGTGATTATTGTACCCATATTCCAGAGTCTGCACTGATGTAAATCGTACAGTGTCGTCCATACTGCAAGTCACCAGACTGTCTCCACACAGCACCATGTCGGATACTTGATTCTTGTGGCCTTGACCTTTGAATATCTCTGCATTCCCAGTTTGCACTTTCCACTGACCTTCACACTGTTAAGTCTTTCCGACAACAATAATACAGGGACTACTCATCTTTTCAAGTTGTATGGTACATGTACCTCTAAATATTTGCCTATCTTTGATTTTGAAATTTGTTATGATTTTTAGTACCACAAATCTTAGTTAGGTTTGTACTGATGGGCATTTCTTTTAATTGCGTAAGTTTAATTTATTAATTACACTAGCAATTAATTCATAAGTGTTTAGAGTAATTCTGCTCTTAAAAGTACCTGTACCCTAGACATTCGTACACATATCAAGATTGAATGCAGTTAGTATTTTCTCACAGTTTGAGTACAAGCCAGGATACAAATACGACTATCAAAGCTTCCAGAGTACAGAGTTGAGCCATCTTTAGAAGATGCAAGGGACAAAATGTTCTTATTATGGCCCTGGAGAAAAAAGAAAAAGAAAGTTTCAAAGGTCGATCCAGTACTACCAAACAAAACAAACATATAGATATATAGATTGCTTCATGTAAAGTGCGCGCGTAGGGTATTTACGCACGAGTTGCTTTTGTATCAGAAAACGAACGAGTGAGTGTACAAAAACAGCGAGTGCGTAGATACCGTACAAAGCACTTTCCATGCTGTAATTTGTTTATTTTATACTTACTGAGATTTTCACCCTCAAATTTTTCACCCGCCATTTGGCAGAACAAATGTCAAGATATTTTTTTATTCCGTCTTAGTGCAAGCACTTTGTCACTTCTTCAGAAACCTAGTGTAATATATTTCGTACAGAATGTTTACCTGGTCAACAGTCAACGCTTCAGCTGCGTTTGATTTGTTTCCCTTTCCTTGATTTTTTTTAAGTCGTTTGCCTCGAGCTTCCAGAAATTTCCTTGGTAAAACTCTTAAAACTCGATAATGCTTACGGCATATTTGCCCTCTTCAAAACTTTTCTTACCTCTTCCTTTTGTTTGAGGAATTCGCTAAGCAAGCTAACCTTAACGTCTCGTCGGGTTTTTGCTCGAGTCCTTCTGTTCTGCTGTTCCTGGATGTACTTTTTAATGGGTTTACCTAAAGCGATAAACCAATTCGAACTTTCCGCCATTGTCTGTGGGTTATAGCTAATTTGCCAGAAAACTGGAGTGAACTTGTGGAAACGCTACAAACTTCTGTGAATGAAGACCGAAGGGGCGTCAACAACAACGTGAACGCGTTGCGAACTGACTGATTCATTTTGACAGATGATTTGTGATTGGATGAAACGCTTTTCCCACGTGTGAGAAAGTCGTTTCGCAATTGTGATTGGATGAAGAAATTTCCGTATGAGTTTTTCATGCGATCGATTCTGTGCGAACATCTCAGTAAGTATGAAATAAATAGCTCCTCTTGAATATTTATGACTCTGATCTACACTGTACATGTACACAGAATAGAGGAAAGTCGGTTGGTAACTGCCAGACTTTCCTTTCCACTTGACTTGGTTGTTCACAGGGTCAAATATTTTAACACTTCATGTAATTCTAATTTGGAATATGCTTAACATGACGTTTCTGTGCTTTACAATCAACTTATCCTTTACGAAAGCAAAAGTTTTCAATTCCATGTTTAAAAGGGAGAGGGTGAGATCAATCAGCATTGAATATTAATTGTTATTACGCGCGGCAAATACATAATTTATTTGGAACTGTTTATTGTTCTTAAACTACCTCTGCAACAAAAACTCAAATCAGTTGGGTGAATATAAAGAAACTTTTAAAAGAAGTTGATAACCTACAAGTCAAAATATTTGTATAGTCAAGATCTATTAATCTATATGTATGAAAGGCCATAATGCAAATTCACGCATTCAAGAATATATTACAAGTAATTCACAAAATAATTATATTAAGCTCTCAATTCTGCAGAGAGATGCAAACAAAGATGTCTACTTGTGAGTTTCATATACAAGTTTCTAGAAAAAAGTATGTTTAACAGCTCTGTCGAAAATGTTGAAACGCTGAAATACGGGCTAATTGTTTCGGCGCATCCTTACTGTGCACGCAAATTCAAATCTATCAATTGGAAGTTTGAATTTTTTGCCAAATGCACCATCGAATTCTGTTAGTTTTAGCTCTTCGCGGCGCTTTCAAATGTCTCTTGAAGGGTTAAGTTTTGTTAAAACGTGGGTAACATTTGGAATTATTTACGCAACAGACCCACGTCTACAAAATATGACTAAGACCGTTTGCCTCCGTTGGCTCACCTTCGATATTTTTAACTATAAACCCCTGTAGACAATGCTGAATTACGTGCGCCAAGTTTTTACTTAGTAACATCAGGGTAGTTTTCCACACGCTTTATCTCTGAAACGAAGTCGGTGACCCCCAATTTCTTTGTGCATTTCTGACAAGTAACTCATTATCTGACTGCAGTGAAAATTTAAAAAATATATATTGACTGAAAATGTTTGTGCGTACGTCCTTAATAAGTCAAAAGAGAACATGTCCAAAAACTGAACTGAAACAAACTGTTACATGTACAGCACATAAACTTGTTTTTGTTTAATTTGACTTTAATTAACGTTATCCACAATTAGCTGCTCTAGGTGATCTTGTGATATGCGAATATTTACTATCTTTGTGAATAGCTTAACAGACAGAGGATGAGATTGCCAGCTTACTTTTGACTAGCTCAGAATCCCTCTAAATAATGTGAGCATTATATAACATTAAGGAAATAGAAAACATGTACCGTATTTCTATCGAGTTACAGAAATACAGGTGAAAGTTTGAGAGATCGAGAAATGCTGTGGGTCGTGTGGGAACACGAGCTGTTAGGCAAGTGTTTCCACAGCTTTTTCGAGTTCTCCCAAACTTGCACGAGTGTTGCTATAACTCGATAGAAACATGAAGAACTTGTTCTCTATTTTATTTTTTTTTTTTAAATTCCGCAATGAAAAAAAGAAAAACAACTTGTTTACTTTGATCATAAAAACGTTAATTCTATTTGCTCTTGCCATCGTCACATCAACAGCTCGTGCTAGTTCTGTGTTTCTACTGAGTCATAGAAAGCGGAAGATTTTAAACTAATCAGCGTGCATATTTTCTTTGGGCTATTTATGATGTGTAAGCTACCTTAATAATCCTGATAGGGGAAGAAGGATTGTTGGCATCCAAATAGTTGACATTTCCCGACAGGGCGATAGTAAGGAGGTATTCACCCTGCCAAAGGCATCCAAGCTGCTGATGCTCAAGCTCATTTCCAAAGGTAAACTCCCTAAAAGAAGGATAATCTTCAAATCTTAGCTGAGGATAACCACGTTTCTCTTCAGCAAGTGGCTATGCCTTTAAATTTGAGATTATTTAGGATCCAGGAACTTTAAGGCTGATATGTTCCCTTGCACTTGGCAAGCTGTTATGAAATATTTACTTACTAAGAGTCTTTGTGCTCCCCCAGATGAAAACACGAGGTCGACATTCAAGTTTAGAGGCCCATCAGGCTGGCGCTTGATGCCCCTTGGTCATCGATTAGTAATTGATTGCTCATTGACCATTTGCAAATAATCAATAACTAATGAGTTGCTTGCTCAATGATTACCATCCATTCAGTTAATATTAAAATCTTCTGAATTTAACTTGCTGTGATATTTTCCATCTAATGAGGTCCAAATCATTTTAGCTTCGCTGAATGTAAATCCATAACACACCATGACTGAATTCGAAAGTGTTTTGTAGTCAATTTCACACTTTTATAGTACAGTGTAAACCTTTTTCTTAAATACATGTAGTACTAACGTGGAGCAAGTGTTGGCAGCTATATCCCATATTTTTGCAGTCTTGTCTGCTGATGCACTGAGGAGAAACTTGTTGTCTGGACTCCACGATAACTGACAGGAAGAAACCAACTGTTAGTAGCGTGCTCAACCTATATCAGAGGCGGCTTTTTGGGATTCCGAGGAAAAGGGGGGTTCATTGAACTGGAAATCCAATGGCATGGGGGTACTTATGATTGGAATTCTGAGGGCATTGGGGGGTTTTCTAGAGGGGACAGACGAGAATGTGAAAGCACAAACGAACTGGCGACACTGCTGACTACCGCAGAAAGCAAGATACAAGACGGCAGGGCTAAAAATACTGGTAGCTGGTGACTGGTACTGGTACCTGGTCACTGGTCACTGGTAACTTGTGACTGGTATGGTACGTCACTGGTGACCGGTAACTGGTTACTGGAATTTGGGTTAGGTAGGTTAGGTTTGGTAGGGGGACCAAAACGCATTACTGCCAATCAATTTACAAAAACTTTAATTCCAACAAAAAAGAACATAAATCAATAAACATTCTCTTTCATAACAGTAGACCCCAACCAACCGTTAACAGTAAGTAATACATGTACCTAAAACAATTCAATATATCAAATATTCAGTGCCGTGCGATCTTATTACAACCCTGGCGAAATATGACCACCCACTACCCGCCAACCACTACCATTTACCTTTGAATATTAAATTGAGAGGATGACGAAAAAAGGAATCATGGATGAAAACTTCACTTCACTTCGTATTTAAAATAGCAAAATTTACAGTAAAAAATAAATAGGAACCGAAAGAAAAAAACGCGTGTGTGGACAAATAATATTTTTTTCTAAGTTGTCACAGTATGCTTAGTGAAGTAAGGTACCCTTAGTGTGCTGCATCTGTGCTTAGTGTACTGCATCGGTAGTAAGGGACATTTCACTGTATCTAGTCTATCAGACACCACTCACCAGTTACCAGTCACCAGTTTCAAGTGATCAGTCACCAGTTACTAGTCACAAGTTACCAGCTATCAGTGACCAGCTACCAGTCACCAGTCACCAGTTACCAGTCAACAATTACCAGTGACCAGTTTCAAGTGATCAGTAACCAGTTACCAGTCATAAGTTATCAGCGACCAGCTACCGGTGACCAGCTACCAGTCACTAGTTACCAGTCGCCAGGTATGAGTCGCTACTTACCATTCGCCAGTTACCAGTCGCCAGTTACCAGTGACCAGCTACCACTATTTTAGACCCGCCGGATACAAGACAAGCATTGACCGATCACACATGTGTTCACGTTCATTTACAGAAAAAAAGCGATAAAATCTTGGTTAAACATTGGGCTCCAGAGGCCTTAAAGCTGATGAATTTCTCGTCAGAAAATCGTTTGGGATGAACACCGACCGCAATATTACACAGTGTAATATTTAAACCCCTTGCTGAGCAAGCTGGTTCAGTCAAGATGGGCGGATGCAGGCCTCAATAGTCCAGTTTCGAATTCGCCATGACCGCTGATTAAGAGCACTGAGAACGCATTTGCACAGGGTTAGCCTCGACCTAAAGTAAAATATTCACAAATTCCAGCGAGATGACCTGTTTACAGCTTTGTGTATTGTTTAATTTTCAAATTTGTGGCACCTTCCCGCGAATATTTTGTTTTAGGTCGAGGCTAACCCTGTGCAAATGCGTTGTCAGTGCTTTTAATCAGCGGTCATGGCGAATTCGAAACTGGACTATTGGGCTGTTCTGTTTTGAATTAGGAATTGATACATGTAGTATGACTTAACCCTAATAGTACATGTGTCTCCAGTACTTACTCCATAGATGCCACCCTTGTGAGCTTTCCCTCCACCCAGAGAGCAGGTTTCCTCTCCTGTTTTACCATTGAAAAGGAAAATCTACAAAAACATTACAGCTTTAATTGGTATTACTGTAGACAGAAACTTTATAGTTTATAAATGGACTATTTATATGTAGATGTAGGAAAGAAATCCCAATGTCAGAGTTTGTGTGATGATATCAACCAAAGTGAAATAGGTAGTAAAGTTTCAGGTACCATCTTGTTTCTATTAACTACTGAAGATACTATACACATACATATATACAAGTACATACTGTACATCAAGCAATTCCAATCCAACTCCTGCTTAGTGTAACTTATTATAACTTGATTGCATGTAAACCTACAATGTATTCCACAGGAATGAAATTTATGATCCTCATGCATGGGCAATTTATGCATTGGAAGAACTTGACTGTAAATTATTAAAAGTACTATACATGAAAGAAAGTAATTTCTAATTGTACTTTGCTTTGGTTTGGCATTAAAATTCCCACCACTAAACTGATCATAAGTAGAGTCAAAACCATGTAATCTAGCCTCCTATTCAGAGGCTCTTGACATGGGTTTGTAATGCCAATCCTTCCTCCAACATGGACGTCGAGATGCTGCAACAAACAGCTGTTTACATTAGATCAATCGCAGCTTGCTTCCAAATCCTGGAAGCACACTTAAGACTGAGAAACTTTACAAGAAACGTCAACACACAAAATGAAGGATACCAGCCTGGCCTGTCAATGAGCGTGAAATATTTAAAAGCACCACAAGTCTTTTTAATCTCAATTTATGCATGTTTGATTATTGTTCCTATGGAGAAACACAAAAGTGTTTTTCTTCCTTAGAGAACTAGTAAAATAAGCGTAAAATAGCTCAGGAAAAAATTGCACGATACATAATTTACATGTACAATGGAACCCCATTAAACTGGTCAGCAACATGTAGCCGTAATAATGGTGGCCATATTAATGGGGTGAATGTAAGGCAGGGTTCCAGTGTACATGTATTGCATTGCCTGGCAAGAAAAAGTCGCAAATTGTTGTTTTTTATTGCCTATTAGAAAGCCTGCGTATGGAATATATACTGTGAAGTACTCCCTATCATTTTTGATGTTAACAATATACATTGTACTTCTTGCATTGGTGATCTACAGAACAGTACAGTGAGTGTGTGGGTTATAAGGCTCCCAAACAGAAAATAAACAATTAAAGTGGCTTCCAGCTAAGGAAGATCTAAAGGTGGTGAGCAAGATAAAGCATAGTACATATTTACATAATATCATCTTAGTGTAATGTAAGGATTTTTGAGTAATTACTTACAAATTGCTAAAATAAAGGGAAAAATTTCTACCTGTCCATCTGCACCACCTGACACAAAATGTTCACCATCTGGGGAGTACTTCACACAATTCACAAAGTTGGTATGGCCCTGCCAAACAAGAAAAGGAATGGAATGATATAAAGTTCATTCTTTTACTGCTCAAAATATTTTTATATTAGCAAACCTCTCTCCTAAAAGCTAATTAAACTTAAACAATCTGAACATTTAGTACAGATGTTTGCAAGGATCAGATCTACCAAGATCTTTGAGCAAAATCTTTGAGCATCTTCATAGATATCTTTAAAGATCCTTACAGATCCTGACAAGAATACAAAATATCTGTTAAGGACCCTGGCAAGAATTTTTAAAGATCTGGTAAAGATCCTAGATAGGATCTTCAAAGATCGTTAATCTCTGAAGCTCCTTATAATTGAAGGCTTTTTCTTGCAAAAAGGGCGTATAGAGCAGTTTGGGCCGATTTTTATTTTTTGCAGGATCGAGCTAATAATTGGCAGACTGACTTGTTGTGAAGTTTATATGAAATAAATCATATATGAACTGCGGTTGTAGATGAAAGTGAAGAATGATCATCGCAGTAAATTCTCCAATTTAAGCAATTGGAAAGAGGAAGCCTGAAAAAAAAATCAGGGCTTCAACGGGATTCGAACCCGTGACCTCTGCGATACCGGTGCGATGCTCTACCAACTGAGCTTCATAGCTCAGTTGGTAGAGCATCGCACCGGTATCGCGGAGGTCACGGGTTCGAATCCCATTGAAGCCCTGATTTTTTTTTCAGGCTTCTTCTTTCCAATTGCTTAAATTGGAAAATTTACTGCGATGATCATTCTTCACTTTCAGACTGACTTGCTTTGACATGAAAAGCATTGTTGCGTAATTGTTTTTGTTGATTTGCGCTTTGTTTTTGAGAAATAACGTGTGCAAAAAAACTTAGTTTTCCGAGTGGCATCTTTTGGAGCGAATCCTTTGAAGGTGGATTTTGACGCGGCATGAACTTATACACTTACTTTTAGCAGCTTCAACAGCACGATTTTTTTAAAAATAGATGTTTTGATTTCTGAAAGAAGTAGAGAAATAGACTGGAAAAAAAGCAACCAGCCTCATATCAAACCAGTGTCACGACAAAACAAACTCGAATCCGGCCCGTTCAGCGCCTTATTCGCTTGCGCTAACGAAGCGACAGTAAGAGAATTGCGTTATTATATGCATAATAAAACTAACGGCAAATACCACGCTTCGGTGACTTCATCGTTCAGCAAAACAAAGGTTTCTTTTGTTTTTCACTCAACGAAAGATCTCCAAGAGATACCCTTGGAAAACTGAATTTTTTGCATTTGCTATTTCTCAAAAATGAAGTGCAAAGGAACAAAAGCAATTACACAAAATTAGCCAGAAATTAGCTTGATCTTGCAAAAAATAAAAATCGGCCCAAAATGTTATACATGCCCTTTTTGCACGAAAGCCTTCAATTAGCTTGAAGATCTTCAAAATATTTTCACCAAGGATGTAAAGTGTAACTCATGAAACCAAATACAGTCAAACCTCTACAGTACACCAAATGGTCACAGCTGGGTGTCCATAATATGGAGGTGTCTGTATAATGTGGTATCCATAAGAAGAGGTTTGACTGTTTATTGCAATATGATGTATTATTATTTTGAACCAACCTTGGAAAAATGATGAAACTTGAAAGGTGGTCCTTCAAAGAAGCCAACTTCTTTATCTTCACTGGCAGTGCAGATGCGGAATGGTCGAGTGGGCTTGTAGTCCACTGCATTTATACTTTTATTATGGCCATCAATACTACCCACTGAAGATCCACTATCCCATAAAAATACACTACCAAACCTATGTACAGGTAAGAAGAAAATTAAGTCACTTACACTGTAGGTACACATGGAGTAAGCAGAGAATGCCAAATGAAACAAATGAATTGTATTTATTATGAATTCTCATTTCACACAGATCTGACACCTTTGTTCGCTTCACACAGGGAGCATCATTTCGTAAGCTTTGTTGTAAAAATATCCTTGTACAACATGTACACATTTTCTAATTATTGAAAGAAGTCGACCAGCTGACAGTCAGAGGAAGGACTGTGAATTGGAAATCACGTCCTCCCTCATATTTCATGATCACATCACCAAAGAAAAGAATTATACAGCATTGTGCAAAAGTAATGCCAATGAATTTCGATGAGATAACTGCAGTGGCTTTTCGGGATTTTTGGAGGAATTTTCGTGCATCCATACAAATTTTTCAATGATAATTTGATATGTTTGATACAGTAAACTATCAGGTGATAATTCACTGTAACCAAAAATTGCTACAATATTTTGGACCAAACTTTCTTTCTGTTTGTCATGATCAATGGGCTGAAAACAATGTTTGAGTGAAATATTACATGTTACATCAGGCAGGTACAAAAGTCGCACTGGATCAACTCGGATTGCTAGTTTGCGTCGGATCAACTCGGATCAAGTCAGACTGTAACAAAATACTAATTAAGACATAGAGAAGATAGTTTTGCTCACCTGGAGGTGTAATTCACACAAATATACGTCAAATCTGTTCATGTTCGATCAAGCGCCATTCAAAATAAAAACACCATGTTCCTAGTACCAGATTCTCATGGATGAGTTCTGATACCCAGGCCCTCTCAGCAATCACCACAAGGTTTTTCTTGACTCTGTGTGAATATGGATTATTTGCAGACTAGAAATGTCCCTGATTTCTGGTGATGGATGAATTCACAACCATTACAACGTATGGAGATAACTAACTGGTTGATAAAAGTCGTATTATGCATGTAAATGTGATCAAGAATTTGATCATAATTATAGTGGCACTAGGTCACACAATTTTAGGCAATTTCAGCACTGATCAAATGATCATTTGATTAACTAAAATATCACTATAACGGTTCAAAACTATAGAGGAACTCAAACAAAACACAGGAAAGCCAAGAAAGGACATGGATGGACAAAACTGGAGAGGATTAAATTGGTTTGCATTTGGGAAAATTTGAAAAATGACGGCCCAACTTTTTTGCTAATTTATCTCAGTTTATATCAAAAAAATGTCATTTACACAGCTGGAAAATCATTCTCATTCGTTATGTGGCCCTGATTTTGCAAATGAAAAACTCTTGCTCTGCCAATTCTGCCAATTTGATGTTTAGAACTTGTAATTGACAAAATTAAACAAAATTACCGAAAATAGCGAGACCTGACCACTTCAAGAGTTGGAGACACTGATTGGCAGGAAGAGCCTGGTGCTAGAAAAACAAACAAACCTGTCAGCTTTTGAATGGTGCTCGACCAGCAACAAACAGATTTGATGTATAGTTGTGTGAATTACACCTCCAGGTGAGCAAAACTATCTTTTCTATACACACATATAATGAGGGTTCTGTTACTTTTTGTCATTGGGGTTTTTTCCATTTTTACTGGGTTTATGTGCTACTTATCGTTAGCCGTCTTGCATGCTTTGCTGGCTGACGATAAGTGGCACATAAGCATGGTAAATATGAAAAAACCCGATGACAAAAAGCAACAGAAACCTCATTATATATGTGTGCGGCACATGCAATGAGATGCAAACTCAGGCAGGCATATGCATTGCCACCCGAACAGTAACAGAATTATTTTCTATTATAGAAAAAATGTTACCTTGGTATAACAACCATGGCTCCTGCAAGACTTTTATCAGACATGTTGGAATTGTTCTATGGATTGGTTTCACAAGAGGAAAATCAAAGGCAAAGGAGGCCTATTGCACCTGAGAGGGATGCATGAGAGAAATACATCTATTTTGATTTAGTTAGAAATAATTTAAATGGATGGCTTCGTGCGTGGAGAATGAACATTCCAGAAGGTTATCCATACAAAGGTGATCTTCTGCAATTTGCGCGAAAAACAAAAAGAATGTTGACTAATTTGATTGAAAATGAAATAGCAAGCTTGGAGTGTTAAAACACAGTTTGGACTTGTTAAGTTTTCAATAATCAGAGATATAAATGAACAACAATACATCGAGCATTATTTCTTTCAGAGGAATCCTGCAATTTTTAACATAAACAATGAAGCAATGATAAACAACGAATTTAATGACTTCATTGATGAAGTGAAAGGTGAACTGGAAACAGTCTCAAAGAGGGTCTGGATGGGTTATAGAAGGTATTATAACAACGTTGTTAACGTAGCTCAATACAAACCATTTCATGGAGGAAGCTACATGCTACTGCCAAAAAAGCTACAAAATAAGAAAGAAATCCTTACCATACAAAACAGAGAGAACCAGTGTCTGAGATGGTCACTCCGTGCTCATCTATTTCCAGCACCAAGAGGTAAAAATCCGATCAGACCCAGTAGTTATCCAACAGAAGACAGCCTGAATTTCACAGGAATAAATTTCCCAACACCAGTTTCACAGATTGATAAACTTGAGATGCAAAACCCAAATCTGGCCATAAATGTATTTGGTTGGGAGAAAGACCATGCTATTGTTCACAGAATCAGCGAAAAGGGCAGCAATGTTGAAAGAATAAACTTGATGATTATCCAGGAAGGCGAGAACACACACTACACTATGTGAAAAGGTTCACAGCACTCTTGTATGATCAAAGCAAGAATTCTAATAGTAAAAATTTCTCTGAACGTTGTTTGCATGGCTACACAACAAAAGATCTACTTGAAAGACACACACCCGAATGCAAAGGGTTGCTGAAAAGGCCAACAAGAACAGAGCTGCCAAAAGAGAGGGAAAACGGCGTCTTTCACAAACTACCACAAGCAGATGAAAGTGCCTTTTGTGGTATATGCTGACTTTGAGTGTTTGTTAAGAAAGATCCAAGGCTGCGAACCGCGAAAAAGAAGTAAGCTTCACCGTGAGAACAGAGATGCACGAGGCATGCGGGTTTTCTTGTATAATCGTAAGAAGCGATGGTGAAGTATTCAGCCCCGTTACATACAGAGGAAAGGAAGCCGTACGTATGTTTTTGTATTGTATTATTCAAGAAGAATCGCTTAGAGCGATAATGGCAGATAAAAAGCTGATATAGATGACCCGCGAAGATTGGGAAAAACACAGAAGTGCAATCGACCGCTACATTTGCAACAAAAGTCTGGTCAAGGATCTGTTCTTGGACTCAATATCTGTGCATAACCATGATATAGGCATGTATTGCAGCCAAAGCCTCATAAAATGCTACTACGATGCCCCGTGAAAAATAAAGTTCATTGGCCTACAAAGTGTAGGGGAAAATGAAATGCATCCCAAACAATATGGAAAAATATATTTCATTCTCACTGGGAAATCTTAGATTCATCGATAGAGTGAATTTCTTTCTGGATTCTCTTGTAAAAGACAGTGACCCCCAGTCATTCAAAATCACACAGAAAACGTACAAAGACGAAGAAAAAAGAATGCTGCTCACGAAGAAGGGGATATATCTGTACGAATACATGGATTGTTTTAAAAGGTTCAGCGAGGAAAAGCTGCCAGCAAAAGAGGCGTTTAACTCAAAGCTGAATTTGTATTTTATTTATTCAGGACGCAAACACTTACAGTACAATAAAACATGGAGTAAAGGAAATTCCAGGCAAAAAGAAAACTACAGCACTTTGAGGACTACAATCCATAAAAAAATAAATTAATGCAAGGTGCTACTGATTAGAAATTTGAAAACCATTACAATGTTGACACAAAGTAAGTAAACTAATTTGTCCTATTGAGACGTTGGTGGTGGCAAAATTTCTGGAACAAAATCTTTTCATATAAGGCATTTCCATTTCTCATTAAAGAGCTTGGCAGTTTTGTTTTTTATTGCTATGTACCTTTCAATCATTATGCTTTCTGAAAGTTGTATCTTAAACAGCAAGAAGAGTAAAGATTGTTCATTTAGGTTACATTTATAAATGAAGTATTTTGCCACCAACAAAGCCAAGCTTAGGGGTTGATGGTGCTTGAGTGGGTTTGTAGGTCTGTATAAAACTGTTGAGTCTGGTAACTGAGTGTTTTCACTTGTGACTTGCGACCACCACTCAAAAAAATTCATTCCAAAATAAAGCTACATGGGAGCACTTTAAAAACATATGCTGGATTGTATGCTGTTCACGTTTACATAGATAGCATATATCATCAGCTATTATGTTTGCTCCTTTAAGTTTGTCTTTAGTGTAGATGATATTGTGGTTTATCTTGAACTGAAACATTATTAACTTTGTATTTTCCGTAACAGAAAAAGGCCATTTAATATATAATTTTTGGATTTCAGAAAGCTCCACTCCGTAACTAATAATTCTGTTTTCATTGGTAGATGGTTGAAATTTGTTCTCAACCATTATTTTGTCCAGAGCAGTGTTGGAAAGATTTTCTTCATTGTCATACCAGTTCTGTTTCCGTGTTTGCCTCTGTCTACCAGTAGGCAAAATTTTCCATTTATTTTTAATTGCACTGAGAAGGCCATAGTAAACAGTGAAACTAGATTTAACTTTGAAAAGGTTAACAAATTCTTGATACGTCAGGAATTTTCCCCTATTAGGGTTTAAAAGGTGTTTAACTTTTGTAACACTTGCTTTGTGCCATGACTCATAAAATATTGGCTTAGTTGTGATTTTTATTTCATGGTTGTTCCATATTATGGCATCGTATGGATCTGTTTTTTCCTGATCATTTCAGTTTTGATTTTTTTTATCATTTCCCAACAATTTAGAATTTCTGAATAGAAACGAGGAATGTTGTTTAAATTGAGTTCTTTGGTTTTATTAGTGCATGATAATAAGAACTTAAAACTGCCTAGGTGTGGAGTCATGTAATTTGGGATGATTTTCCACGGTGCGTTCACCTCTGTATTAAAACTTCTCACCCATGAAGCTTTCAAGGCTTTATTCATCGACTCAAACTCACTCACTCCAATTAATGCCTGGCTCCTGATTTTGGTGGTGGTTGTCTTTATTGTTCAAAAATACCTCAAAAAGCAGCGTTAATGTAGCGCCGAGAACAGCAAAGCCACGACTCCTACCATTCCAACAGTGATGGCGAATTTGTTTATTTCATGTCGTGGTATAGCAGGCTCTATTTTTTGCTCTTTATCTGAAGCCACGGTCGTAGGCTCTTTTGGTGGTTTCTGGGTTTCGGCTTTGTGAATCGGGTTGGAAGGGCGGCTGTTTGGAGGGTTAATTTTTGATGGCCCTCCTTTTTTTGTGTCTAGATTCACCTTATAGTTGACCCCGAGTTTCATACCAGGAATCGCTTGTTTGAGCTTGTTGTTATAACCAACGACGCTTTCTGTGTTGATGATCATGCTCACGGACATTAGCCACACCTTGGGGCACACAGCAAGATTGAGTCTGACTTTTGCTTCATAAACCGCCAGCTGATATCTTTGCATGATCTGAGTGAGGTTGGGCATCATTATCATGTTTTCCATCAAAACTAGAAACTCGCTCTGGGCCTCTTTCGCTCTGCCTCCTTCTCCAAGAATACTGCTTCTTACATTTGTTTGTGTGCCCAAGATGCAGTGAACATACACTTCAACTGACTGATTTATGTGCCAAAGGCCCATCTGCGTCAAACTGGTTGCTGTTTTTGGAGCGAAACAGTCATACTAAGTGGACACGATGGTGTCAGCCTCTATGAAACAAATCAGGTTTCCTTTAGAGGCTTGTCCTCCTTCATCACTGAATTTATTGAACCCTGGATAAGAGGTTCCCGTTTTCATTGTGCCATGCCCTGACACGCCGATGCATATGCTTCCAAGACTGTGGCTTTTCCCGTGTGAAGCAAAAATTGCTCAATGGAATTATTCTGAACTCATCACAGATTCTGTTGTGTGAAGCTTCATCATAAGGGTTATTGTGTTGATTGAACGGGGGATGCCCCAGCAAAGCGCTTATGTTCTGAATACCCCCATCTGGAACAAAATTTACCTGACCGTGATATACACATGAAATTTATAGAAAGCTCTTATTTGCTGGGGCAGAGTTAGCCAGCTGTCAAAGATTTAGCGAGAAATTCCACAACTTTGTGTGGCACAGAAAACAGCAAAGTTGAGTTGTTGAGGCCAATATTGTATGTGTGGACCTCCTAGCCACCATTTTGATTCTGCCCCAGAGGTGTGTTTGAGTCTGGTTTTTTTGGAATATGTTGCGGAATTTTGTCACGAAGTAGCTGGCGGGCGTCACGTAGATGTTCATCTGGCCGCTGAAGATTTTCTTAAGGCCTGGCGCCGCTTCTGTGAAATCTACAGGTGGGATTGACAATGCTGTTTTTGTTTTCATGGAGAACAATTGATCAGGAAAGCCTGCCACACCCACCACACCGAGAGCCGTTTTGAGCTGTTCACTCCAAAAATTTTTCTCGAAACCAAAAACACTCTGCAATGAAGTAGGGCTGTCTATGAAAAATATTTCTGCACTGGCGTTATGTTTTTCGTCAACTTCAACTTGAGCAACAAACTTGCTTTTATCTGCATTCGGAAACTTTTTTTGTGAACACCGCCCACGTGCTATCCTCTGCTGCGGTATCTTTGGTTTTTGCCTCTGGCGTTTCCAGCCATTTTTTTAAATTTTCTTGTATGAGTACATTTTGAACAGATTATATTTGTACAATATAAAATGGTTGTCCTTACAATTGTCACGCAAAAGAACGGGGAAACTGTCTACTTTGACGAGCCAATCCCAAAAGTACATTTCATGAAACTTATCTCTTGTTGCCTTGCCAATTCATGGAATAACCTAAAAAAAAGCGGGGCAAATCTCTTTCAAAGAGTCTGGTGAAATGCTTGCCTCTATACCTCAGGGGCATTATACTGTCGAGAGCCTCATAAAAGAACTAACAATAAGTTTGAAAGAAAATAATAACGAAGCAAAATTAGAATTAGAAACTAATAAACCCCATTCCGTTCTAAAAATAACAAGGGGCAATCCAAACTTGCAAAAACAAAATAACTTTAGTTAGCTGTGCTTTGGCCAGTTTGATGGGCACCAATATAATATTAGGT
>Ga0126338_10000697_pt1 | contig 19328 bp, 8 predicted proteins | sample OrbCmetagenome_2_FD_92529 | JGI IMG/M metagenome (GOLD analysis project Ga0126338, IMG submission 92529) | Coral microbial communities from Petempiche,Puerto Morelos, Mexico - Orbicella C C metagenome | ecosystem: Host-associated > Invertebrates > Cnidaria > Coral | place: Petempiche,Puerto... | reverse complement strand
CCCAAACATTAAGTATTTAATTTGTTTGTTTTTGGGGGGGTTTTTTTTGTCGCCTTAGGCCTCGTCCACACTAAGCCGGAGAAATTTAAAAACGGAGGTTTCGCTCTGAAAATGCATCAAATGGATTTGTGTTCGAGAAAAACTCGGTCAGGAAAATCACATTATTACTGTGACGTCATCGTTGACAGAAAGCTCCGTTTTCAAAATGTTTTCCGTCCACACGAAAACGCAAAGCCGGCGTTTTCAACTTTTCCCCGGCTTGAAGAGCGTTTTCGAAAAGTTCCGTCTTCGTGCTGGATTAGTATGGACGGTAGGCCTAACCGTAGAAATAAAGCTCCGTTTTCAAATTTCTCCGGCGTAGTCTGAACGCTGCCTTATTTGCCTTCAGTTTTTGAGGAAGAAAAGCGCCAAGCCATGGTAGTTGCTGAGTCAAGAAAGTCGCACAAATTTTCAAAGGGTATGGCCATGGCCATTTAAATCTACTGAAAGTGTGCGCACAATTGTGTAGCGCGTGTTTACTCTTCAGGTTTAGCTTTAGAGAAGTTTCTCTAGCTTCGCTGGCCAATACCGGTGCTTTTGTTTCCTGCCATCCAAACGGTAAAAAAAATCTAATCGAAAAGTTAGCTGTCTTGCGATCAAGATGAAACTTTGCCCAATCCGACGAATTTATCGTCTGTTTGGCGTCACTGTTGTACACAGTTTTAAACTGATTCCCAGTGCATTGATATTCCTCGTAAGCCTATCAAAAATGTAGAATGAGCCAATATAAGAGATTCAAAATATCGCGAAAATTTTATGTTTTAAAAGAGACCCTGAAGAGACTTTTCGAACGACAATCCATTTATGGTTACAAGTCACGGAAAATGACAAGAAAAGCTGACACGATTAGAGATTGCTCAATTCACTAGAAGTGATAAGATTATCTACCAACTACTTATTATCAGTTTAGAAGATTGCTGTTTTAGAGGGCTACAGCTGCTGTTTCAGAAAAATCATTATAGAACCGCTGACGAACCAACACTGAGGTACTTGTGCCCTCTTTTGCTTGGATTATGAGGATTGAAAATCACTTGGTTACCGTGAACTCAAGCTCTCGACAAGAATTTAAAATATTTTGCTTTTTGTAAAAGCATCGAGAACGTGAGTGGCGCGCAAGAGAGGGGGGTCCCCTATGCAACCCAATGATGACCTACTTGTACTTAATCTTTCCTCCTCACGTGCCTGACTTAGCGTTTCCCAAACCGCTTGCTGTGTGGTCTATCCTGCTACAAAATGTTTGTTTGGCTTTGAATTTTCGAGCCCAAACTAAAACTAATCAAAGAGATTTACAAAAATGTATGGGGAGAAACGTCGAAAGTTCCGGGGGAGACTATGATGGACAATTGGGGGGGGGGGGGCTTCCGCTTAGAAGGGGTACTTTCTCTGCCCCGCGAGAGAGAGATTTACTTCTCTTTTTCTCACCGAGCAGAAAGAGGAGGTAATCTCTCTTTCGCATTTATGGTATACGTCCTCAGGCTGGAGGTATATAACTGAGAGGGTAGGGTTTTCAAAAGTTAAAGTATGAGAAACGGTGCTGTACGGGCATATTAGTGGCCGGGAGGTGCGAAGGGCTTTTTGGGTTTGAAATCAATAATTTTGGAACTTTTAGGGTGGACAGTTTCTGATGAAAATCTTTTGGGGTAGAAAGACTACTGGAGGACTTTTCTAAGCGTCGGTAAAAGCGTGTCAAGGTATTATTGTTTATGGATGGTACATGAAAAAGTTACCTTTTCTGTATGTTATATATGGGTTTTAGACCTCCGAGTGGGTCTCCCTTACTTTGTGAAGTACCACCCCTTCCCCCCTACCCCGCGGACAAAAATATGTAATTTTTCAGAGCAGCGAAACAAGTATTTAAATCTTTTAAACTTGTATTTACCATCTTGGCGATCGGGATTTTTGTTCGCGCACGAAAATGAGCATGACTTAATCATTCACGGCAGGTAATCGTAGATCTTGTATTTCCTGTGGTTTGCCGAGAATTAAGCCGAATACTAATCAAAAGCAGAAAATCGGATGTGCGTTGTATTGTGTAGCAGGCAGGCAGCGCCAACTTGACCTTGCAAAATTGTCACATTAGATCGACTGGCTCTTTGCATTGTCCTTTTTATGAAGGGTCTATCTCTTGAAGGCAAACGAGTATAGATTACTCACAGAAAATGAGACGAACTCTTTAGATTGTTCTACAGAACCGTGACGAATACCTTTGGAAAGATTGTTTTACTTATCCGATTTCATAACTAAAACAATGAACACCGAAGAATAGATCGTGCAAGCAATTCAAACGAGCGACGGAAATCCCAAATGTGCTAAATAAATTTTCGAGGAAATTCAGACTTAAAATTCAACAGGTATTATATCTGAATACATGGTACGAAATCTATCAATAACAACTGCTTACCGGCTTTGAAAGAACAAAATATACTTTGCCCTTGAAGCAATCGTCCCCTTAACTTCAAGCAGCTCCTAGCCAGTTCATTTGTTTAGATAAATTTGCGGGATAAAGGCAAATCTACGATGTCCCTGTGATTCAGCGTCTTCTAAGCCTCAGACAGCTCCTAGCCAGGTTGTTCGCTTGTGTGAATTGTCGCGATATAGGCAAAATATAACCCTGGACTGATATAACTTACATTATTTTGTTATCTTTCGTTTTTATGCGGTCTAATTGGCGTTTTGCCTATGACGTCACTCAAACTAAGAGATACCCAACAGACTTCAGAGTTCGTTCTTTTGTAAACATTTCAATCTGTCATTCCAGACATCTGTATAAACGAATTATAAAAACATCGTGTACATCTTCAAAACATTCTAACAAAATTTCTGAACAGAGCGATATGGCTGATTGAAGATATTGTCTCTCAAATGCCACAAAAACCAATAGTTTTTCACTTTTAACATGTGATTATAAAACTTGAAAGCGATATCTTGAGTTCGAAAGTGAGATTGAGAACCAACAGAGTCGCGAAAAACAAACGATTTGATTTTTTCCCTGCGACTTCCAGTACGAAACCTTCATGGCCTCATAGAAAGTTCATGAAGACAGCTTTAGGTTAAATCTGCATTGCTATACCAGCACATTTTAGGTTTCTTTTATTTTTTTTTAACAAAAATCGTACATGGTTCTTGCGGACAGCTACGTGCTTTGCTTGAAGAAAAAACACTGAACCAAAAAAATAGGAAAAAGTTTGCTTTTAGCATGTTAACATGGTGTAATGAGAACCCTACAGAAAGTTTGGAGGAGGAACTCGAAAGGACTCTTGTGCTCTGTGGATAGCTTTTGACCCGGAAAATTCCAAACTAGTGACGCACGTTATAAGGCTATGTCCACACTTGGTTCCGAGTACGTGGCCGAGTACAATTCTTGCTAAGCACTAATGTGAACACACCTTTTTTCCAAGTTCAAAGTGCACAGTGATTTTCCTTTAAAACTTTTTACAAGTTTTTCACCTCAATGTCATGTCATTTGAGGACTTTGTTTAGACAAATCCACTTTATCAAGAACAATAATCTAATTTGGAGTAACTCGTCTAAAATCGGAACGCCTAAATGCAGGCCTCAACAACAACAGTAACAACGCATGCGCGTCTTTTCTTTTGCGGAATCCAGGCCGCGGCTGCGCGACATATCAACCAGTTAAACGTGTGAATAGATATGTTCATCTCAGAATTGAAAGCCATGAAATATATAATTCATTAAAACAATAAACTGATGTGATTTTCCGGTTTGAAACTCCATATATCTGTCTAGACATTAAGCGTTTTTCTTATTGACTTAAGACCTTACATCAACCATAAACGAAATAAATAGATTTATAACGAATTTTTAAGCATTTTTTTCTGACGAGGATAAAGCCAGGATTACAAAGGACCCTCTTTTGGTTATGAGTATTCCTGAACTTAATGGCAGCCCATGATCACGAAACGTTACCTCTAAAAACAAAAAGTAATTAGAGAATCAAAGTGATTTGAAGGCAGAATCTAAACTTGTCTCAAGGCTAAGCAGCAATTAGGGAAAAATATTACAGCAAGGTTTTTATTTATTTCAAACGCAGTACAGCTGGAACATTCATCCTTGACCGCAAAAGAACTGAAGTAGAAAACAAGGAACTCTTTTGTCTGTTTTGTAGGATTGTTACTTTCAAAGGCAGACAGAAAGAACCGCAGAATTTACAGCTGATTTATGGCAATAGTGAATAAATTATAACTCACACGAACAAATACAAAACCCATTGAAATACGAAAATCACAGCTTATTGTTTAAAAATTCCAACCTTTGAAAGTACAAGAGTAATAAATGTGCCTACAAATTGCAGTGTTTCCTGTTTTTTTTGTGGCTAACAGCAGATTGGGAAAGCTTTCGTATTCACTGGGTCGAGTTAAGCTCAAATTTAGCTTAATTGAAGTTTCCGGTTTTTCAAGCGTAAGATAAGGTCGGTCTGAAAATCAGCTTCTACCGACGGAATATTAAAAATGAATCATTATAGCTGTTCACCAGCAAATTACGATGGATTCCTTTTCGCCTGATACAAACTATTTTACCGTTTCCTTACCCGTTATAAAACACTAATTGACTGCTAAATTAAAATTAAAGAAAAAATCAAGCTATAGATCAAAAACATGAAACGCTTAAACCAACCTTGAGTTGATCTACAAATCCTCGATCTCCTTTCATTATCCAAACTCCGAATCGTCCTCTAAAGAAGCGAAACGACGAGCAAACGGCCAATTTTCCCCAATGAGTGTACTTGAAGTATTCAGATAATTTTGTGAGACTTTATACAGTGCGTCGAACGACGAAAGAGAAAAACACAAGGATGTGATAATGACAGCCGCTTTGTGACGTCATAAGCAGAAAGGAAATGGCGGGAAAGTATAGGCGGGTCGCCGTTTATGACGTAATCAATAGTGATTGTGTTCTCGCGCTGCCTATAATCACTTCCTTTGTTTGTTCAAACTGGGAAAGCTAGAAGCGTCTTTTAAGGTAAAAGGTACTGAGACAATTCTGAGTGTCGTTGCTCTTTGTGTTAAGGCCGACCCCAATAACACATGGAAGGATTTATTTTAGGTGTTCTACTTCATGTAACACAACACATCATGAGGAAGCATAGTTCTACTTCATGTAGTACAGCACAGAATTTAACTGGCTTGAGTCGTTTGAAGAATTCTTGAATTTGATTGGTTAATAAAGTGTCAAAAATTCTGGAGACGAAAACTGGGAGCGTTTCATGAAAATCAAAAGACTTTTTAACTTCAGATGTGCAAACAATTCAACCGATACCGAAATCCAAGGGAAATCAATACGAAAAGAATTTCGAAAACTTGGACACACCTCACGAGGTTGTCTTCTTTTACGGAAATTTAGGAAAAATTTTCTTTTCCGCAACAGCCAAGCAGAAAATGCTATTCTATTCGCCAATGAAATTTCTCGGAAATTGAAACCAGAATTTTGAATTAGTTTGAATTGAAAGCGCCCATAGTTCATCGGCGCAAAGTACTTTCAAAAATCGTATTTGTCCCTCACCTCCTCTTGTAAAGTGAGATAACAACACTGGAAGGAAGTGACGGAAATTTTGGGCCTAAATATTCTCTACAGAGGGGTAACTAATTTGTTTTCTTAACCAGGCGTTTCTAATTTTACACCCGAAAAGTTGTAAGTTACTCAAGGAAGTGGACTAACATGTTCGCTATAGAGGTTATTGAAAATATGTTGACACCGGCTTAGTCTTAGGATTTTGAGTTATTTTGTTTGCCTGCAAAGTTGTCTTAAAATAAAAGGAAACCTGAAAATAATAGTTTACTAAGATAGGAAAAACGCCAAAGAGATAATAATAAAACACAAAGGAGCAAGGATAGTCAATGATGGAGAAGATTAGCACGGATTACAAACGACGAACTTGAAAAATGTAGGCTAAACTTTTCATGTTAAGACTGTGAAACCGTGACCCCTTTAACCGTCTTAAACCCTGTTACTTCATCTCGAGTTTTGGGCCTCAAGAAAGGTCCATAGGATGAATCTAAATTCTCCGGATACCTCTGATCACGACATAGGATCCTGAAAAACATTTCTCAGAATAAGATGGATCAGCTAGCGGTTTGGCGAGCGCGAAGTTTTAAAGCCGAGCTGTTCGGGTATGGTCCGAAATGTGCTGCGGAAAAATGTAGATACTTCAACACTAAGAAAAGCTGGGAATAACTTTCTCAGCCGTTTGAAAGGTGTCAATCTTTCTACTCTTTTTCTGATACTCCTCCGGTTTCGTTTTGTCGAACGTATAATAAAGAACATCTTGATTTATCTTAATAAATGACTGATATTTCAATCAGAAGAACTATTCGTATTTCTTAGCTTACGCAATAATCATCGGCGGTAGAAACGCTTAAGCACACTCTTGAGCATGCGCATAACAAGTGTTTAATTGTACCGACGTGGCTACCATACCCACGGTTGACAAACACTAATCACTTGACTTTGAAGATGACTTCCGCTCAGGTTGTCGAAACGTCAGTCACCAACAACAGTTCTTTTCAGAACTACCCTCACCCTGACGATCACAATATACGAACGACTGATACTCCTGGGTTCAAACCATTTACTATACCCACTTGTTGTCCCCGCCATCACATAATTATTGTGACGCCATCGTCTTTTCAAAATGTTTTCCGTCCACGCTGAAACGCAGAGCCGGCGTTTTTAGGATTCCTCCGGTTTGAAGAGCGTTTTGAAAAAGCTCCGTTTTCGGTGGACAATTTCTCCGAATTAGTGTGAACGGTCAACGTGACCGTAGAAATAAAGCTGCGTTTTCAAATTTCTCCGACGTAGTGTGGAAAGAGCCCGAGTGGCATATCTGAATTGGGTTTAATGAGGGATTAATCTGAATGAAGCCAATAAACCATGTGGCTTACCAATGTATTTTTATCAGTTGACAGAAAAGGAAACATCCCACAATAAACAAGGCCGATTTTAGTTTTGCGAATTCTGTGATTTACTTTTGCCTTAAACCATCGGCATACGAATCAACTGGTCTTTTTCGTTAGGTTGGGTCGATACTGAAAATTGGATTTAGGTTCGGCTCATAAGAAAAAGTAGAGAATTGAATCTTCAGTAAATTGTAGTGCTGGAACCCAATTATTTCCTGCTGAGCATTTATAGCCTGAGATTAAGCCCGCCGTCTGAACAGAGGTCTTAGTAGCTTTGTGAGGTTAGACGCAAGGACTAATGTTTCGTATTACGAAATGAAACAAATCAGCCTTTATAACATAATTCCACGAGCTGAAACCATAGGTCTGTCAGGTACACGTTTCTTGTAGCCGATTAAAATAAAGAAATATTGGTATAACAGCATTGCATGCATGATCTAATTCGTGTAAAAAAAAATATTTACGATATCCGACCTCTTGGCTGGTAAACAAACGTATTCAGTAAACGGAATATGGTATAATTATGATGTGTTATTCCAAAGGAATAAAAGGAGTGTTTCTTAATTAATATCGTGTAAATGTTGACAGGAGGGATGAGCTCATCTTTCTTGGCTATGACACCTGCAAGTCTTTAGCGAACATTTTAATTGCTTCCAGCAGCGAGTTCACAATTTACGGTCGCCGGTAGAGGACAATTTAGCATTTGCCACAAAAGGTGCTGTGGGGCAACGCCGTTTGCGAGCGGCAGAATATAAAATAAATAAATAGCCACAAACGTGAACACATTTGTTGTTTGCAGAAGTTGTGTCCCTCGAAAGCTCAGTCTATTTCACAAATTTCAGAGAGCGAGTATTTAAACAATGATAAATGCAAAAATTTTACATTTCATATATTATTCATAAAGCAGGCTTCGTTCCAATTTCGTTTTCTTTGGAGAATAGCTCGGTCTAAGTTTTTATTTACACTTTCTTTGCAATAGCTCAATGCTTAGTTGCGCCTGAAGTGATGTTTATTCAACTTTGCACCCAAACGATCAATAAATTATTTCTATGAATAAACAATTTTCTGCCGGATGAAGGAAACCCTTTTTTCAATAATCAAGCTAGGATTTCACTACGTTTGAGTCAAAAGGCCCTAAATCATTCGATTATAATCCTTCGAGCAAAGCTCTTCCAAAAAAAAACAATTCGTTGATATGTATAAACATAGACAAACAGCTGGCATAGAATTTTATCTTTCGAAATAAAATTACTTCTAAAGTCGGCTAATGATCATAAAGCTAGAGAGAGATGCTTTATATCATATACATTCTAACGAAAAAAAAAGATAATTAAGCAATTTGAACCTTGTCCTGTTAACTTTTAAGGACTGCAGTTCGGCCGCGAAGAACAAATATGGCGCCGTACGTAAACATTACAATTTGAATTTGCAGATCAACCCAGAATTTGCGGATTATTTAATTTCAATTCTTCGTCGGTTGGCGAACACTAGCTTCTCTGACTTAAGTCTCTGACTTCTCTGTAATATTTGAACTTGCTTCATTTCGCTAGAAACATTTCGAGCTTGCCTAGTAATAAAAGCCTATGTCATTTGTTTCAAAATAACTTTTTTCTACACGCTGCAATTAGCGCTAAAATTCAAGCTTGCGTTTTTAAAAATAAAGAACTGTATAATTGCTCTCACCTCCAAATATTTAATTGCCTAATGTGAATATTTCTTGACCGCTATTCCAGCGCCTGAGCGAGCGTACGTTCACTTTCAAATCCTGAAGGAAAAAAAGCAACCCACACTGTATATATATTTTTAAAGATATCACACCAGTCTTAAAAGATCACAATGTCATTAAGAAAGTCAGGCTCCCGCTGTAATCCACAGACTCACCAAAACATTGAAAAATAAAAAAAGTTGTTATTGGCTGCCCTTTCTGGCTCAGAAACACGTCTTAATGTTCTTTGAATGGAGTCAAATAGGCTATTTCTAGCGTAAACTGGCTTGCACTTCTCACAGTAGGAAAAATATAGAGCTAGGATAGATAATTTTCGAATTGAAAAGGACCAAAGCGTCTATCTCTTCGCACTCGTTACAGCATTTTGAGATAGCATTGGAAGTGTTTAAAAAATTCTTGCTCCAAATAACGGGTATTTATTAATATTTATGAGAGAACAACAGAACATTATTCTTATTTATATATGTATGAAGTGACGCATATATTTTCAAGGGATAATGCCAGCAATTCTCATTTTAGAGAGGAACCTTTTGGTCTCAATATTTTATTGATGAAGTTTGATGGGAAAGAAAAAGATATTTAACGTTCTTCAGTGCGAAATAAAGTTTAGTTCGAAAAAAACTATTGATAGTGAAACTTTATATATTTGCTTATTTTCTTTTATTAAAATGACAGTACAACAAAATAGAAAGAATACAAACACAATGTGCTACAATACCTATATCGATAAATATGTTTCCATTACATATTTTGGGACATTTTTATTTCAAGGTGTATGTTAACGTTTTTGTATTAAGTGCAAATATTGGTCGCATCCGAAACGCCACTGCAACATTCATTGTCGCTGTGAAATAAAATTCGTATTGATGTCTTAGGAGAGAGTTGTCCGTACATTAGCGAAGTATTGCGGCTAAAGTATAATTTACATTAAAGGTAAGTTTGTACGTGGGCAAAATGCCTCAAAATGCCATGACAGTTCTTTTAATTTAGAGCTGCCCACGAATCAAGGAAGTCTTAAGGAGTGTCAAAATACATAGGAATCGAATACTTCATTCATTTCTGACGTCCAATCGAAAGAAAATTAACTACGAACGCATATGTCTTTAGCTTGGGCAAACTTCCTTGTAAGAATGTGCGAATGTATTTACAGCTAACGGCTGCAAGACACCTTTTAAAGTCTCTATTTAACGTTGAATACGTTCACATATATTGATACCAACATTTATTTCGCAACAAAGGAAAATCACACGTGAGCTTAAACATGAAACGATTATCTTAAGACTGACCTACTCCGCCTCTTGGAGCTAAGTCAAAATAAATCTTAGAATTAAGGAAAAGAAACATTACTTCAGTTCATAACAACAACAATATTGATTACATGGTGAAAACAGCTCATAAGGGGTGATAACAAATACCAACCAATCAGGAAGCAATATCAGTTGTCGTTCAAATATCGATCTTCTCAGTATCAACCTGCTAACCAAGATATCGGCTCTCAGTCAATTTGCACACAGACTTCTCTACGCTCAATATATAGGTATTGTCAGGACCTACAGGGCCGATATTCTCTCGGTGTAGCCCTCGTGCCAGGATAATATGCCAAACAGTCGAACTTTCTTATACATGACATTAGCTGCGTAGCAGTAGATACTACCCAACTCATGCATTAAAACTAACTTGTAGCTAAGTAATGTATACATTTTTCTCTGTCAGTAATGTATTTTCAGTAACCAATGTTTTTTAAATGTATTTTTGTTCTACCGTATTTAGCTCAACATGGTGGTAACCACGAACATATCATCTTTTCATTCTTTTCCATGAGCATTTGTACCTAATATTTCTCTTTTTATAATTATGATATTAATGTGAGCTTTGTAAATATAGCAAAATAATAAAGAAATTGAAGTTGAAGTTATTCGCTTCGCACCATGTTAATAACTAAAATTATAAAATTATAAGCCGTGTATTACACTGTGATACAACACGACGGGCAATTGAGAACACGAGGAAAAATGTAGAAAACACGAGCCTGCGGCTCGTGTTTTCTACATTTCTCGAGTGTTCTCAAATGTCCGGAGTGTTTTATCAGAGTGTAATACACGGCTCAGGCTTCTTCATTTGCTTTATGATTTAAGTGAAAAACAATGAAACACGCTTTTCTATGTTTTATACTCTGATAAAACATCGGTTTTTGACCAATCAGAGCGCGCGCAGGGTCCTATCTATATTATATATATTTATTTACTTATTGATTTGTTTGTTTGTTCATTTTTTTTTTTGAATTTTCTTTATGTGTCGCGTGTATTGATTTATTGATTGATTAGAGTCATTTTCAACTGAGTTGTAAAGCCAAAACCAAAGTAATCACTCCAGCCAATCACAAAGGACACAGGCAATCCAGTGAACCAATCAAAACTCGAAGCAAATATATGTAGCTGACGTAAAGCGCGGAAAAATTTGCGCGAGTGAGTCACGATTGGTTTTGATTTTACTTCTGATTGGATGAAAGAGTGGCGCGAGTTTTTAAACCAATCGTGTAGTGTTTTAATGCAAAACCAATCCTCCGTAGGAAAAATGATGGCGACTGGTACATTTACCCATAGTTCCTAGCGCAAGAAAACCTTAACAACGTTCATAAAAACGTACAGAAAAGCTATAAAATCTTCAAACCTTGGCTACACAATGTCCTTAGTACAGGAACAAAATTATAAAAATTTGGCTTTCTTTGGCCATGTAGGCTGTGTTAGGTTAGCAAGGTATTGTGGTAAAATGTACCGCGGCCGTCTTTTTTTTTTTTCACGGAGTATTGCTTTTCGACATTCAAGTGAAAACAACCCCATATATGAGGATGGTTTATATATTTGATGTTTATTTAGTTGTTTATTGCGGAAGAAGAAACGAAATACTTAAAATTGAAGCTGTGATAAAAATAACACAGATTTAAGGGATCGATTCACATACTTTAAAACTCAAAGCATGCAGTTGGTACTCTATTGCAGAAGTAACAGGCTAAGTGATTTCATGATTGTCGGCGCGATTTTAATTTTTATGTAATTTTATCATTAATTGTTCACGTGCACTCTGCGTGCACTCACTCTTGCTGGACGATAAATCATGCATCTCTTTGTTCATGCATTTTTATGCTCGTCATAAATGTTTACAGAGGCATGAATTATGCTCCTGATTGAATATTCATCGCGATTGACACGAAGATTCAATCGTCGTCTCAATTTAAGTACACTTACAAGCTTGTTTTGCCAGCCCTCTCAATGCTTCCTCTAGAAAAAATTAATTGAACTCAAAGTACGTTAACTGGAAGTACCTATTAGCTTATGGTGACAACAAAACCAGTTCCTTGAAAGGCATATATAATGGTATACTTTTGCAGTAAAGACACAACGTTTTTTGCTAATATAACGCGAAAATATCGCAAATGTGACACTTGGGGTTGCTTTATCAATACATAATACATGATTTATGCTCGTCATAAATGTTTTTTAATGTTAACAGAGGCGTGAATTAGGCTCTTGATTGAATATTCAACGCGATTGACAGGAAGATTCAGTCGTCGTCTCAATTTAAGCACACTTGCAAGCTTGTTTTGCCAGCCCTCTTGACCCTTCCTCCAGAAAAATTAATTGAACTAAAAGTACGTTAACTGAAAGTACCTCTTAGCTTATGGTGACAACTAAACCAGTTCCTTATCAGGCATATATAACAGTATACTTTTGCAGCAAAGACACAACGTTTTTAATAATATATATAATGCGAAAATATCGCAAATGTGACACTTGGGGTTGGTTTATCAATGCATAATAAATGATGGTTTGCTATAAGGCCGGAGTTTCTACATTTTGACAGGCTAATCTTCATGTAAGCTCGCAGATTTACCGCAGTGTCATATTTTAGTTCAATTGAAAACACATGCAGCTTAGCCGGCTTTGTATACGATGTAAATATTCAATCTCGGACGCCAAGTCCTGTTTCCGAAATTAAACTCCTCAAAATTCCTGGTGATATATCCGTTGTCGATGCCAATAAAGTCAGTATATCTTGATTAAAGATTAAATCCCTTGTGTTCTTTTCCTCTACCGTGAAATTCGGTTCGTGATTAATATTTCAATTCAGTGATCGCAAGCTAAATTAAAGCATGTTTATGGAACTGGTTTGAATCGAATTAACAGTTTTAGCACAAAAACCGCCCACCATTTTTGTATTGGAGCGCACCCAAAATTAGCGCTGATTTAAGAAGTAGATTTGTTTTCTCTTCAAGAGCAGAAACAGAAAATTACACCATCGCCTAAAACGAAACAATTAAAAGATGTATGTTTTACTGAAAATGTATACATATTTTAAAATTATAGGAGTTCGAGTGAAATTAGATTTCAAGTAAATAAATAAATCGAATTCAGTTTTATGATTATTGAGTTGAAATCCGGTATTCAAAACATTTGTAAATACTGCAAAGCTAACGTCTGAAGACAAATGCATGCTTACTTAGTTATGCCTTCGGCTAGCTTCTGCTTCAGTTGTAAGATGCGGTAATAAACATTGAAATTACACTATACAATTATAGCTATGATTTTAGGGTTTTCTTTTAATCAGTAGAAATGTTATTTGGTAATGTTGTAGTCGAAAGCTGAATGTAAATATGAAAAGAAACTTCTTTGAGGCGGTCCGACGGGATAACGACAGGGCAATATCTATCTTAAATCTTCCCAAATAATTTTCTTTGTACACTGAAATGTGATTATCGAACTTAGCTTACCGTTTACCGACGAAGGTTACTTGTTCCAGACAACGTGAACGGTATGTGTGAAGAAAAGATTACGATGCGCCGAAGAAATCTTTAAAATATACAACGCTTTTCTCTCCGCTCGTGAATGATTTAAGCTTGTAATTTGCTCTAAGCATTTTTACGTCAATTATTTTCTTTCCAAAAACAAAAACACCGAGAGAAGGAGATAACAATGTCAGGCTAATAGCTGCTAAAATTTCAATTATAACGAATGAATCTGACAAAGATAAGTGACCCCCAGATTTTAGCTGGAATATTTAATCTTGAGTTCATCGACAGGGTTATTGGAACAAATCTTCTTCAAAGAAAGTAAAAAAAAAAACAACAAAAAAACATATATATAACATTGTTAAGTTAACGTCAGATAATCAGGACAAAAATCTATCTCTCTTCTTTGCTTGCTACAAATGACAGTCATTTTAACCACAATTTATGCATTGTCACCCACAAGTTTTTAACTTTGCCCGTCAAAATTTGCATAACAGCATAAACTGTTTACGGTGGGGAATTTATTTTGGTTTTCACGCAAGTCAATGTCGGTCGAAATATTGAATATATGCTCAATCGCAGATATAATTAAACCAGCTGCTAACCGGAAAATACAACACGCTGATCTTACTTTCAGGACAGTGTGATTCGCGAGAGTGGTAGATAAATAATATTTCCTTAGAGCGTCTTTCTGTACACATCGTGCAATTCGATAAGGGGAGAGAATTGAGGACTGATACGTCGGCTTTGTATAGGATACGTCTTGATCTACCGCCATTTTCTCAGATCGAACTTTGGACGAAGAATCCGCTGACAATATAGGTATTTAAAAGAAGCTGATAGCGAGTGAACACAGAAAAAAACTGCGATGGGAGGTCTTAGATACCAGAGATGAAACGTATTGTAGTTATTGTAGAAGACCGCTTATAAGGGAACATATCAAACTTGAAATTGGGCTGCTAGCGACAACACCTGAGATGCAATAGTAGGAGATTATAGAACTGCAGGGGAAACATTTCTTTTTTTTTTTATTTCCTCATGCGCCCGAGGCACGCAAACACATTGATTGAAGTATTTTCTCCATCATAATAATGGTAAAAAAAAACATCCTACAGACGTTCTCTTCGAAAACTCAAGATTGAAGGAGGGTAAATTTGAATAATGTTAAAACGTTATTAAAAAGCGTAATATTTAATATTCCATATATTTAACTCAGAAATTCCAAGTTGTGCAGGTCGTGAATTCTGTATAAATTTGTAAGAGTTTACGTAGCTCAAAATGCGCATCATAAAATTCACCTCGCATTTGGCAATTTGTTGACATCTTTTTATTAGCCTAGCCAATAAAAAATATACGGAACGAGCAATGTGTCAGGTCAAATGATGTCAAACAGCTGTCAAATCGACAAAGCCTGAAGTCATCACGAAGTTGCTGTTTATACCATCTCTTTCTAGTCAAGAACAAATTGAAAAGTTTCCTAACCTCTACAAAAAACAACGTTGTTGTTTTCCTTGCACGTTTTATCTAAGCTACTTTGATTCGTGAAATGCGTGACATATCGATAAGCTCTATGTATTTCCATAATTTGCCATTTTAATTACATATTCCTCATCATTTTTATTTCATACTTTGGATTCGTGAGCGTGAAAGTAGGAAGATCCAAGGGTAACTATGGCAACGGCACGCGCTTGCTGTTTATCATTGAGTCGCCAGATAGCATACGAGGTATTTTTAATTAGTTTAACGTGGAGCTCCGTGAAATTTGGTTTTTAAGATAACTTTCCGGAACGTTCAAAAGCTCTTTTCATCTCACAACGAGTTAAATATAAACTCGTAAAAACACTTTACAGCCAAATGAATGCAATATTTGAACACGCTTTCGGTAAATTTGTCGGCAAAAGTTGGCGAACTTACAATCCATCTGAAATCATAGTGTGTGGAAAATTGAAAAAAAAAAACAAAAAACAAAAAAAAATTGAAGTTGCGCCTATCACAAAAATATCTTCCAAAGATTTGAACCGTAAAACCGTAAAATTATTTACATCGGATTTTCGTTCGGTGGTGCAGTAGGTTTCTCATTGTTGTTTCCTATTTGAAAATGGTGGGAATCCGAAAACCATCACATACTGTGGTCTTATCAGCGTGTCTATAGTAACAGAAAACGGCGAAAGATATTCTTTTCAGTAGCAGTAACAAGCAGATTGAATACTTGTAAATTTTAAAAACGAAACTCAAAAACGTAGATGTTACAATTTGTGAGATACGCATGATAACATCAATGCGATTATCTTAGTAGGGCAAAAAAGCGAAAGAAAGACCTGGAAGTGTGACTGAATTAATATTATCAGCACGACGTAATTATCTTGTCAAAATAAGGTTTGAACAATACATTTTTCCTGGTTTATTTTAGTTAATTACACCTGCAACACCGATTCGTCGCTCGGCTTCAAAATGCAAATTGTCGTGTTCTGTCTGCTCGACAGTCTTGTACGACTTATGTTTTTTTTTAAATAACAATACCACGACAAGGCACTGTTTTCGTGTCAGACATTGTTAAAATGCGATAAATATTCTGCTTTCTTTGTTCTTTAAAGACGTCGACAAACAGCTTAGCCATTAACCCCACTAGCCCTCTATATTTAGACAATTACATTTGTTCAATTGAACACTTAAATACCGAAGAAACAAATAGAGCATGGGTGATATACACTTCCAGTTGACACCTATCTATCACAGCCAACTTTCACACAAGACAAGATGGACGCACTGGAAACATCGGTTAATATATAGAACTGGCTTTTTGATTAAAGAATGCTGAAGCGAGTCAAAACAATTTATTTACTCGAACAGCCGGAGAAAAAAAATTTTACTGTGTCTTTCAAGGTTTGACGGAAGCCATAAAACATTTTCACGGCAATCATAAACGAAAATAAAACAATGTCGGACGTTCAATTTTCCACACACAGATGCAAATCCTACTTCTGTTTGAGCAACGTGTGTGTGTGCAGTTTTATAGCCAAGAACTTAAGCCTTCACTTTAAGGAATTATACTATTTCGCGTTCACAAAGATATTTTGTAAATAGATTAATTCGAAGATAAACGTATCTTGGGGCAAAACGAAATCGCACTGAACGCATTAGACCACGGCAGGAAATGAAGCTGACGTCATATCGATACTAGTTCTTCCCATTTTTTTTTCCACGGAGAGTTATGTTGCTATTCAAATGGCGCGTTGCTTTCCTTTGGGTTTGTTATGTCTCGTTTCTCTTTCTAGTCAGTGGAAACGTTCAAAATATCAAAAGGTGTGAAATAAAATACTCCAATTGCCATTGTTTTTTACCAAACAAATGTGTCTTCAAGACTCGAAATTGACAAAATGCATTTCGCATTTGCGTAAATGTATTAAATTCGACTCGCCAAACTATTTATTTTATTTTAATCCATGCACATTAGGTTTAGAATGGCTTGCATGCGTGTTCTGTTAGAAGTGATTTCATTTTGTTTGCTCAATGCTGTACTTTTACGGCTGTGTTATGAAATTTCACTTCTTAGTTTCTTTTAAAGAGAGTAAAAATTAATCATGAGCCGCGGTTTAGCGTCTTTCTCGAGGCAACACTGTACAGCTTACCTTCTTAAATCAAGCAATGAAGTATGAATTAGTTTAGCCCGCAAAGAAATCTTCGTCTGCCTGTTCTTATTCCTCACGGAAAGGCACTCTGCGTAAATCCGATTTTGCCAAGGACTTGTGTTCAAGCGACGAGTTATAACACCTAATGTATTCACTTTCTTTGTTGAGCGAAAGCTGTTCCGTTAGTTTCAGCGCGCGAACCACTTGCCAGTCAGGTCAGTATCATCTGTTAGTCAGAATTGTTTTGTTTTACTCCCTAAGGCAGTCAGCTGGCGACAACAAAAGAAATGACAGGATATTTTGGAATTTAAGATTAAATTCCCAAGGAACTAACACTTGCAAATTCATTTGAAACGCTTAACGGGCTCTGTGCGGACCGATCGCAATCTAATTTTATTTCAGTCGGCTCGAAAATCGAATCATTTTTGTTTTATTCTATGAGATATCGATTTTTAAACTTAAAATACTGTTAAGAAATATTTTATAGGAATCACCTTAATTATGCCAGGATTTTCTCGGATTTATTCTTGTGTATTTATTCATCGAGTTTTTTTAATTTTTTCTTAAAGTAACAATAGTGTTCCAATTGTCACCTTCATTGACAAATTGATCTAAAAACAACAGCATGATATTTTCCCAACCTGGACTCTACATTTCCTAAGGCGATTTTTATCAAAATAAATAAGATATCTACATAATTTTAATATCGTGAAATGCGAAGAAAACGAATAACTAATTACCGGCTCTAGTCTTCCAAATTGTAGTTTCAAACTGGGTTGCTAGGGAACGAATTTAAATGACGTCATAAGAGTTACAATTAAACTCTCGGTGCCTTCTTGATGTTGAGCGATTAAAGCTTTGTAACGGTTCACTTTGATAAAAATATGAGACATAAGACGCGCTTTAGGATAGCGCAGAAACTCTATCGTCGTGTCCAACAGTTAATTTATTTGGGCGAGTTTCAGCTCTGTGCTGTATTCCGTGTTTCGTCAAAAAGGTTTGAATCCATTATAGGAGTCAGTACGCCATATTTGCGTTCCCCGGGGGATGCTAATATGGTGGCCGGAAATTAATAAAAACATCTGGGATTTACTTCTGCCATTAAAACCATTATTTTAACCCCAGGAAAAAAGAAAACATCCTCATAAACAATTTTATTGTCCAGACTGCTAAAATCACCGCGTGAGTCTCTTCGGGTCATGTAACAGCTCTCGTAAGGTCTCACATGAATGGCTTGAAATCCTTTAAGAGAACAATAGCGCAAACAACAGAAACAAGGTCCCCTAGCCCTAAAACAATAACAGCTGCAAACAAACAAAGCAATTACAAGCTTACGAGAAGTGCCACAGTACTGCTAAATTCGGTCGTCTAGATGTCGTGTGCTTCGTGTGGTGTGAAAACCAAATTTTTGTTCCCTGACAGTGGCAAATTTTTGCATAAGAAAACCTCAACGACAGATTTAAAAATTTCATACCAACATGACCTTCGTGACGTCACGTGACAGGCTTCCAGCCACAACCTCGATCCAAGGCTCTAAAGAAAGCCTGGGATTGAGTTACTCCCGCCAAATGAATGATGTGAAGAATGAAACAACCAACCAACCAACGAATCGAACCAAAACGAACGAACGAATGACGTCAAATGAATTCATAACGTCAGCGTTCTTGATTTCCATTCGACCAAAAATTGCAAAACTTTCGAGGGGAAATTCCTTTGAAAACCTTGTGGAAAATACAAAAATTGGTAAATTTCCAAAATGCAAACAATTTAAATGAAAATTCCGAGAGAAAAATCGGATGGAGCGGAAATTTCTGGTAACAAAAAGAAATCTTCAAAAATGCTGTTATCCTGGTGTTATACATCGCGAGGTTGTTCTCTTTTTCGGAAATTCTTGAAAATGGTGTTCCATTTGCCGCTAGAAATTTTCATAAATTTAAACCAGAACCTTTGATAGACCCCTTAGATTTTACAAGTAAACTCTTTTGGTGCGACCTCCACGACCAGCGGGCGAGCTTATTATACTCTTCAAGATCCCTCTCCTACTTGTCTCTTCTTTCCACGAGAGTCGAAGGACCGAAAAAGAGATTGGCGAAACTTGGTAAATTTTCATTTTTTTTTTTTCATTTTATTTATTTATTCCATTCTAAAATTACAAAGATAAATATAAAGTAGACAAGTAAGAGGAGAAATGGAAAAGGGCAAAAATATAGCAAGCTAATTAGATGCCCTTGTTT
>Ga0126338_10000696_pt1 | contig 19330 bp, 15 predicted proteins | sample OrbCmetagenome_2_FD_92529 | JGI IMG/M metagenome (GOLD analysis project Ga0126338, IMG submission 92529) | Coral microbial communities from Petempiche,Puerto Morelos, Mexico - Orbicella C C metagenome | ecosystem: Host-associated > Invertebrates > Cnidaria > Coral | place: Petempiche,Puerto... | reverse complement strand
TACATAGCATCACTCCAAGATGTGATTAAGGTCGAAAATACCAAGGAAATATTATAAAAGAAGGAAACTTAAGCTCCGCTCAGAAACCACGTCCAACCATGACGGGCTCACGCATGCTCTCCTTGAATATTTATAATGTCATCTGTTTGAATTATTCATATTTTCTATTTATGTATAAATGTATAAGGCTGAACCTCACTGTGTGCAGAAAACAGGTGGACTAGCTATTTTTGCTTACTGTATATATTATTGTTAAACTTTTATTAAAAATTATGCAGGAAATTACGTTACAATTTGGGAGTCCTTTCAAATTATGCTCCCCAGGGGAGGGACAGTGGCAGATTTTTGTGGAAGAATATTGGCCCTGGGTAGGGGAAATTTGCAAATGTCTTGGTGCAAATGCCCGGGGGTTCCCCGGGGTCAGCCCCCTGGGATGGCCGCTGATGAGTGCATAACCGTCCGTTTCAGTTTAAGAAATGGACAGCTGTTTCACTTGCTATACCTTCCAGTTCTCATTTGTTAGGCGCGACTTTCACGCCCGAGGGTCAAAAACTTCCATCTCATGTCTGCGAAAAAAAATCTCATGCCCAGTTGAAATATTTGAGCTGTTATAGACTTAACTGTTACTTGTTAAAAGGTCATGAAAATGATAGACAAAAGAAACGTACTTGTAAATGACGACACAGTTTCCCCAACTCTCCGATTTTCAAGACAAAAGTGAGGCCACTACGTTTATATGTTTGCCAAACACATCCTGGCAACGTGACCATCCTCAGTCTTTGATCTTGAAAAATCCTACCACTCCTGGGATAGGAATCTCATGTCTGTGACTTGGGAAAAATCAGTTGAACAGGCAGGTGTATGGCAGATTAGCCCCAAACATTGAGTCGGGTCACGCAAACAGTTTGCTGGTAGACATTTCCCAATCTCCTTGAGCTCGCGTTCTTCATCCCTGGGTTTCTTGAGTATAGCGGAAATCCCCCCCCCTCTGGGGGGAACTCCCATATAAAAAAGGACTGGGGTACTCGTACCATTTAGGAGTTAAAAAAGTGCATTTTGTACCTCTGAGGGTGTTCCACCTGAAAAGGTCCACAGCAAGAGCTTTTGCAGCACTTTTCAAGGTATTGAGCCGAGAAAAGTCAATGTCAGTTGGTGTGTGGCTTTAGAATGGATACCTCTAAGGGGTGAAAAAATTTCAAGCCAAGCCCACAAAACAGGATCTTGGTACCTATCAGGGGTTTTTTTCAAAATTTCCAATGAGCCCCCTTCTACTTTTTTTATGGGGGCCCCCCCCCCCCCCGGGAATATTTCTCACTCCGAGATCAGCTTTTGCAGCTCCCAAGTCTAAACAGAGCAAAATGCTCTTATCCAGCTCTTGAGCTAATACAAGAAATCATCCAGTGCATCTCTAGAATCTTATTTCAATGCCACATTCCCTTATGAGAGTGATAGTAGTGAAACAAGCCAGGCTGTTTCAGTCTTTCAATTTCTAGCTGTACTGAAAACACCCGATCAATCAGGTCCCAGTCTTCACCTCCCCATTTGGTGGTGAAGTCTTTCACATTCATCCCTAGGAAGTAAATGAAAAAGAGGCATTAGTTTGTCCTATGGAAATACCTTATCTTTCATACACAAGGGTAAACAAGAGGGAAACTTGTCTCACTGGCACTTTCCTTGGTAAGCACCTCTCCCTGCATCCCTGCCCCCAGGCAGGGATGCAATGCGACACCCTCTTATATGAGATGATGCCCCTTTCAAACTCCAGCAGCAGAAATACTGCCTCCCTTTTCTAAACTTGATTGTAGTAACATAGGATTATGTGGTGGTATTGAATCAGATGAGACAAGCTGGAGAAAGGGGAAAGTGGGAAGTTGTATTCTTTTGTTTGTTTGTTTGTTTGTATTTTTTTTGTCTTTTACAAATACACTTACAAAATATCAATGTATAAGGCAAGGAAGCCCAGGGAAGCCAATAAGGCTTACATGTATGTAAAGGACTACCTTAAAATAAAGATATGCTGTCATCAGCACACAAAATGATCATAATAGGGGTTGGCTGTTTAACAGGGGTGGACCATGTACTTTGAATATTTTTTACCATCAAGTCAACTGCTCAGTGATATGGAATCACATCAAGACAATCATGATAACCATGTATTTGAACGTTCTTATCAGGCATCCCTTTCTATTTCGCACTCTTTTCTGTTATCACTTTTTCCAAAAAAGGTGAAATAGGTGCATTAAATTTTGGGTTGCTGTTTAATAAGGGTAAAGACAATAGGAAAACCATCATTGGGATGACCAAAAGGTGGCCCTGGCTGCTTAGTAGAGGTGGCTGGTTAATAGGGATTTTATTTACAGTAATTTACTGACAATGATTTCGGACGTTGATAACTGGCCGTTTTGTTAAGGGGTGGCTGCTATATAGGTAGCCACTTAATACTATAGCGGTTCAACTGTAGTTTTAAAAATCAGGTACCCACCTCCAAATCTATCCCAGTCCTCTTTGAAAACACTTAAAATCCCATAACCATTCTCCTGCCAAAAACCACGGGGATCACTTGGAAACTCTCCACATTCCAGACGGCCAACAGCTGGTGCATATACCATCTTGCCTAAAATGGTGTGCTACAGACACAACACAGTTCACTTAATATATCAACAAATTATACCAAGATGAAGAACCTAGTTTATTGACACACATAATATTATTGCAGACAGTTAGTTACTTATGTTTAACAAAACATCATGTAACAATAAATTGGGAGAAATTTAACATTTCAAAATGTATACAGTGGAATCCTAGTTTTTTTTTTATCACATAGTTTGAAAAATTGAGGGTAAAATTACAGCGTTTGACTCAGGGGAGAGAAACAGGGTTTGGTTAATTTAATCAAAACTTTTCAGTAATAAAAAGTGCCAAAACAATTTCAAGTGGCTAATTTATGAAATGCTGATAATCAAAGAATGCAAACCATCACTGAACTCCATCCATGCTGCGTAGTAACATGCACAAAAATATAAATTATGTTTTCACTTATTTAAATCTTTGTGTCATCTCGATATTTTCACTGTTGTCTAGAAAATGATGCTTGAAAGATTGAAACGTCAGACAAGTGTAATTTTAAAATGAGATATTGTGTGGTTAGAAAAATCAAGGGTTTGAGAAATTGGGAATCCACTGAACTCTAACTCACAAGTTAAACACATCTTGTACACATTAAAAATTGAATAAAGTTACAATTTTTACATAACTTAGAATCTCACCTTCCTTACGCTATCCAACAGTCCTATAGGAACATCAATATGAAGGTCAAATAAAAATACTATATCATCATCATGTGGAACAGCCTTGACAGCCTTTTGAATCGCCAGTGTCTTATGAAAAAGTCCACTCAACTTGATTAGTGTATAACGCTCTTGAAGAGACCACACACTGAAAACTTCATCAATGTCAATGTCATCACTGTCAAAATCCACAATAATAACATGGAATCCTAAGTCGCCAGTCTGACGAGACATGTTTGCAAGTTGAGATGCAAAGTGATGCACCCATTTGCCCTGGTTTTTCACAGGGAGTATAAAGTAAATGGTTGCATTTCTCTGCCACACCATTCCTTCTGGAAAACAGAGTTCATCCTTGCCACTTGGAGCATAAACATATTCTGAGAGACGAAAGCTTTCATTTGATCCTTGGACACCTAATTGAAGTTCAAGAAGGAAACGATTTCCATTCTTAAGATCTGGGTTCTGCTCAACATTAAGGACATTTTGCAGGTAGTATCCCCTACAAAGAAAACATTTTGGTCAGTATTTATAAGAACCATTTCAGCACCTAACATTTGAAATTGGTTTTGTGATCTGTAAATTTTTTTGCCAAAGTTCCTGTCAATAGTACAGACATCCTTTTTTCTGTTAAATTAATCCAGAAAAATATCCCATGATCCATTGTTCCCCCAAACCCCTAGGGGATCCTTTATAGTCAGGTTCTTTTAACAGATCACTAGTATCCAAAATTATTCTACAAGAGATGCTGAAACTGTCGAAATTGGCACAGAGCTTTAAACAGTACAACTAATTTGATAGTGAGATAGTAATGATCTGTATTTCAAGTGAACAGAATTTCCATGGTCCACTATTTGAATATAGTTAAGGCAAACTCATTAAGAGTGATGTTATGGCAGATAATTCCCCATTATTGTTCTTCAAATTTAAATTCAAATTTAAATTTAAGATAGGTAACTAATTAACAATGAAAATGCCAAAAGCTGAAAAAAATTGTATATTAAAAGATGCAAACTAATAGAGATCAAGTTTTTTGCAGCTAATATGTTTATGTTACTTATCTTAAAATAAAATTTAGTTGTTGCTTCTACTCTCAACAGTCACTTCTAAGGAGGTGTGTCAAAACATACGAAATGTCAGGTAAAAAAATGTAGTTTTTTTTTTCCAACAATGCATTTTATTGTCATGTTTATTACAGTAGTTTGCGTGTTATTTCTTTTTCTACGTCGGTTGTTTTAATATTTAATGAAGGAGTTGCATGTGATATTTACATTACAAATTACATCTGTTTCAGCAGAAGATTTTCTTGGGGTCCAGTTTTACCCCAGGGATTTTTTGGGGGTGTGGGGGGGTTAATATTTGCCTCCAATTTGATCATGTCTGCAACTTGAAATATCGCAAGATTGGTCTTTGCATATCACAAGCCTCACCAATTTATGTGGCAAAAATATCTTGGCAGAGTTTTTTTTTTTTTTGGCTTGCGGTTAGCTTTTATATTTTGGAAAGAACAGCACTTTTTTTGTTCATCGTATTTGGATCCTTCCAACAAATAAAAGTCAACCGCAAGCAAACGTGACTGACACTTTACATAGCTTTTAGCGTTCGGCGCTCGACGTTCTGCAAAATACCCCCGCCAAGATAGCCTGCAATTATCTGTACTGATGAATAAACATTTGCGAAAAAATAGCTTACAACTAAATTGAGTGCGTTCAACTATTCAATTATTTATCACACAAGGTGTCGAAAGCCACGTTTTTGCTAAGAAAACCAATCAAAACAAAATTAAGACATATTCGAGCCTCAAGCTTGTAACGCTATGAAATTGCCTTCCTTTTGTAGAATCTAGTTAGCTTAGCTGTGGGTCGATGAACCAACTAAAGCGTCACTTAAGCTTACACGTCGTGTCTCTTTTTTCGTCATTAAAATGTTATCAAGCTTAATCTCAACATGATGAACTCTTCAAAACCCGACATTGAGAAGTGTAATATTAAAATTACGCTTTTCAAATTTTGACGGAGACAGAGTCACACACTCACCTTTGCAAAATCTGTAAGTTTGCCATAAATTTTCCAACCACGTCTTTCACTGTTTGATTATTGACGAGTTTATTCCCTTCTGACCACGGGACGAACGCTCGATGTAAATAGGTGTTATCGATGGGGTAAACAAAAGACTCGTGTACAAGATTCACTCCTTCATAACGGCTTAAGTTTCTTTCAATAATATAACTCGGTTTGTAATAACACGACTTTAACATCCCATTTACTACATTATGGTCGATGAAGGGAAGAGAGGTATAGTTAAACTGACTGCTCAGATTCAACCCTTTATATTTTCTTTGTTTAACGTGACTGGGCGTCCATGTGAGCGCTTCGAGTCCTTCTTCCGGAAATTTAAGCTTACCAGTGTATAGCTTTCTGTCATCACAATACGAGCGTAAATACTCCCCCGTGATAGCTTCGAGTTTTACAGAGCCTGGCTTCCTCCAATAAACTTGTATACGACCATTTCCACCTCCTTGCTTGTGCAGAGCTTCCACAAAATATCTTTGACGGGCAACCAAGCGGATATTACGAGATAGCTGTGTTGGATATTTCCAGAAATCTCCTTCGTCTGTCCAGGCACTTTCTGTGGGAGAGAAAACGCTCGCTATTAGACGAATATTGTGCGAGTTTTCATCGAAACTGAGCCACAACTCTGATGTATCGTCCGACGAGACGGCGAATGTGTAAAGCCCGGAAGCTTTCGGTTCAATGAAGCCAAAAATTCTCTGGCCGTAGCCAGCAAAATCCCGCACAGTGTGAAAACTTCTCAAGAATAATCTCTCATGTGGATAGCGGGGAAAGAGTGGAGTTTCACGGAGGCGATCCACGTCTAAACCGCACAAGTCGTTCCACAAGTGTAGATTCAACACTCCAGGAATATTGGAGGAATTGAAAGTAAGATTTACCAGTGAAACCGGTTCAATCAAGAGGACAGCGCGAGAATTCGGATATTGTTGATATGGCGTTTTTGTACGCGACCAAAGAAATGAAAAAAATCCAATAAATACCAAACAAGCGTAAAAAGGGAGTAAAAGTAGAAATCCTCGACGCAATTTCCTCCAAACCATGACACGAAACGCGCGCTACCTCAGTGCGGGCATGTCAGCTGTGCTGCTGGTTTCAAATCAGCCATGCATGATGCATGACGAAGACCCTGTTTGATTTAAGTTACTTGTCATCACTTGTTGTATGACATTATTTCTTTCGACTCTTTCACTTAAAACACTCAAAACAGTTACTAGTAAAGTGTTTGTTTATTTTCTTCGACGCGAACACACTTCAGTTGATCTTTTTTTATGATACTGTATCAAGTCAAGCAATAAAACACCGGTCGCGTATGGCGTAAAACTGCCTAAAATAACTGAAAATAACTACAGCTTGCCAGCTGGCGAGTTTATTTGCATATTCATTTAAAAACTTGATATGATATTGAAGTATTTACACACGTTTTTAAGTAATAGCAGATTAAACACTGAGTTGAGGAAAACGGGACACTCTTGTGTCGTCTTGAGCGGTGACCGAGTTGTGCTGAGGTAATACAGTCACGATACAATCTCGTCCTGAGAGCCTCCGTTTCGTTTGGTCACGTGCTAGTGGACGAGAATGGTCAAATTAAATTCCGAAAAAATTCGAAACGGAAATCTCCAGCAATCCGGAAATTGTAGAATTTTCGAAAAGCGAACCATTCAACCGGAAATTTCGGAAATTGTGGGAGGAAAGTCGGTAATTCGCGGTAAGAAATTTCCGAAAATTTCGGCATTCCTCGCAAGGTTTTCCTCTGTTCTTGAAATTCCGGAAAACGCTGTCCCATTCGTCACTAGAAATTTCCGGAAATTTAAACCGGAATTTTTCATCAAATTGAAAGTGCCCCCCTGACTTTGTTGTTCTCCCTGCCTCGTTCTGAGAAGAGGGAAAGGGGTGGTGGGAGATTGGGAGAGAAAAAAGAAAAATGAAAAGTTTTTTTTTCTTCTCTCATTAGGTGTTGCCCCCTTTTTCCTTCGGTCGTATTCGCCTCGTAATTTACGATCGATATCAAGTCAGAAGTTAAAGGGTATTGTCTTCACTCCGTCAATAGGTCCTTCCTGACACCAGAATTTGCATTTTCGCGAGCAGAAGCAAAATACACTCTGCCCCATTTTTTTGAACGCTCTGTAGTTGCTAAGCGGCCGGTCACTGCTTACAAGTCTAAACTGACAGCGAATCACTTTCTTTTTGATTGTGTTCGGCGACGATTCACGACCAACATGAAGCGAATATTCATTTTAACCCTCATTATTTTTGTTTCACTGCTCTCTCGCATATCTGGGAAGCCGGCTTTAAACGGTAAGCAACGTAAATGTAGAAGTTAGTAGTTTGTGCTCTGGACAATTATTTTTGTTCGCTGTAAATGTAAAGCTGTTTGCGTTTGACTGGTTAGATCGATTCTTTAGGTACCAAATTAACTCGTTCATATCTTCATCCGTTTTCCACTTTGACTCACGGATGCGAAACAGTATTCTTTTGGCATGAAACCAACGAAAACGCCTGCCATCAGACAGCAAACACAAGCAGGCTTGAGAATGCTCAGTTTTCTTTTAATCTCGGTTAACACTGATTCTCAGTGGGCGGATTTAAATTACCCAAGACACCAAGAGATTATCTCTTGCCAAGAACTAAAAGAATGCTTTTGCTGTCTGTAGCTAGTCGGCCTTTTTCTCGACACTGGGTTCTCGGGTCGCGCGATTTAACACGATACGATGCGCTAAAGTTTATTTTGCTAATTGGTAGTCTAGCCCGGAATAAGCCAGTCGTCCGTTCTATCTGTCCTAAGCATTCGGGCTTGTTTGCTTGTAGTTCGTGTGAGTCGTCGCATTTCGAATATGATAATATAACGCAACAAAAACAGTGGAAACAATTGTTTATCTTCGATCTAATTCCCGCCATTTTATTAGAATAAGAACAGCCATTTGCTGACTAGCTGAAAATAACGCAACATTTGTCATATACCAGAAAAGGACCGAAAAGCCTTTCATTTTACAGTTTTCGTAACGAGGCATTGACCGGCTAAAAATATTGTAGTTGGCAACAAAAACGTTCAATAGAATTGGAATTGGAATTGGAATTGGAACAATTGACTTGGTTTAATTTCGCTAAAAGACGTACAAAAAGAGCTAGAGCCCTAACAGTTGAAAAAAAAATCTCGAACTCAGAGTCCCTCTGATTGGGTCACGCAGCTGGATAGATTCTGGGCTCGACAGTGGCAGGTGAACGCAGTCAAGAGAACAAAATCCAGGGAAGACTAAATAATTGCGTTCTAATAGACAGCGCTTCATTTTGACTTCGAAATGTCAAAAGCTAAGAGATATTTTCATCGATGAAACTGAAAAATATATAGAGAGGATAGATACCGTATTAAATGGCCTCTTGGCGTTAAAAAATATCCCTTCGAGTGTTCCAAGAGTGAGCGCAAGCAGCGAACGAGTGAAATATTTTCAATACAAGTATAGAGAAATTTCGTATTCCCACCAACCATAGCAACAGTGATCTTTTCACGCGTGAGTATACCATGTTTTGTGGCAAAAGCTCACCGGGTATATGGTCTCTTGCGTTTATATATAATGCGGTCTGGTAATGCACTGAAGGTATTTAGGGAGTATTTTCGTGGACTGCACATGCTAGAGGTTTTGATGTCAAATGAAAAGTCGGATATACTTTTCAAAGCTCTGTACTTGTGCCCTGCAAGAATCCACTAAACTTGTGACAACTAGCTCTCACTTCAATGATTCACTGAATGATTTATTCTAATACACTTTGCACTGTTTTTAGTTTTATAAGCTTATTGCATACGCCAGTTAACTTAACGTGGCAGTGAACAACCCGAAAGCCCTAGCTACTTTGGTCACTGGGTACACTTACTTTCTATTTATTGTAATTTTTGTTTCTGTGTTGTTGTTAATGTTATGTATTATTTATTTATAGATTGATTGTTCATGACGGAAATAGACAAAACAATAAAAAATCTGAATCTGGTGTTCTAAGCGCATTTTATGTATTCATAAGTAGGGGAGCAGGGATGGCGTAATGGTTAGAGTGCTCGCCACCCACCAGTGTAGCCTGTTTTCGAATCCTGAAGCCGGTGTCATAAGTGGGCCGAGTTTGTTGTTGGTTCTCGCCTTGCTGAGAGGGTTTTTCTCCGGGTTCTCTGGTTTTCCTCCCCATACAAAAACCAACATTTTAAAATTCCAACTAGATCTGGAAACAGTGGACGAAGAGCCTCTCCACGGGATGTGCCATCCCAAATTCCTATCATTTTATTTTTTATATTGTTTTTAAGTTCAAGATCGTTTTGACCAAAATGCAGCAAATCACATATTTGTGTCCTCTTGCAAGAATCGTTTGTACACGGGGTCTACAATATATAGGTCAAATTCTAATGCTTTTAGGGGTTATAGATTAGCTTAGAAATAATTTATATAATTTACATGTTGCTATTTTTAAAGAGGAAAACAGAAACTTGTGCGAGGATGACCCTGACAAAGCCGAGTGCATCCGAGAGGTTGAGGAAGCTAAGGCTAAGCCGGGAATTAACGACGTTCAACAAGAAGGTAAGATCAGAGCTCTTGTTCCATATTTCGTGAATGTAAGTGTCAAATTTCGGCGTTGTAATTCAAGTAGAAAGCAAGCTTTTTACGCAAGCTTAGGTTGTGCACAACAAATTCTGAAAATCTCTTCCAGCGGTGATAAAGCTCAAGTTTTTATGAATCAACGCCTTCTCGAGTTTCGCCTCGGAAAAAAAAATCTTTCAAGCTTACTTTTCGGGTGTTGTTTGCACTGACATTAGTTGAAATACTTTCCTTCAGCCCGGAACAATCAAATAGATAACGAAATAAACAGTCATCACTGAAATTGCTCGGAAACAAGAAGGGAGGAGGCCGGAAAGCCTCCACACGAAATCTTAATAACTAAAAACAATACAGAAAATTAAGCTCATGAGGGTAATTTCACTCCCCTATTGAGAAAACCATGTTCCTTGGAAACAACCTTTATCACATTGCCGAATCTTATCCGTATGTTCTTCAGTTTTGTTCGCTTTGGGAAAACCTCGAGAGCACTACTGATTTCTGAAAGATTTTACTTCGCCTACTCGTACAACATGAAACGTAATATGGTACGCTGAGAAAAGTAGTCAACGAAAGATAGGCAGTGACGGGGCAAGAGAGACACCCCCACCCCCAACATTTTTGCCTTCTTATCTGCGCGTAAGTCAATCTAGCCAATCACAACGCAGGATTTATTCCCATCGTGTCCCGCCCCGGTTTTTACCCCAGTTTCATAGCAATTAACAGATGACAAAGTTATTTAAAATTTTATCCTGAATTTCTTCTCGAGTGCCATACTCCGACTGAAATTCAGGCCAGTAATGGGGCAGGGAGGCGTTCAGGTTAATTGAACACCAAGAATCAAGCTGTTAAATTCGTATTTTTGGCTTCTTATTTCAGTACAAGCCATAGTTAACTGCTTTTTCGAATAACCTTATGAGCAAGTTCTTTTTCTGTTGTAGTAATCTCAAATATCAAATAATAAAATTGGGGAAAAAACAATACGTTTATGAATTTATAAAGTTTTACAACAACAGACACCAGTCTTTGCAATTGTCGCGCCACTAAAAAGGACCCCACTTTCGTTTACTAAACTTGCCTCAGCCGTTCAGGTTCCAGTTTAGCTGTCAAATGCTAATATAAAGACCAATTTTATTTTAAAGATTTCGTTATGACATAGTTAATAGATGGTTATGAGCAGTCAAAGTAAAACCATTTTCGAGTTACTGTGTGCCTCCGTATCAAAACGAGTCTTTGTGGAAAACCTTTCACATGAAAGTGAATTTCATTTGCATGAAAATGCACCTGTTGGTGGAAACATTTTCATATGAATGGTTTTGCACGAAGGCTCGTTTTGGAACAGAGGCAAAAGGCCCTTTGGAAATGGCCTATTGAGAGGTATTGAGGCATACACGATTGGTTGGTCAGTGAGGCCAAGTTCAGACGCTGTAAATCGAATGCAAATGAGAAAAATCCTTTGTTCTCCCTCATTAGCGTTCGATTCGGCTCATGTGAAGTAAGGCGTCTGAACCGGGCATAAGTCGCCTTATTTACCGCTTTCGCCAGTTTTATTGTTACAAGTGGTTATATCGGGTTTTTAACAGAGCCATTAAATAATCGAAACTTGAGCAACAATACTAATTGCCTTGTAGATTTTGTTAACAAATTAACAAAATACGAATATGGATACATAGCGAGCACATAAACAAGAATCCTAGCAACGCGTCAAGTCTGTAAAACATTTGGCTATTATATCAAATCCTGTTTAAATTTTAAAAATAGAATTTTAAACAGTTTTCTTCAGATGTTTAGCTCAGTAGGAAGTAGAATTTAATTTATATTTCTACGTTGTATTTTTTATTGTATTTCTAATGGTTTCATTTAGCCTCTATTCTAAAACTTGCAAGTGACAAACATATGAAAAAGTACTTACGTTTACTCATGACCATTCTATAGGATGATATAACATATTGAATTTGGGGGCGGTGTTTAGTTTCTTGTGACAAAGATAATCGAAAGCCTGTCTAAGATGGCCTGAAATGGACACGTTTAGTTTCAAGAGAAGTGTTTTTCGCAGAAAAATTATTCCAGATAACTAGTACCATTTTAATACATCTGTACAAATTATTACCATTCAAGTTGGCAAAGCGTAAATAACAAACTATCAATCAATACATTGTGTCATTGTACGTTGGCAGTTTAATTGTGCGGTAAAGTTGTCTCGTTTTTTTTGGGTTTTTCACGTTCCCTCTTCTATATTTTTTCCTGAGTCCCGTCCGACGTATTGAATGCCCTGATTTTCAGATGAACCGAGATCTTTTCCTTCTGATTTCTCCCCTGTACGTAGCGTTGAGGTGAAGACCGGGTTCCCATTGACTGAAGCAACTTGTTAACCACGGTTTCATGTAAATTTGATCTGTTGTTCTCGAATCTGTTGAGAAAGCCATTCCAAACCCTCGTAAAGTCCTTTGCCTTTCAGCGCGCACGTTGCCTGAATAAACCAGCTTCTTCCCTTTAAACTGTGCAGCCCTAACTTCTCGCTCAGCTCGGCGGTAGACATGGCGTTTGGTAGATCTTGTTTATTTGCAAAGATCAAAAGAACAGCTTCCTGAAGTTCATCCTCGGCTAGAAGTCGAAACAACTCGTTTTTCGCTTCTGCAACGCGATTTCTATCGCTACTGTCCACAACGAAAATAAGTCCTTGGGTTTCTTGATAATAAAGCCGCCATAAAACACGGATTTTGTCCTGTCCGCCTATGTCCCATACAGTAAAACTGATATTTTTGTATTCGACCGTTTCGACGTTAAATCCTATAGTTGGAATAGTGGTGACGGGTTCCTCCAGTTTTAACTGGTATAGAATTGTCGTTTTTCCCGCCGCGTCTAAGCCGACCATCAAAATCCGCACCTCTTCTTTACCGAACAAGCGTTTGAACAATCTAGTTAGAGTATTCCCCATGATGTATTCTCTCGACTTCACTGCTGATCGGCCTACCTCACCACGCGTAAAGATCACGTCTATCAAAAAGTGTTCAGTAATTAATATTTCATTATGGACCTGTAAGTCTGTTGGAAGCACGCGTGCGCAAATAACGTACCTGCCTCTTTATTCGCCTTTTAATGAACCCTTGTATATACAATTAGTGATGAAAGCAAGCTGAAATCTTTCGTCATTCATGGTAGTTTTGTGCTTCCTCACATTTTTTTGCCGAATTGTCGACACTGCCATTTGGAGAAGGGGCATTAAAGGAGAGGTGGTGGAGGAGGATGAGGATTAGGAGGAGGAGGTTGTTCTCGTAGCTGTCTCGTACCCAAGCCTTTCAGTTAGAGCGCGGCAAAACTTACTACTGTGACTTGGTTGCTCAGTAATGCTTTTTTTTTCCATGTCAGGTGGGTCTGCCGACAAACAAGATGGATCCAAATCAGACGAAGAGAAAGTCGACTCGATGGCAGAACATCTAGCGATGCTGGATAAAGTTCGCAAGGAGTCCGAAGAGAACAGAAAGTTTTGGAAAGAAGAACTGCGATCCATGAACAAATGGGAGAAGTATGGCTTCGGCTAAATAAGTCATCAAACAAATGAAGCACTAGAAGCCTAGAAGGAAACAGGACTCATTTATTTTGTTTTGAAATAAAGTTTGACCTGATATTTAGTTTACCTCAAACATCTTAATAAACTAAATTTTAAACAAAGTATAGAGAAAAGTTGTCGGTAAAAAAAAAACATCGTAAAAGAAAACTTGTGAGCCTTAAACATCACAGAATTCATAACAGGCTTCTGACGGTTTCCGAAAAAGACGAATAATTAATGTCAGTAACCGACGCAATGCTAAAAGCACACGACAAATGTACTTAGATCTTAAGCGGAATCCCGATTTCTCGAAAAATCGGGATTCCACTGTATATCCAAATTTAAGTATAATCACTCAGATAACTCCCTTAAATGCACAAAATACGTATCAAGTCCATGCTATCTGCCATCGTCTACTCACCTTCACTCACCTACTGATCCTCGTACCTGGGCCATGGCATGAGGATGCCAACTGCCATGCGGGTGAAACATGCACCTAACACGTTGCAAGTCACGCGTTTTGGTTTTTTTACGCTTTTCCGAGTTTTTCATTCAAACAGAAACTAATCTTCATCTTAAGATTTTTCATGCTGAAATTAGTAATATTTTTACAAAGCACATCGCATGGGGTACCTGGCATACACTTCTTTATCAAATTTGGCAATTTCGTGGTCTCATATTTCCATGAGATTGCTCTGGATTCTTATGGAACTTCGCATAATTACTTAATTGATCTATGGAAGTGTTTCTTTTTACACTTTTTTGTTTGTGTGAAAATATGAAAATGTGTTGACATTGCGTGACAAAGTGAGCATGTCAACGTCAAATTTGTTGGGCGATTAGGACATGTAGCTCCACTCTAAGTGTGGAACCAATGGTGGAGTGCAACACATCAAATGCAAAAGAGAAGAAACCCAGCTAATATTGTAATGAACCTCGATCCTGGTTGGACGGCTAGTTTGGCTCGTCACGCAATCTTTTCTAGGAGAATATAACGTGACGAACTATTAAAGAACGTCGCACAAGACTAATTACACAAGGGTGATGTACAGTTTATACGATGCCTGAGCCATGATTATACTTATGGAAAACAACCATTACCTTAAAAATTTCAAAAGTACAACCCTCCTCCAACTCAGCCGTATTTGCGTGGTCACGCAACGTTCACCAGTCGCTCCTTACTCGCACATTTACGAAATAATTGTTTTAATGTAACAGTCTTACAGATGCAACGCTGGGTTGAAACCATTCGAAGTTATCACCGTTAACTGGCCATAAAACGTAAAATAAGAGCGCTCTATAAATCATTTGTTTTCAAGGTTATTCAGTGTGTATTCGTGTCATCCCTCTTTGGTGACCAACGGATGCACCTGGGTGAGATACAAGCTAGCCTATAAACACCATGTTCCAATCTCAGCTTTTGATCAGCTGGAGAGAACGCAGAATGTGATCAGGCGTTCTTTAAAAAGCCGAACGTCTGATCGGTCAAGTCGCGCTGTTTTGTTTCCTCTTCGCTTGCTGCCATTCCTTCCTGCACTGTCTGTACGCCTTAAAATAGTCTTCGCACTTGCTGTTGTCGTAGCCATTGTCAGCCATGCACTTGTGTGATGCTTCCATAGTCTCTTTGCATGTGAATCCATCGAAAAATTTGTGAGCGTTTGGATTCATGCCCGCAGTGTAGCCTTTGAACCTTGGGCCACTCATCTTGGACGATTTGAAACGCCTCTGGATTCTGTAAAAAGGCAACTTTTGATCATGAAAATGACTTTTCTTCCATTCAGAAACGATTCAAGTCTTGGAGAGTTTTTAAACCATTAATAGCACGCTTAAATCCACGTTACTTTTCAATTATAAACTCCAGGGATAAGCCCACATCGATTGATAACTTTCGAGATTGCGTGACAATAAAAATTACAAGGTGTGACTCCAGTCAGCGGCTAGCTTGCAAGCTAATAAGCTCAGCGCAGGTTTGTTTCGCGCCAAAAAATTAAAATGCGACAACTTCGCGGTTGTGTTCTCTGATCGCCAGTCGTATCGAACGGTTAACTTTCTAATTCTCCTCGATGGTTTGTCTAGAGAAATAGATCGCTAAAGGAACTTGTGAAACCAGCCATGGTTCTTCTGAACAGTGGCAAAAAAAAGAAGGGAGATGGCGAGGAAAGCGAGGAAAACAGTTCTCGCTCGCGCTCAAGGTGAGGGACTCCATGTTGGATTTTGAGTGATAAAATTTGTTTTGTGTACTGCACATTGTAAATGTGTCTTTTCGTATTTTATCCAAATTTTGAATGGCTGATGTATGTTACAATACACCGTTAACGAGGGCTGTGTTTATCAACCTTGTTTCTTAATCGCTTCTTCTTCTAGGCCTGATGAAGGAAGTTCGAGCGAGGCAAGAGTTCTCAGGATTCAGTCGAATGACACACTCGATGTTAAGTATGGATTTGATCGCTACAAGGAACCAGTTGAAAGGCTAGGATGGCTTATCAATATGCACCCAGTAAGTCAAGCCTTATTGACTTTTTCGTCGGAGAAGTTTTCGATGTCAACAGAAGAGAGAAAATAATGTTGATGGTTTTCTTGATCCTCTTCACATATCGATCTGCTTGACAGTACAGTGACACGTGTTAAGAGAATTTAGGTGTTGAACTTAGGTATTATTTAGTTGGCATAAATTCATTCTGTTACTTTTTTGCAGACAGAGATCATCGATGATGACAAAAAATTGATCAGTGCAGTGGATCTTTATTTCATTCAAGATGACGGAGGACGTTTCAGGGTAAGCACCATGGCTTCCAGGCCTCCTGGTACCTGGGTAGTCTGTTTGTCCACGCACCGACGTGAACACGTTCTTCATGAGACCCTATGTAAGACTTGGATGCCTGGGTTTCAAGGTTGAAGCCAATATGGGGAGAGTGGGAGGGATGACAACTTTTATAAATGCTGTTCTGGGAGAAAAGCATATTTTTTGCTGGGAATCTTGACCAATTACTGAGACCTGGGAGACTTAAACAGGAGATCAGTGAATATTTCTGAGAAAGTCAGAAGAATCCTCCAAATTTTCAGGACTTCATAAACACATTGTACTGCTCAAACCACATCTATTGCACTGTGTATTTAAGTACTAGATCAGGCCAGTTAGAGCTAGTCTACATAAACTATTGCACTAGTGCAAGGTATCCTGCCCACAAATCCTTCAGTTCCAAAATAGTTGCAATGATTTTTGTTTGATTTTTTATTTATGGTTAGTATTGGAAACTAGCAGTCTGAAATGTAGATGATTGGTAACATTACCAGAGAATCAAGTGCAATTACTGCTCAAGAATCGCAGTTGTAATATGTTTCTAGTTTGCGCACAACATCAAATTATGCCACAAAAAAATTCAAGTGGCCTCTTTTGCCACCAACAAGGCTGCCACTTCTTTGTAATTTGAATCTCTAGGGATTGTCAATTCCACTGTGAAAATTTCTGAAAATTCTTTATGTTTAACAGTTATTAATATTCCAAAAAATATTCTCCAGGTGCCATTGCCTTACAAGCCTTATTTCTACATCCTTGCAAAGAAAGTAAGTAGTCTTTTGGTCAGTATACTACAATAATTGATTTACACAAAAATGTATCAGAAAGTAGAATTCATCATATTGATTGAATTGCGGTGTTTTGTTTGAAAGCGAATAAGAAACCACATAGTAATTTTTCACTTAGACTGCTGGCAGTCTGTTTTTCCCTTGAAATTTTAGCAGGGGCTATGAAGCAAGACGATTTAGCCTGAGGGGGAATGGGACAAGACGTGGGCATGGCATGCAGGCATGAGAAGTCTTGCCTTCTTTCCTACTCAGCAACCGCCATGCCGTCCTTTTGCATTTGTGATGACAAAGACACTCATCTAAGTGACCCTTAGAGAAAAAACCGGCTGCCAGCAGACTGTTTTTCACTGTAAATTCAGGGAAAATAACTACTGATGAAATAGCACTTCATGCATGTGTATTATTATCAAATAGTGTTTCCGAGTACATGCTTACTTTTTTGAATATTTTTAACACGCCTTGATTGATTTCTTCCCAAATATCAGGATACTGATCGTGAAGTGGCAACTTTCTTGAACAGAAAGTTTGGTGGATTGATTTCAAGTATTGAAACAGTTGCAAAAGAAGATCTGGATTTGGTAAGGCTTAAATGTTGTCTGAAAAAAATATTACTAACAGAGTGTTCCAGTCATTTTAAATTCTGCTGGTTCACTTAAGATCTGATTTACAACACAAGTGTTCAATTTTGACTTCTTGATAAATCTCACCTTTTGCCGTTTAGAACAATCACCTGGTTGGACTGAAAAGAAACTACATCAAGTTATCATTTCTAACTGTGAATGACTTGATGAAAGTCAAAAGGTAAGACTGTGGAAAAAAAAATGGAACATGTTGTATACCTTTTTGGACGCACTGCAACCTGATATTTAGCACATTGGACAGTGGATTTAGAGCTGTGGTCTTTGGCAAGATATTTGACTCTCACAGTGGATCTCTCTACCGTGAAATGTCAAAAGCAAGTACTGGTGAACTCTCACTTTTGGTGTGATGTTGATAATGATGGTGATGCTGCTGCTGCTGCTGCTGCTGCTGATGATGATTAGTAAATGGGTGGGACAGTTGGTCAGATGCTGAGAGCTTGGGTGAAGATCATTCTTCAAGGATCTTTGTGAATCTTGTAAATTTCCAATAAATCCCTCAAAGGCTCTTGCAAAAGATCTTTGCAAGATCCTTTTAGGTTCCTGGCAAAATCTTCCTCAATACTTAAGAATGCAATGATCTTTGCAAAGCTCTTTGCTAAGATATTTTCTAAGGCATCTGCGGTCAAGTGTTGATCACATTCTTGATTGACACTTGATTGATACTCGATCAACACCTTGGTTGACACTCATTTGATACTCGGTCGAGGGTAGGTTGAGAGTCGACTAATTTTCAACTGCTGTATATGAGTCGGTTGATCAACTGTTGATCGAGTGTTAGCTGATCGCAATGTTGATTGAGTATCGATTGAGTGTTGTTCACGGGTCAATTGAAGGTATCGATCGATACTCGACCATAGATGCCTTTAGTGTACATGATCCATGAAGTTTTCAGTGATAGACGTTGTATTATTTACAAAGCACTCGAACATGCTTTTTGTTTTGTCTCAGGGAAATCATGCCAGCAGTCCGGAAGAACAAAGAACAGGCCAAGACAAATGCAGCTTATAACATTGTAATGGGTGCTGACATGAATGAGGAAGAGATGATCGCAGCTAACAGGAGAAATACTGATCAAATGGCAAATGTCATTGATATCAGGTAACAGTAATCATGATAATATTTGTTTTTGTTCAATGTTCATTCACCCATGGGAGGGTCAGTTATCAAGATCTTTGGCTTCAGGCTGCGATGGGCAGTTTAGGCACCTTATGGTATGTTAGATGACTAAGAGTCGTAAAAGTCCTCCATTCACCATCTTGTTTTGGTGTAAAAACATGTTCCCTTCATCATCAACCTTGCAGCAATTTGTCTGCAGTCTTTTGAAGTTTTATTAACAAAGTCAAGGAGAAGTCATATGATGCTCCCAAAACCTTTGAAAGTATGCTAACTGTAGAATCATCACTGAAAATTTACTGACAAATAAAACATGTTTTGTTTTAAAGTGTCAATGCAGTTGACTGTTGATTTAGAATTCTACATGTAGTCATGAATTAGCTACAAATACATCCATAGCCACCTCTCACTGCCGCAAACAGTTTGGGCTTAGTAGCAGGAAGTGATGAAAGGCAGGTGTATTTGCTGGCTGATCTAAAGCCCTGGCCAAACAGAGTCGCAAGTAAAAAACTCT
>Ga0126338_10000695_pt1 | contig 19332 bp, 17 predicted proteins | sample OrbCmetagenome_2_FD_92529 | JGI IMG/M metagenome (GOLD analysis project Ga0126338, IMG submission 92529) | Coral microbial communities from Petempiche,Puerto Morelos, Mexico - Orbicella C C metagenome | ecosystem: Host-associated > Invertebrates > Cnidaria > Coral | place: Petempiche,Puerto... | reverse complement strand
GGAAGGGGGGTGGAGGTGGTGGTGTTTTAGCCTCATCCCTTCCCCTCTTAAATTTTCAAATTCCTAACAGACATGATGTTCTGTTTATTTTCAGATTCACAGGCTGATTTAGGAATCAAAGTAAGCGCCTCTTTCCCTCTAGAAGCTTCCTCTTTCTCCAGCCGTACCATCCCCACCCCCAAAAAAACTTTGAAAGCTAGCAACCACCCTTTTCGTGTGCTTTAAAGAGGACTAATATTAGCCAAAGATAAATTCTAGTTAATTTTGTAATCTTTTGAAAAAAAAATTATGGTTTAAAACCAAATATCATTTCTAAGAGGACAATTTGAATAATTCCCGCGCTCACTTACAATACGAAACATAAGAAGACGAGCCAATCAGGTAAGTGCATTCTACTTGGCGTGTGTTTGCAAACTTTACGAAATTATAATTGCAAATTATGCGTATGATGAATTTTCTTCTCGCGTTCATTTCGTTCGTAGGTGAAATGTCCATGTTGAAACTTAAACTTGCAGAAATCCACCTTTGGCTTTGCTTATTGCTTCGAAGGAGTACCAAGCTTCAGTTGAAGATGGCCTTTACGCTTGGAGCTGTGACGAAACACAAAAACCTGTCATAGGAACTTTGCTTCAGGCAAACTCTGAGAGCACGTGCTTAAAGAAACCAAGATGTTGCGCAGCAAATGGATTCTACATCCTTCTCAAGGTAAAAATTGTGCTCGAGCGTAATGTTGTAGGTTGTAAAATTGATTTAATTTTCTTGTCCTAGTTAGTCGGCGCTAAACAAGATATGTTACTGAAAAATGTCAACGACGGCCAATATTGTCAGTTGTACATGCAAATTATATTCCTCGTTCACTGAGTCGATATATTTGGGTTACATTAAGAACTTCTGACCATCAGTTTGCTGAACAGGGGTTACTGAAAATATCAGTTATTGCAGAAAAATCCCATAGAAGAGCTGATCATATTTAATTTACTATCTGAATTCTGCCCAATTCTTCAGAAGTTATGTCTTGTATGTTATTACGTAAAAGCCGTTGTTTCTATTTTGTCACAAAGTCTTCTACACATTTTAATGTTTAACTATATTTCATCGTCTCCCTTAGCAGTTCGAGATTGGCTTGCTCCTGTGATTTTTGTTTGGGTTGTCAATTTAATATTTTGCGGTTTGCTTCACGCAAAAGGTTTCTCAGAAAAGCTCAGAAATTTTGTTCGTCATAATGTATTAGAGAGCATAAACCCAATTTGGGTTGCTCAGGTGACAAGACGGGTTATAAACCTACATGCTAACAAAATACGGGAAATGGCTGTAAATGGGTCGCTTAAGTAGTCTTTTTGATCCTTTTTTAGATGACGATGCATCGATTGCAATGGAACGCTACATGGTACCATGACATAATGACTTCAGGTAACTTGACTCTTTAATTTTCACTTCAAAGCTCAAAATTTAAACTCTCCCGCCTGGTAGTCACACATTTCTTTCTATGCTAGTTGTGGGAATTTGAGTCATTACATCGAGACAGTTTCCCTTGTTGGTGAACTGCTTTATTCCCACTACTTTTTTACTTGACATTTAACGATCTCGTAAGGAGAAATCAGATCTTGATCAAGTTTAACATATCTAAATAGAAATGAAGCGGCAGCTTTAGGAAAAACTGAACATTTAAGTTATGAAAATTTAATGTGCTTTAATGTATATTTACTTTTATCTGTATGAATACGTACGCTTAACTGAAAGCTGAAGCTCCAGCGACATTTTCTTGAGCAGGTTCAGTAAATCAAATCTGTTTGTTTTTTCAGGATTTGTGACAATGAGAAGAATGGAAGCAATGCTCTATGGTGTTAGAAACAAACTGAATATCTGGAGGAAACACAATGACGAGAAAACACTAAAGAGAATACTAGACGATGGAGCAAAGTAAGATAGATTGTTAGATTTTATTCCAGCCGAAAATATGTTAATATCTGGAAATTTATTCAAGAATATTAGGCTCGGCTAAGTGACGATTTTTTTCTCTTGAATTAAACAGCAACAACGAAGAAATATTTGAAGAGAAGACGATGGTCTAGAGCCATGCAAATTGAAAGGTAGAATTTTCGAACTACTGAAAACAAATTTCATCGTTTCAGTTTCATTAAGTTTATTGTTTCATCAAAAAGTTTAACTAGGCCATTTTGTGCGAGGCTCTAATTAAAAATTCGTTGCTGAATTCTAATTGTCTTGTTTTTTGACAAACGCGCCTCGAATACTGCTTTTCACTAGGATTTTTGGTTTCAAAATGTTCACGTAATTTCAATAGGCTTGCCGTGTTTCTTTAAAATGACTCCGCGGGTTTGTATTCTTGAAACGTAGAACTTCGCTCGCGGGATATTATCGAGTTTTTATCGAGGTTTTAACGAGAGCCAGATTTGTTATTGCTAGTTTTCCAATGAAATATTTCAGAACGGAAATGAATTTGCCAAAATATTGCGGAACCAATAATTAGTTTCGAACTCTTGGATTCATTTATAAGAAAGAAGGAAAGCTTGTAATACTTTTGACTGCCCGACTGCCTTCTATTTTCGCGGAGGAAATGTTAAGGTCTTAAAAATTAAACACTAAAAATTGATCTTTAGAGAAACGAGAAATATTTCGTGCGTGGTTCGTCACATTGTAAACATTTTGATGCCGTGCGGAGTTTCGAGCGACCTGTTTACAAAGTTTAGTTTCTGAATTTTAAACCTCGCGAACGTTTAAGGCATTTGGGTAGTAGAATTTTTTTCTTGACAGGGTAATCACGCATTGTATAGCTGTAATAAACAAGTTGGTAACATAGATTGATTTATCTTAATATTGTCGTGATTTTGAAGCGTTTTTTAGAAGATCTTGCAAAATTGCTGAGGTCGTTTCTTCGTAAAGAAACTGCAGCCGTAATTGTGCAAATTCTTCGGAATAGCGCTTTAATTTCACTACAAAGTTTTGACAAATCAAATTTATTTTGCCAACTTGTTTATTGCGGCTATACAGTGCGTTGTTGTTGTTGTTGTTGTTTTGACAATATTGTTGAAGTTTATCTTAACGTTGCTCCAAACATAGCGTTTTGTATTGTTGTTTTCAAGAGTTTTCCTTTTTTCACTAGAACTGCAAAATTTTTAAAGTTGTCATTAAATTTCCGTGGACAAGTGTCGTGTAAAAGCTTTATTTGGAATTCAGCGAATGCTTGTCTCTATATGTTCATCAAGGTTACCCATGTTGAAAAATTTAATTTTCCCGCCAAAAAACTTAGAAAAAATACGGGCGCTTAAAATACGCATGCGCCAACTTTTTAAAAAAAAAAAATTGTCTTATTCTTCGTGTACTCCGTTTAAAAAAAATAATTTTCCCGCCAAAAAACTTAGAAAAATACGGCGCCCAACGTACGCATGCGCCAATTATTTTTTAATTTTCAAGGATGATATTTAAATTATAGTTCATCCTTAAGCTTAATTTATATTTTTATTTGTTGTCAATAAGTGCAATAGTGTAATGGAGGGTGAAGTTCTCTTGTAATCTTCATTAAACTAAAAGCAAATATCTCAATAAAGAATAAACAACAAGTGCTTCCTTTCAAGTCTTTTATTTTCTTTAATTGTTCTAATACAAATCTTAATTAATTAAGTAAAATTCAATTAAGTTAATTACAAAGGCGTCATCAAAAAGTTTGCCCTATATATACTAAGACTTTTGGCGGGAAAATTTTAAAATATTTGCACAGCGTTTCCCCTGACAACTTTTTTGACAAAAATTTTAAGGGGTTCCCCCCTTGAATTTTTTCCGCCAAAAAATTTAAACACATACCATCTTGAATACAAACTAACGATAAAAATTTAATTGGAGTCTTTCAAAAAAAACCACGATTTTGAATTCAGTGAATATTTGTTTGTGTTCAAGATGGTATATTCCATGATGATGTCTTGTTAAATAGTCAGCCGTAAAACGACGAGCAGCTAGAAACCTATTTACAAAAATGACAAGAGCAATTTAAAATTTCTACAACTGCAGCGTTTCTACGCAACGTTGAGAGGATGAAAACATTTCCAAACCGAAATATTTAAGCGTTGAAACCGGATAACTTGAGCCCCAACTACATAAACTCTCTTAACTATAACGATTCTAAAATGTCGCCACCATCAGTTGCAGTTGTAGATATTTTAACTGGCTCGTCTCATTCCTGTAAATAGATTTCTAGCTGCCCGTCATTCACAGCTTAACCATTTAACATGATATCAATATATTTCAAGAAGATAACAAAGGCAAGCGATGAACCCGATACCTCCTATGAAATAATAAACCGCCTTTCAAAAATTTTAGAACTTCCGTCGCTTCCAGCCGAGATGAAAAAGCAAAACCCGAAAAATTGAAGGCCAATTTAAAAAAAAACTGTTCATGGCTTGCTTCGTTATCTACTAGAAATTACTTCCAGCGAGGTGTTAAAGATTAATATCTGGTTATCAAGCTTCAAATTGTACCACGATATATCATATGGCTTCTGTTAAACACTTTCAGCAAAACTATCGGTCAGAAATGAGAAACATTTTAGAAGAATCAGACAATTGGAATAACATCTTTGGAAAAAGTTTGTCCGTATGGTAGTAAACGATAACGAAAATATTTTAGAAGAATCAGACAAATGGAGCTACGTTCTTTTATAAGAAATGTAAAGTGAATCAGAGAAAATGAAAGCGATAAAATTTTCAAAGAATCGGACAATTAGAGATAAGTTTTGAAAATCAGGGATGTAATGGTGGATTCTCTCTGTCTGTCGGTTGCAGACGAAAGCAATACCATTTTAGAACAATCAAACAATTGAGACTACAAATTTTTGTAAACAACAGATCTATTCGTAAACATTTTCGATAAAAATGTGTATTAGCGCAAATAGTAGCTTTAACATTTTAGAATCTTCAGACAATTGAAGCTATATTTCTAAAACTCGATATATCGGATAGTACAAATGAAGGCCAAAACAATTTAAAAATTAGACCTACATTTTTGAAAAGTGATAATGGAAAGAGTTGCTTGATACCAGACATAATTCATTACAGCCTCGCTGGAAGTTAAACAAGAGGATATATTTGGTTTCTGGTTGACCTTTTTGCGCTTACTTCCCTTCCGAAAAAAACAAAACAAAACAAAACAAAATATCAACCGAACATTTTCCGTACAGGAATGTGTAAAAGAATATCTCGTCTTGAAAAAAAAAAAAAGAAACAAACAAACAAAATATAGAATATCTGCCGATAAATGTTGTATTTTCAGGATACGAAGCTCAATCCAGAAACCCAATGTCCTCTTCTAGAGTTATTTATGTTCAAGGTGACTCTGTATGCAGATACACAACAAATGTTTGCACTTTTTACTAAAGCGAATTAATCGAAAAAAGGAACCATGATCGAAACAACGAAGAAAGCGTGAAATAATTTGTTGTGATCATGTCAACAAATGTTTCAAATTTAAATTCTTGAATAGCAAACCAGAGAACTATTGGTTGGTGAAACAAAGAATTCTTTAATTTGCTTAAAGTTTTGAACATTTAAATAACAAAAACAATGTTTGTATACAAATATCTTCCATTTAAAGTGTCGAACAAATTCAAATATGCAAACGAGTCTTTGAAGTGTTTCAAAATTTCAGATGATGAAAGAACGATAGAAATAGTTTCATTGACCAGTGTTAATTAACTTCAAGCTGTAACATTTTCAGATCAATTGGGTCATTGATTAATTTTGAGCGAGGAAATTGCTTTTTTAACATACACAATTAACTCAGATGAATTAACCACCGTGACCTTTCTAAGAAAAAAAAATTAAATGTTCGGGTCTATTGACTGCTGTTCGGGGAATCAATCAAAAACTTCTTTAATTTCGTCTCTAAAAAAGCTAAGATTTGAAAAGAAATAATTCTCCTAGTATATAAAGTTTGATGGCTAAACTGAAGCAATTGTCCACGACCAGTCATTATTGTTTTTAGCAACCGCATTTCTCTTCAACAGACAATTTAAATCAGGAATTGAAACTAGACCTTCAGGTAAACTTAGTGCTTAAATGCGATTTAGGAGAACACGACAAATTAAATGTTCAGGGTTGTACTGTTTGTCCAATTTATATCAAAACAGAATTTGTTATGTTTGACATGATCACGTAACCAATAGTTACTATCACGATTTGGTTCCCACATGCAGCGCCACCTTAAAATACTCTACAAATGTTATCGCCTAGAAACAGGTTTTCAAACGTGGAGAGTTAAGCGGTTATACACGAATTTGCAATTTTCAAAAAAAAGAATCAAAACATACTCGACTTAACAAAGTACACGTCGTAAAGCGTGCAAATGCCGACCGATAAAATATAGTTCAATCAAGTTGATGATCGCTCGAGCTCCCCACCAATTGAAAACATGTACTAAATGATAACTGGAAAGCGGTTAAAACCTCTCCGTCAAAAATGGCAGAATTAATTAACAGTCACTGCCGACTGATTTTATTTTATTTTTTTGCCGCGCCCGAATGTCCGACTCGAATGCAAATATTTCAGCCGAGAAAAACAAACAAACAAACAAACAAAAAACAATTTTCATTGAACTACGAAGTTTCGAACTCGATGGTAACTTCTCTAGTTTCAAGACTGCCATTTATTATCGGAGAAATTTCAATTTAACCAAATTCTCGAAATCTGTTCTCAACTTTGTCTTCATCCTCCTTGCTCGAGTCCTTTTGATCTCCTCCCGTCTTGCTGACAACCCTGAAAATAGAATAGGTAAAAACTGTATAAGAAACAAACTCAAGTGTAGAGACAAACGACTAAATGAGGAGTAAAAGAATTCAATGAATTTTTTAAACAAGAGTGCGCGTTGATAAGTACAAGACAAAGTTTGGCAAAGAAACGCCATTTTGACGAGGAAGGTCAAATTTCATCGAAAAAAACACTAATTAAGAACCTGGCCTCCCGTATCGTTCCTGAACTAGCTTCTTTCGGTACGTTCCACACTGTTAAGTTCAACAAGAAATGTAAGCCGAGTTCGGCAAGTGCACGTGGTGGGACTTTGAAGCGATATTTTTGGTTGAAATTTTACTTACGAAAGGTAGAATGCAAAGAAATTAATACTAACCACTGGCAGAAATGGGTGTCAACCGTCTTCTCTTCCCCAAACGTCGAGACCATTTCTTCTTCAAAGTAACAATTCGCCTCTGGCGAAGAAGGGAACGGTACACATCTTACTCCGACAGCAAACATCTCAAAATGAAAAACAAGCACCTCAGGTCAGCAATAGTCATCATAAATATGCAAAATAAGATTAGACCAATCAGCTAGCAGGCACGTCACGAATTTTAATGACAACACCCTTTGCACGTTTTCTCTTGCTACAAATTTGCATTTCCTTTGATTATATGGAGCCCACGTGAACCCGCTTATAGGCTGATAAACACAAAAGGTCGTATTTCAAATATTTTAAATCTTTTTTGCAGTTTTTCTTGAAAAAAAAAAATGTGAAAAGGAAAAAATGAAAGAACTTGCCTAAGTTATAGTCTTTTTTATAACCCTTATTAAATCTTTACCAAGCAAATAAATAAATAAATAATTAATTAAACAAAAAAAAAAAATAACATTTCTATCAAGATCCGTTCTCATACAAGTCTTCTCATGTTGGATACAAGCTAATAGAGGGAACTTAAAAAAAGGCATAATAAAGTTGAATATATTTTACGGTCAGCCAGCCTTGTTGTCCTTTCTTTACAGTTCTTTTCATCCCTAACTTGGTGGAAAAAAAATGAAAGATTGTACGCTACGGAAAAAAAAATGGATCCAACAAAAATATAAAAACGAAAAGTCCCCCTGCAGAGGCTGAAAACCATGCCCTTCTGAACCGAAGCTCGGAAATGTAACCACTGCGCTACAGGGCGGACTCCATGAATCTGGTAGCAAATTTAACGTACCTATAAGCAAATGAAATGTAGTTTTAATTGACAGCCTTATCTTGCTCTGGAAAATATACAGTGAAAGAATGAAAGACCTTGCTTTAGTTATAGAGTCTTTTTAAAATCCCTTATTAAATCTTTCCCAAGCAAAAAAAAAAAAAAAGAAACTTTCCAATCAAGATCCGTTCTTTTGTAGATCTTCGCCCACTGGATACAACCTAATAAAAAGAGCTTCCATCAAGAAAGGAATAATAAGCTGAATATATTTTACGGTTAGCCAGGTTACTTGTCCTTTCTTAAAAGGTCTTTTCATCCCTAACTTGGTTGAAAAAAAAAAAAAGACTGTACGAAAAAACAAATGTAGTCCAACACAAATATTAAAAAAACGGAGTCCTCCTGGGGGGTTGAAAGCCATGCCCTTCCGAACCGAAGCTCGGAAATGTAACCACTGCGCTACAGGCGGACTCCTTGAATTGGGTTGCAAATTTAACGGTCCCTATAAGCAAATGAAATGTAGTTTTAATTGACAGCCTTAGCTTGCTTTGGAAAATATACAGTGAAAGAATGAAAGACCTTGCTTAAGTTATAGAGTCTTTTTAAAATCCCTTATTAAATCTTTCCCAAGCAAAAAAAAAAAAAAACTTTTCCATCAAGATCCGTTCTTTTGTAGATCTTCGCCCACTGGATACAACCTAATAAAAACAGCTTCCATCAAAAAAGAAATAATAAGCTGAATATATTTTACGGTCAGCAAGGTTTCTTGTCCTCTGTTAAAAGGTCTTTTCATTCCGAACTTGGTTGAAACAAAAAAAACAAGCGTGGGCTGAACGCCATGCCCTTCCGAACCGAAGCTCGGAAATGTAACCACTGGGCTACAGGGGAACTCCTTGAATTGGGTAGCAAATTTAACGCTTAATATGGATACAATAGTTTTTATTTATGATTACGTGATAGTGATAACTCCCCGGGGGAGGAGGGGTACTCTCTTATATGGGCTATATAGGTAAAGGTAACGGTAAAATCTTTATTTTAACACGGTATTTCCCTCAGGACTTAACAATATTGAATTAAATTAGTCTAACTACCTAACTAATAAATCACTAATAACTACTACAATAAGGTATTGTGCAGCCCTAAAGGGTATTGTTCATAAATGGGGTATCGATTTTGGACATTTTGGTCACAGATATTGTATGGTTATTGCACTCTATTGATAGTCCTGAATTGGGTATGCTTTTCTTAGAAGAGGCTACTTTTTCATTGTTATCGATAAGACCGTCAACAAAAGTCCTTCACGATGCCTTTAACATCGGTCTGAATCTCTTGTCTGAACTAGATAACTAATTATAAAGCAGTTTCAATTTTATCTTTTTCCTTCTGATATAAGATTATCCCATCCTAGCTTACCGCGGAGGGCGGTGGCGCTAGAATAGTAATCAGAATTGGTGATAACCCTAATGGCGCGATTTTGTAGTTTTTGTAATTTGTCGGCTAAGTCGTTGTTGAGACCGCCCCACACAGGACAGCAATAATCAAAATGTGGCTCTATAAAGCAATATAGCTGTATCTTCGCAAATGAATGGCCTCACTTGAGTGGTACATTTGTGAATTCACCTCGTCATATAACTGTGTATCTTTCTTATTAAAGTTGTGCTCAGGAGAAATCTACCCTGTGTACAATACAGACACCGCTAGGAACCAAGAACATGGTGCTGGTTACCTGCTGAAGATCATGATGGCATTAAAAATCCCTAAGTCCATAATCGTTTCCTCTATTGGATTGTCCGTTTTAGTTTAAAATTGAACGACACTTACCTGAAAGTGGAAGTTCGATAATAATTCTACCGATCTGTAGAGTGACCATGAGATTGCATGAGATATGCGCTGCTTATGTACCGATCACCTTCCAACGCCTGATGTGCCAACCACCTAAAACCTAAAACCTCAATGCAGGTTTGACTTCTCCTCTGGGAAGGAAGGGATGTGCATGCAATCTCATGGTCTCTCTACAGATCGGTAGAATTATCATCGAACTTCCACTTCTAGGTAAGTGTCGTTCAAGTTTAAATTCTACCTCACTGTCACGTGACCTGAGATAACATGAGACTTCAAAGCCAAAGTTGGCACATCAGGGAAAACAAAAATATGTGCCAAATGGCAACTAACAAACACAATAGATAGATTTCAACCCGTTTATTACAAGGTTCTCAAAAGGAATCATTACAGTGTCAAAATAGCTTCCTGAAACTGAGAGACACTACTCTCTGAAGTGTCCAAATTCTTCTCATAATAAATGGCAAATGTTTGAGCAGATAACCACCCAGCTTTGCTGAGAATCTCTTGAATAGGAACCTGTGCCCTATAGGCAGCAGACACTGAAGCTGCCCTGGTACTATGTGCTCTATAAACATCTAAATTAATTCCAGACATTTGCATGACAGTTCTTGTCCACCTACTTATGGTGTCTCGCGATACATCTTATATGAAGTTTTTGAAAACTAATCAAGAGTTGAGAACCAGTAACACGAAGAGTCTCGGTTCTCTGAAGGTACCCTTTTAAAGTAGAAAAAACACATAAATTTTCATCATGAGTATAGGCCTTAAGATCCAGAGGTTTTCGTTGTGTCCTTTGATTAGACTGCTTGAGGAGCTTACTAAATGTAAACACAATACTCGAGTCATACGTAGACATAACATTAATATCCAACAGATGTAAAGTTTGTCCTCTCTGAGCAGTGACCAAACTAAGAAGCATAACCAGTTTGAGGCTAAGGTTCTTCAAACTGAACGATGCTACTGGTGACAATGCCTTCAAAAATCTCAACTCAATAGATACATCCCACACTTCCTTATATCTTTGTACTGGTGCTCGTAGATTAAAGACACCCTTCAGGAACCGCACTACAGGAGGGTGGCTGCCGATGAACATACCATCAACAGTGATAATGGTAGATAGTGCACTCCTTGCAGTGTTTAGTGAGCTATAGCTGAGATCCTTTTCAAACAGTGTTGTCAAAAACTGAATAACATCTGCTACAGAGGGATGAAGTGAATCAAGTTCCCTTTCGCAACAGTGGTTAGGCCAATTGTTGATATAGGTGTGATACTGTTTCTGTGTTCCTGAGCGCCAAGATGCGAGGAGAATCTCGGCAGAGTGTCCTGAAATGTTTTTGCTCTCAAGGGATTTCCTGATAATTTGCATGCCAGCAGTTGAAGCCTTGGAAACAGTGGATGCCGACGGTGAGGATCGTGTGGAAGCTGAAGTAACTGTGATCGACTTGGAAGAACTAGCGGTAGACTCAGCAACATTTCCATGACTTTGGAATAGTAAGGTTGTGTTGGCCAATTCGGAGTTAGAACAATACATTCTGCTTGATCCATAGCAATTTTCTGCAGGCATCTGCCTAGTAAACTGAAAGGTGGAAAACAAAAAGGCTGAGGTCCACTCCAACCGACATTAAAGGCATCTACATGAGCAGCCCCTGGGTCAGGCTTCCACGAATAATAACAAGCAACTTTAGCATTAGAATAAGAGGCAAACAGATCAATCTCTGGTTGTCCCAGTTTCTTTGTAATTAATTCAAAAGTACTGGGATCTAATGACCAGTCTGTTCTGTCATTAAAACTTCTTGACCCAAAGTATGCCTCCTTATTTAATTTGCCAGGAATATGGGTGATGGTTATCCATACACCTTGAGTCATGGTCCACAGCCATATTTCTTTTGCAATTGCATTGCAGAGCCTAGAGTGAGTACTTCCCATATTAGAATTAGAAAACAGCCCCTAGAAAATACGCGCGCTGATTGGTTAAAAATCGTGTTTCTATAACTCAATAGAAACACAGAACTAGCACGAGCTGTTTAGTCCATGGGCCAGAATAAATTTTCTTACCAGTTTTAGGGACAAATTATGAGTAGTGTCATTTTGAAGAATGGACCAAAGTATTGAAACAAAATTATGATAGCCATCTGCAATTTGTAGCTTAAGGGTTTAATTTTAAAGTTTAAAATCTCAAAGATTACTCTCCGGCGTGAAAACGAGGCTCTAAAATAAAAGTGTTTCAAATATGCAGAAATTTCAAGGCGTTCGATAGACAGGAAGAAAAATAAACAGAATATGTTATTACTCGGGCTTCCGTAGGAAAGCCCGAGTCATAAAACGCAAGCGTTTTCGTCGCCAAAAGGGAGGTCATGGTCCCAGGCGTTCCATGCGTAGACCATGGAAACTGGGGGCGAGAAACGCGACATTGCTCCCTCCTCATGACAGAACGCGGTGTTTTGCGAAGAAATTTTTGGTGCGAATCGCGCCTTATACGTTCATCTCGCATACCAAGATGTCGATCGTTCTCGGAAAGGGTCGGTCCACGAATTATATTGCTTGAAAACCACCCAGGTAAGCAAAGGTCCCGTAAGATAACAACTGAGCCGATCGCGGTATGAGTTCAAACTACGAAAACACTGACAAAAAATAGGCAGTCAATGACTGAACGTGGCTACTGCTGTTATTATCTAGAACTCTGCAGTAAAACAAATCATATTGCAACAAAACGAGCTAAACACGAAAACGATTTTGGACGGGTAGCTCATTAAAAACATGCGACTTGTTTCTTGTACCGCGCGAAATATGTTGATCTCCAAATTTGTAAAGAAAAGATTTTCGGTAACTTGAATTAAATATCTTACCTCCAAGTTAGTTGGCTTTCTAGTAGGGTGCAGGAAAAAAAAAATAACGCGTGATTTTGGAGGCAAATTGTGCGGGAAAATTAAAACTTCTATTGTGTGGGGAATTGTGCGGGATTAATGGCGAACCAATGTTTTTGCCAAGTCCTAAGGAAAATCTACATTGATCAAGACGATAGTTTAGCCAAATTTATTTCACTAGTAGTTCAAACATATTTAGAAGTCTTAGCAATCGCCAATTCTTTTAGAAAACTCTGTCTGACTGCTAAAGAAAATCATGTTGCGTGACCTGAACTAGACGAGTATGAAACCAAAATAAATAGCAGAACAGAATGCCGGATCTCCCCTTATAAAGCAATTCCCTTTTAAAAAATACTCCTGCCATGATTCAATAAAAATATGTAGGTTAAATATTTCTTCATAAACTACGTTAAGGGTCGCAAATTCTCGGAAGTTATCCGCAAAAAACACAACTCAAAAGTTTATGCAAATTATGTGCCATGCAATTTGCGCCTTGTTATAGGGCTCTTGTTTTTGCGAAGGAGTTAATCTATTCGCACTCCAAAGGAGATATGACTCTTGAAAAGGTTTTAAGATCGCAACTCGGCAAAGATGTTCAGCTGCACAATTCACTCGGATCGCCAGTAAATGAACCAGTAAATGAACTTCGTACAATTTCTGCTAGCATGTACAATGTAATCGCCATAAGTTGTATAAAGACCAGAAAAATTCTTTCCAAATAAATGCGTAGACAGCTGTGCTTGATTCTCGAACCAAAATGGTTTAAACTCACATCTTTCGATTGGATTAGGAGGATACTCAACCAAGCAAATTGAATAGTAAATATCTACGCGGAACCCTTGTGCTAAAATATCCCGATTCTTTAATTTGTTTTTATTGTGTCCAATACGCGTTTTCGTAAAGCACGATTTGATATCGCGATGCGAAGCCCGAGTAAACGCTCTTAGAGCGTTTTTGAATACTTTTGCAATGTTTGGTTCAAAAATGGGTTTATTTCTTAACACCTTTTTTTAATGGTATAATGATATGCTTGATTTACTAGGCATCATGGGAAACCAATATGGCGAGCAATTTAGAGATATCATTGTCAGAATGGGAGCGTTTCATACCATCTGCACTTTGCTTGGAATAATCGGAGAGAGGTTCCAGGGTGCTGGTTTGAGAGACCTTTGTGTAGAGTCCCAAGTGATTGCAGAGGGTTCAGTGTCGGAGTGCTGGAAGGACGGAAATATAACCGTGCCGTGCGGTTGCACAAGCTTGTGTACGAGGCCCTAATGAGACAGATGTGGTCTGGATTCCAAAAGTGGGTAGCAAAGAAGCACGATAAGAAGACGTCTTTAGTAGATGAAATATTTTCTGGCCTTCAGAGCTTGCGTCATAACGTTTGCGAAGCTCAGTTCAAGAACAAACTTTGCGAAAACTCTTTCGCTGAGATTGCCGAGCTGTTTGAAAGATACATGTCATTCCTTCGCTGCGAGAATGGTAAGCTGTCAGAGTTCTGGGTCTCCTATCTTGACTTAGTAGATATTATGCTGGCAATGATAAGAGTCTCAAGAGAGGGTGACTGTGATCTTCACCTTTCATCCATCAGAAACCCCATACCGTGGTGCTTTGCCTACGACAACATAAATTACGCGAGATACCTCTCGTCATATCTGTCGGAAATGTCTCACCTGTAAGATGAACATCCAGACATTTTCACATATTTGAAGTCTGTTGGGTTTGCTGTTCAGTCAAGAGAGGATAATCCCTTCGGTGAGATCCCTGTCGACCAAGCATGCGAAGAGACAGTGAACAAGGACACACAAACCCCTGGAGGCACCAAGGGCGTTAGCCTGAAGCCCAAAGCAGTCAATAAATATTATTTGGTTGCTGAATATAGAAGTATTTTTATGAGGAATTTGAAGGACATGCTTCACTTGAGCAAAATCAAGCTTTCACCACAATGACCTTCAAAAGAGTAGAATTGCAAGAGATGAAGCTGATATACAGTCCTTATTGACAACTCTGGAGGGCTGGATGAACCCTTTTCAGGGCGACATGCAAGACCTTATCTGCTTGTCCACAGGTAAGATGGCTTCTGAGGATGTTGCTGGTGATCTCCTACAAGCCAAACATTTGAGCGAGTTAGCATTCCAAAGTTTTAGCAAGGAAAAGTTGGAGGCTAGTCCCCCAAAAGTAAGATTTCATGATTCGATGTCCAAGGCAATAAAGCTGAAGACCTTCAAACACATGAACAAGAAAGAGGAGCTCCGAAAACGAAATGCTAAGAGATTGTTCTTAACGCCGACCGTACACTATTCGCACAGATGATTGTTATTGCAGAGGCATGGCAACTCAGCATGAAAGAAGTGTTCTCCCATCCTCTCGGTCCGCTACCTTGGTCTCTGTCAGCTCCTGATGGCTCTCTAAAGAAAACAGCGAAATCCTCATTAGCCAAAGAGTTGCAAAAATATGTTCCGGTAGTTGAAAGTCGTCTACCGTTCGGCTTGCATTATCGATGGCATGGGAATGGTTCAAAGTCTTAAAGGGGATCAAAAAACGTTTAAAGAAATTACAGAGATGCTGTTGGCCATGGCTCTTCGTGAGGGAGGTAGCAGCACCAGGATCGATGTTGTATTTGATAATTATCGAGAAATATTGATAAAGAACTTGAAAAGAGAGAAGAGAGGAACCGAGATGGGTAATACATACTGGAGTATCCGCTCTGACTATCGTGTACAGAAGTGGAGGCCGTTTTTGTCCAACACAGAGAACAAACAGCAACTGATTCACTTTATTGTTAACGAATGGCGGAAAGAATGTTGTAGTGTCAAGCTTGCTGGGAAGAAGCTATACGTCACAGTAGCGGAGGAGTGATATAAAATAACATCAGGCGGATCAGAACTGTTCGAAGAGCTTGGATCTACACAAGCGGAGGCAGACTGGACACAAAGCTGTTGCTACACGCGTATCATGCAGGAAGAAATAGATTTACCACAGTTGTGATTTCATCTGACGATGCCGATGTGTTCGTGCTAGCGCTTGCTTTCAAGAGTTTCGTTCCTTCCTCAGTGTATATTAAGTGCGAAGCACAGGCCAGAAAGAGGTATATTGACATCACGTATGTTGTTCAGCACCATGGTTCAGAGGTGTGTAGATGTCTTCCTGGACCACACGCCTTTATTGGTTGTGACACTGTAAGTGCCTTTTCTGGAAAAGGCAAAATGCCTGCATTTGAGGTTGACGAAGCGACACGTGAGATTGAGAGAGCTCTTCCAACTGGTGAGTACAGATTGGGATGTGTCAGATGAGCTGTTTTCACGTCTTCAGGAGTTTGCCTATTTCATGTACAGCTCAAATCCAGGAATGAAAGATGTCAATGACTTGCGGTACTGCCCCTTCTGCGCCAAGAAAGGGGACCTTGACTCTAACCACTTGCCACCATTTGTCGACACTCTGCGCAAGCACCGTGAAAGAGCCAACTACCAGGCTGCGATCTGGCGCCGGAGTCTCCAGAGCCACACACAGATACCCTCACCAGCTGGACATAAGTGGAGTCTCGAGGAAGATAGCTAACTGGATGAGTGGGGAGCCAGCGCCTGTGGCTGTGTTTGACTGTGTTTGAATGTTTTTCAATGCACGGATTTGTGTACATTGAAAGACTGACAATCGATATGAGAACCCAGTTGAGGCTATCACTGACACATATGACGAGGTAGACAATTACACACATACCACTATCGAAAAAATCTAAACCCCGGTCTTGTAGTGATGAAAGATATGACCGTAACTAGAATCCTCTTACCAGTATAATTGCGATTTTGAAGAGGTATATTCTGTTTCTACGTCATGTTAGAAGACAAGAGATTTATGTTTATTTATTCCGTATCTGTATCAATGTATTCAAAGAAATATGGCTTCCACAGAAGTGTCTTTTCACTCAAATGTGCTTCAGGTTTAATATTTAAATGCTAAGGAAGAGTGGTTGTTTTGTTCTTGTCAAGAATACGACTAAACTGTGAAGAATTGTTGTTAGAAGATCGCAAAGAGAAACCAAAAAAAATCAAGAAAAAGAATATGGAGAAACTTTTTAAGAAATGAAGCTTGGTTGCCATAGCAACCAAATAGAAACGCCTTTACAAAGACATCTCAACCTCGAAATATGCACCTATTTATTGTATTTAATCCAGAGTTAGTTCAATTTTTCAAAGTAGAACATTTTATATATTGCAACAGTAAGTCAACAAAGGTGATCACTTAACAATATCAGTGACGTCATTTGACCACGTGATTTTAAAATGGAAGCCACATTGTTAGCATACATAAAGATAAAGTAGAGTGAACAAGGTTTCTAAAAATGTATGATAGCGTTTGTCCTTAAGAGTGGTAAGAAATTCGATATTTTGTTGTCCTGGCCCATGGACTAGTTGACGTAATGATGGCGCGAGCAAAGAGAATTTACATTTTGATGATCAAAGTAAACAAGTTGTTTCCCTTTTTTTCGTCGCGGTGTTTTCTAAAAGAAATAGAAAACTGACATGTTTTCCGTGTTTCTATCGAGTTATAGAAACACTTGAAAAAGCTGTGGAGACACTCGCCTATGGCTCGTGTTCCCACAGCATTTCTCGTTCTCCCAAACTCACTTCATTTCTCGTTCTCTCCACTCGTGTTTCTATAACTCGATAGAAACAAGGCACATGTTTACTATTTCTTAATTACCATACACCAGAAACAAAGGAAAATGCCAAATAATAACAAGAGTAAAATTGAACCACGACAGATATGTTACAACAAACGAAATTAAATTCGATCTTGCTCCTGCAATAGTCCAAATTCTCTTTTGAATGGTTCCCATTTCGCATCTTCAAACGTTTTTTCGGAAATTTTCGAACCATTCTGTGCTGTTTTCTTTTTCTTTATTTCGACAATATGGTCGCGTGAAATGCTTTCCGTGAGATCAAAATTCCCTGCAATTGATCGTTCACTAGGCTTCAACCATTACAGGCTGGTAACCATGAATTACAGGCATATATTCGCTGCGACAGTCGTTCTTTCCATTTTCATTCTAGTTTCGTACTGGAGCTCAAAATCAAACTTACTAACAAAGAGTAGCATCTCAGGTATGTAGACTTAATTTATTAACGAGAAACTAATGCCAAGCATGTTAAGAGAAGCTTTTGTGACAACGGGTTTTTTCGCTCTGAATTCTAAACTGGAGAGACGGGCGTTGAGAGGCCTAACTGGCTGGAAACTTGTGTGCTTGACTCTATGAAATTAACTTGACTGATGGGGAATTAGCTCACAGACACTCGCTTGCTACGGGAGAGGAACTTGTCTCGGGTTCCAAAGTACCGTCGGATTTGCTACAACTGAAATCAGGACACTCAGAGAATTTGGACTTCACACATTTATTCTTCGTACTTTGCTATACGTCTACGATGTACAATTCGTTCATGTAAAATCGACTTACAAGAGTGCGAGCATTGCTTTTGTATCACACAACTCACCAGAGCTATACATTACATTCTGCACTATCTGAGATTGTCTCACTAGTTACTTTAGATATAGGATATGCTTCGTTGCATACTGATCGTCAACGGCAAAAAAAACTACTTCGAGATTTCGCAAGACCACCCGACGACCTCCGAAAATGTTTAAGCTGAGCACTTCTGATGATGTCCAAATATGACACTTTCTAAGGTTGTAAATTATTCAAACAATTTACAACCTTCCAATTAATATTCTAATCTTCTGAAGAAACTTTCCTAAAACTACTTAACGTCTTTATTGCACTTGTTCCTCTTAATTGTGACAAACTTTAGAAAAACGCCACGTCGAAGCCTCTTTCAACAATCGACCAGTTCCAGGTGCCATCTTTTAATTGTTAGCCAGGTAACCTTCGTAGCCACCTGGCCCGGGTTGTTTGCAATGTAGATAACGCTATCTACCGGATAAATCACTCCAGTGGATAGCGTGGTTTGTTTTGTTAACACTTATCCACGGGATAACGATTTATCCGGTGGATAGCATTATCCAGCCTTCGAACATTCGGAACCTGCTTGCTTCCTTTCTCGCTTGGTTAAAGCAAGTTCATTTTACTCCCGCAGTTCAAAAATATAACCAGCGACAACATATTTACAAGCCTTGTTTAAGTTATCAGCATCAAGCAGATTGAGTTAGCAATTTCTACAGTTCACTGTTTCTTGCCGGCACCAGCTTCACCAGTAATCTCCTCTAGTTCGCTCACGATATTCTTGCAAAAGAAGCATTCTTTGTTGTTCATTAGGTGGCGAGATATGCAGGATCTACAAAGAAAAAACAAGAACTGCGGGTGAAAAGACTGCCGTCTGAAGTAAAGTTCCATTTAATTAAAAATGACGCGTTTGAGAGAACTCACAAGGTTTTTCTTCATTTCAGTGTTATTGGAATTGGGGAACACGTATGACGCAGTGATGAGAGCGCCCTGCTCCCTATTCTCGATTCCGGCCCGGTGCCATATGTGAGTTGAGTTGGTTGATGGTTCTCGCCTTGCTCCGAGGGTTTTTCACTGGGTTCTCCAGTTTTGCTCTCTCTCTCCCCGCACCCCCCCCCCCCCCCCCCCCCCCCCCCCCCCCCCCCCCCCCCCCCCCCCCCCCCCCCCCACCCAAAACCCCCAAACAACACCCACAAAACACGTGGCGGGTTTCCCTTTTCACTTTCTTTTTTTTTTTTTTT
>Ga0126338_10000694_pt1 | contig 19333 bp, 17 predicted proteins | sample OrbCmetagenome_2_FD_92529 | JGI IMG/M metagenome (GOLD analysis project Ga0126338, IMG submission 92529) | Coral microbial communities from Petempiche,Puerto Morelos, Mexico - Orbicella C C metagenome | ecosystem: Host-associated > Invertebrates > Cnidaria > Coral | place: Petempiche,Puerto... | reverse complement strand
ACAGACATTAAATTTCTCATATCACGAAAGTTCGAGGTGCCAATTCTCTCAAGAAAATCAGAGGGGATTAAAGGCCTTCCGAACAGATAATTTACCGAAACGATCCGTTGGGTGCCCCTGAAGTGAATCAAAAAACTGTACACACTCCTGGCTCGCGCTGCACTGGAGGTTAGGTGTATATTGCACAATATTTGGGGGTTTTTTCCCTGTCTATTTTTAACTCGTGGCCGCAAGCACGAGCAATGTCATGTTGTTGACAGCTTTGACGTTCTCCGACAAATTTCAGAGTCTAAAACTGTCTTCTCTATTTCAAATCAGTAGTGTTTGTTCGTTGAGGGAAAAAAAGGCTGACGAAAACTGTTCAAATTTAGGGTTTTAACAATTTAAACGCTTTTCACCGCGTGAGCGAATAAAGATTGTTGATTGTTGTTGAAAGCTTGCAGAGGGATACGTGCGCGCAATTTGAAACGATTACACTGAGGTGGACGAGGAAAGGGGGGGGGGGCTGCACATCCACCTTCATAAAGAAACAAACCATTTACTAAAGCCTCTGAATACGGAGAACGTATTTTAAGCAGAATATTCACACGCGATAGCACAGGTGTTGAAAATATTGTTCAGGTAACAAGTTTATGTTTGATTGTCTGGAAAGACGTTTCCTTGACTCCTTTAAGAACTTACAGATGCGTAGCATCCTCCCCCCGGATCTTAATCCCAGGGGTGTTTATAACTGACCGAGACCGGAAGTAATCAACAGAGATTGTTAGTTTTTTTTTTTTTTTGATCTGCACGGCGTGATAGCCGCGTTGAATCCTCCTTGCTCCGACTGGTTTTTAACAAAGTGCAAGCCTAATCATCGATCAATCAATCACTCAAAGTTATTATCGCTCGTCTAATTCAATAATAGATGAACTGTACACTTCACAAAATGCTGTATGTGGAATTTGAATTTTACTCACCAAACGCGAATCCCAAAATAATTGCATCGAAATTGTACACAGAAATCTTGTTTGAACTCGTCTACAGTTTAAGGTCAGAGGCTCATCATATTCATGTGATTGCATTGGGTGTTAAATTAAGAGACCCATGCGGGTTTCCTTATCTTAAGATGATGGTATATTGTTACACAAGCGGTGTTGTTTGACGCTATCATGTCAATATAAATACTCCGTAATTTCCAAAGCTGCATCAGTAGCTCCCAACAGTAGCTCCAACACATAACTGTGCAAGATGAGAGTACTGATAGCTTGCCTGCTCATAGGCGGAGTGCTAGCTGGTAAGGAAAACTTTATCAGGTGTTTTGCTTCTGAGGGATTTTTTTGTTTTTTACCAATGCCCTGTTTGTATGCACTCTATTATGTATTTGGTCGATCTTAACTACGCGAGAGTCTTGTCGCATTCAATGCTTTGCGTAGCTGCAAGGACGTTTTGGAACTGTGAAACATCTAGGTTATGTGCGCTTGAGAATTTGTAGCTACCTGTCCAGTTCTGGATCGTGCCTGGGGACTCCGTTTGTTTTCCCTTTCTAGGATTCTAGGCTTCCAAGAAGCAAAAAAAAATTGTCCATCTTGTGGCGTCGTAGATTATCGTTTTCTCGTTGTTCTGTCAGCTGGCATTCTTCTGCATTCTCTGTACGCAACAAGAAGCCCCGGCCGTTTTTCCGCCTTCTTCGAAGGGTATTTTTTTTTTTTAGACGGCGTCAGATTTAGTATTTTCCGTCAGGGAAAAACCTTTCCTAACAATTGAAACCCTATATGTCTGCAAGTCGGGCAGCTAGCATCACACCCTCACGCACAAAAAAAGTTCAGCATTTCTTCACTGCCGGTAACTGGGGTTCGTTTTGTTTGTTCTGTTGTTTGTTTTGTTCTAACACTCATGTTATCTGTTTCCTTGCAGTTCCTGTCAAAAGAAGCGTAGATGACTTCTGCGAAACAGGTACAAATTTTAACCTACAGATTCCAAAACCCTGCAGTGATATCACATGACAATTTTTTTTTAGATCACTCTGGATTAGAGTTTTTTTTTGCTACTATCGCCACGGTATCAGGCAGGAGTTGCCTTTTTTGTGCAAAATAAAAGATACGTGACGCAGCGTCCAAAGTGATGATATTCAATTAATTAACTAAACTGAGGAATTTGCATTCTATGAGAAACCAGTTATCTTGGAGAAACTATTTTATTCGACACTGCATTGTGGATGTATGACATTTATTCATTAGAATTTGCAAATGATTTGAGGTTGAGGAAAGATACTTAAGTCTAGTTAAAGATGCCTAATAATTGCGGTTTTCTTCACAAACAGCTATTGTTTCTATTGTCCAAAAATCCCACTAAATGCTATTGTTCTGTATGAAAGGGAATTTGATTACAATGATAATATTTCCCTGAATTCCTCCACAAAGAAAATGGACATTTCAAGACGTACGTCTTTCCTTATAGTTACAAATTCAACGGCAAAAACTGGTTAGCCCTCGGATGTGTCAAGAGGGTATTTTGTCGCTTATGTCCGTCGAGTCACCTCGATCAGAAAATTGGACATCTTCCCAGAGATTATTTGACCTCCTCCGTTGACATTTTATGCAATGTAGATATTCAGATATCATGAGCGCGTGAACAGGTTCCAATACACATATAATGTGCCCATGATACATAATCTTAGTTCTCTCCTTACGTCCTAAAATACCCCAATGACATGACATGTCCCACGCCTTTGATAACTGAGATTTCCGCTTCATCACAAAGAAGAGTTTTTCTTTGGGTGGAATTTGACGTCAAACACCTGCTCCGTGTGTGTGGCGAACATGGGTTTCACGTGGGAAGTGGGTTTCACGTGGAAAATGGGTTTCACGTGCAAAACCGGGTCTCTGTACTCGAGAGCCTTCTGACAAACAGGTTTGAACTTGTTTTCTCAAGGCGGAAAGGATAAAAAGCCTTATTATGTTTATGAAATCGCTAAAGATCAAACCAATACGTTGCAGTTAAAGCACTGCCAAACACGAGTGCAAAAGAAGTCACAAATCTTGACGAGTATTTACATTCTCAATCTTTGGTACATGCACATGTCCATGCATTCAGGGTCACAGGTGGGATTAGTCACAAAAGCAAAAAAATTCAAAGAAATCAATCTCATTCTAGTCTTCACTAGTACCTATACCTACTGGGTACGGCTCATAGTTCATGTCACAAAATTCACGCCAGTTTATTGCATAACGGATCCTCATCTTTTCTTTTTGTAATTATTTTTAAAAACACATCCATTTGAAAGATTGTGGTGGTGCCTCCATCCTGTTTCTTATAGCTTCCACCACAAAGTCAGAGCTACGTTGTTGAATGTCAATCTTTGCTAAAAGCCCAAGAAAACATTAATGCACCGGAATGTCCACAAAGATCACATTTGCGTGGGAGTGAAAAACTTCGCGAAACGGGAATCGGTTTACCATCTAGAAAATCCTTTGACATCTGTTTAAAAGGTCAAGAACACAGGTTGTGTAAGCATGTACAAGATAAGTAGGTACGCATGCAAACGGACTGATTTGTTTTCAAGAGAGATCCATGACAAAGTCAAGAATACTCCCAAGGACACGCACTCGCATACAGAGATGTAAAAATAAGCGAAACTAAAAGAAAGAAATGAAAAAGAAGGGACCACTGCTACCTCTTTGTTTTGTTTTGTGTTATTTTTCGTGGGAATGTTGACACATTCGTGATTTATAGGTAATCAAAGCAAACGTGCGTTTGCGTCATTGTTCTAAACGACTTTGTCCTACTAGAAAGAAAACAGATCATTTTTTTCGTGCCAAAATCCGTTCGTGATCAGTTTGCAAACCTTTCACCCGTTACTACTGTTTGATAACAGAGAAACCCAACCCAACCCCACAAGTCTGACGGTTTTGTACTTTCCTGAGAAAAGCGAGTCGGTTCGTAGAGTTTTTGCTCTGAAGTCAGGTGGAGTGCGTCATGATATTTGGCAAATCAGTCAGCTCTTTTGAACAATAACCTTCGCAGCAAAGACTTGACAGGATTGGATTTTTGGATTTCTTGGCGATTTGGGGAAAACTATTAAAAATCGAAGTGTATTGTCCTACAAAGCTTCACTTTATGACCATGCTCGTGCCTCTATTTTGACGTTGCAGACCTTTCCCTGTTATTAGCAATATTGCCCCTTACCTCCCCCAGTAAAACCACCTTAAAAATCGTCAGAAAGTTGTGTAAGGTCGGGTGCAGTTTTGCTTGATCTGGGATTATGGCCGTGATTTCTAAGTATCCATTTAACACGAACCCCGGGTCACAAAGCACTCAACATGGTGGTCTTTGGTTTGATGAATAGCCGCCAAATTTCAATCTGTGTTATTATTACTACTATTATTCATCGGAGCGATGTAAAACGTATGGCAGAAAAGAAATGCTGTATAATGGCTGTAGCCAGTGGTTATATTTCATTCTTCAGTATTACAACTGATTTATGGATCACATTTTTGCAAATGATCCGTGATGCAGATTCTATACTGACGTGACATGCCTGCTTGTACCAGGTCCCACCCGTTTCAAGCCTAACACAAGGTACACATACCGCTATGTTGCCACCAGCGTGACTGGTGTGAACGGAACCACCAATCAAACCACTGGACTTCGGCTCGAAGCTAAATGTGAGATCGAGGGCGTGGGAGAGTGCCAGAATCTTCTCAGGGTTTGTGTTTTATTTGTACTTTGTATTCTCCCATATTTAGCTTGGATGTTGCTCACATCCTGCGTCTACTTCTCTTCGCAGTAATAGGAGAATAGCTTTAAGATGTTCAATTTTAAGTTTAATCAGACTTAAAACTTGAACTTTCCAAACAAGAATTAAGCCTTTAGTCCTTGCGTTATGCATGCGATTTAGGTCTGTAAATAGAATCCTCGTGGACTGATCTGTTTCTTTTGGTGCACAATGTAGATCTAACGTTTACTACTATTGATAAAACCCTAGTGCCTGTCCATTATAACTGAGCAATACTTTTATGTGGTGCTTTTAAATCATGCTTCTATAATAAATCTCATGTTCAAATCTCTGGATCATGTCATGTTTAAATCTCTGGGTAAAACCATACTGACCCATTCCGAAATGAAACCTGCAGAGCAGAACTTCCCTTTAAAATTTGAGAGATGCTAAGTCGACGAACAACATATTTGTAATATCACCAATGGACATTAATACAGCAATAAAGGGAAAAGGAATTGGTATATCGAGCTTATGAAGAAAAGGGTTTTCATTGTGTCATATTTTTCAGGTAACAAATGTGCGACTCTTCGAAGTCACACCCGACAGGAAATTCAAGCCCTCTCCCAACGAGGAGAGCTTCAAGGCCGCCATCGAGGCTGATCACTTGTTCTTTACAGAAAACAATGGCGCTTTTGTCAGGGTATCTCCTGTCAAGACAGAACCTGTGTACGTCACCAACATCAAACGTGGTATTTTGAGCGCTCTGCAGCTGCAGTTCACTGAGGAACCTTTGATCGTCCTTCCAGAGGTATGCAGTTGTCTAACTGTGTAGTTCCAAAAATATGACTGAGGTTTAATTTCTCTTAAGGTCTAACGTCTCTTAATATCAATACATCGATAAGCAGTCAGTTGATGAGAACCAGGTGAATCATCAACTGTTCAGAGAAAATTCTTAGTAGCTCAGTCATTTCTTAAGTGATCGTATAATTCTAGAAAAGTCAACAGTAGTATTTTACGTTACAACGCCGTCCAATTTTTCTTGCTCTCACTTAGGGTTTGCTTCAACTGAACTTTGTACTTTTCGAATTTTGCTTTAGCTGCATTCTAAAATTGCCTTTGTTAGATAAAGTATTAATTTTAGATTGAACATGCAAGCTGCTCTTCTTAAAACAAAGAACAAAGAAATAAAGATTTCTTTGTTCGATGTACATTTGCTTATACTGCCACCGAACTTTGTACCTGTGCCACGGACGCTTCTTTCAAGGGGCGGTTCTCCCTGCTGTCAGTCACTTGGTGTAACAAAGAAATCGCTGTAGTAAGCAAATTTTTTAATTAAGAAACTCAAACTCTGAAAATAATATTCCAAGCACCTTTTGTTACCGCACGTGGGCGTATATACTTCCTAGCAAAATAACTTGTACTTTGTACCGAGGAAAAACAAATAACGCCCCATTCACACTACGCCGGAGGAATTTGAAAAAAGAGGTTTGACTGAAAATGCATCAAATGTTTTCCGTCCACACTACGCCGGAGAGATTCGAAAACGCAACAATCACCGGTCATTTTGGTATGTGTTTGAGGAAGACTGCGGCGGGGAAATCACATCATTATCGTGATAACATCGTTTTGGAAAAGCTCCGTTTTCGCAAAGTCGGAGTTTCGAAATTCCTCCGGTTTGAAGGGCATTTTCGAAAAGCCCCGTTTTTGTGACGGATTAGTGTGGAAGGTAGGCCTAACCGTAGAAATAAAGCGGCGTTTTCAAATTTCTCCTCCGACGTAGTGGACGCCGCTTGAGAACAACGTATAAGCAGGCAGTATTGAATAGGTTTTCTGATTACATCTTCGATTAACAACGAGTGCAGAATATACGGTAAACTCCTGCTGGACCAACTTTTGTCTCATCCTTGCGGCCCGTGAGAAGACCATTGAAGTAGATCCTCGCGTACCAAGAAATCGTGACGAATTTCCGTTCCCGCAAAGCCAAGCATGGCAGTGCTCCCCAGAGTTAGATTCTCCGAGTTTTCAGAACGTTCCCCGCTCAGTTTAGTTCCAGTGTGCGTTGACCCAAAACGATTTGATTTAGTTTGATGCAAAAAAACGAGCAGATGGACGCGTGGTTTCTTATTTTGCATTTTTGGTCCACGACTCAGGATATTTTTGATTGCTTGTGATATTGGGTCAGTTTCTATATACTAGACTGGACGTTTTTGTGGCTAACGGTCTGTTTGCACTTGACTGATAGCTAACTTCATTCAAAAGAACCAAATGACCAAAGCAAACAAAAAACATAAATGAACGCGCAGGTTTTTCTCGTTTCTTTGGGCATGCCAGATCGACCATCTTATAAACAAAGAAACAAACACGCATGCGAACTTCCTCGTCTTTTGGCCACAGGAAGTATGCCGCGTTGAACGTCTTGCGGATCAATCAAAGAAAAATGGAGCGTGCGCGTTTTTTCGTTTCTTGGACATGCCAGGTAGATCGTCTTGTAAAGCAATGTAAGACGTGAGCGTGCGGGTTTCCCCGTTTTTAGGCATACCTGGTTCCAGCGAGCAAATTAGCGGCTAGCCTCCCATGTACAGACGCTCTTTTCGCTCGTCACGCAATCTTCCTTCCCAAAGATTGCATGACGAGCCCAAAGAACGTCTGAATAGGCGGCTAATTAGTGGGCGACCTCTTTGTCTTTAAACAAATAGTAAAACGAGCGTACGTTTGTCCTTTTTTTCTTACTTCCTAGGTTGACGTGTCAGGAAACTGTTCGTCAGAATACAGGATCTTGAAAGATAAGGAGTCTGAGACCGAGATTATCAAAACTAGGAACCTCTCCAATTGCACTAAGCGGTCACACAACATCACCAAGCTGAACCCAGTCATGTATGGCTCGAACTCGGTAAGGACAATTTCAGTTCATGTCAGTACGTTTGAAGTGACACAATAAAGCATAGCTTGAACAAGTATCTTATTACTTTTTCCAGACGGTGCAGGGTCTTTTCAACTCAACAAGTTTCTGTCGGTACATGGTGGAAAATCACGTCAAGACCGTTGAATGTAACGAAACACACCTGTTACGGCCATTCAGCTTTAACGGAGCTGGTGTGACAACCAATGTCACGTAAGTACCTATTTACACATGTAGCGCGTGACTTGTCGTCCTATAATGTCGCTTAGTATACGATCCTGAGGGTAGAATAAATTTATGTTCAGGAAGGTGAAATCTCTTTTGTTATTTCTTTCCACAGTTTGAATTTGACGTTGGAGTCGACTCAGAGGCTTCGTTTCCCTGACTACGAATCTAGAGGTAACGTAGTTGTTTTTCAATCATGCAAACTAAAGGATGTAAAATCTCCAAGCATAGCCCATCATCTATTCGAATAAATTCGCAGCGGGAGAGCAGTCAAATGCCTAGTTTTTTTACAATCCCTTTTGGCTTTGCTATATTTCATTCGAGGTCCTGCACAGTTTTGAACATTTTTGAAATCGATTGCAACATTTCTATAATGGTTAACGACTATTTCTTGTATAACAGAATCTCCTCAAATAGTATTGTCCGCCAAGTAGAGAAGAATAATCGGAAATATCTTTTCGTTAATTTTATTCTTTCATCCAACAGAGACACGAAAGTCCAACTTGTTGTACGAGCACATTGCTCCAGAAAACAGTGAACCAGTTTTCGAGAGCACTTCTCAGAATGCAGAAGCCATTCTTGAAGAGTTGATCACAGCTCTGCCTATCAACGAGACCAAACCAATCACTGCAGTTAAATTTACCAGCCTCGTGTTTTCGATCCGAAAGCTTGACGTGAAAGCACTGAGGGACATCTGGACTCGATTTTACAACTGCGATGAAGAAGAAGACAACGAGTTCACAGACAAACAGTGCAAGAAATCACAGTGAGTGGTAGATAGATGTATAAAAAGCAACTGTAAAAGGGACTTTTGCACTCGAGAATCCTACTGTTGACGTCTAAAAGTGGCTGCAACCTCGTTCCCAAGGTCGTTTTGTCTTAATATAATTCCATCTTCTTTTCATTCAGGGCGTATGTGCTTGATGCTTTCACCCAGTGTGGTTCCACTCCATGCATGAGGTACATCATTGAAGCCATCAGGGACTACGACCAAGTAAAACCTGAGCACTTGACCTACCTGCTGACTGGGATGAGTTCTGTACAAAATCCATCACCGTACCTCTTCGCAGAAGTGATTGTAAGTGGCCATTTTCCTTTAAACTGGTTTTCAGACCGACTTACTCGTGTATGTGGCTTTAGCTAGGCAGTAGACACTCAGCAGAAGTCATTAGACGACAGTACCCAAAGCGGTTTACTTTTGAAGAAAACATTACCTTAATCTGACATCAAAGGTTATCTTACAGGACCTGCTGCAACAGAAGGAAAATCTGCCCAAGACCACGCTGCTGTCCCTTGGAACTATGATCAGGAAGTACTGCCAACTTGTACCAGAAGAGTGCTTGAGGGAATCTGTAAGTTTATTGAAGGAAATTTCTCAAAAAAACCACGAATTCTCACGTGCTGTCAAAGACATTATTGAGATGATTCTCCAATAACTAAAAAAAAAAACCACAATTACTACCAACGACAAAAGTATCATTGAACTGGAAAATTAGGGTCGTAACTTTCTCATGGCCTTTGCCTTTATTATGATACTTTTAGGTGGTGAAATTCTGTCCACAGTTAACCAGCAAATTGAGTTTGATTATTGTTGAAAGGGTTTTTGGCGATTCTTTTAATGAAAGGATCGTTACTTTCAGCTTTGAAGGTTAACTGGTTACTCCAGCAGTGGAATTTATTAACCATTGTTTCATTACATGGGGTTCGATTTAGGAATCTGAGGTGATGGATGCAGTGGATTACCTGGAAAAACAACTTCCAAAACACTGTGACGCCACCCCGTCAACAGTAGATGACGTCATTATTACGCTGAAGGCCATTGGTAATGCAGGACGCATGCGCTCGAAAGGAACAGAGCTCGTGAAATGTTCACAAGGCGCCAATTACCTCAATGTCTCCGTGGTTGCCATAGAGACCATTCGACGCTTCGCTTATTGCCCGGACACATGGAAGTCTTTGAAGAGGGAGGTGTTTGGTGACTTTGGAATAGACCCCGAGTTGAGGCTGCAGGCGTACCTTGCCTTGATGAAGTACCCCAGTGAACAGACAGTCAGATACGTTGCAGAGGTGCTGGATGACGAAATCAACACACAAGTTGGCGCTTTTGTTAGTACACATCTGAAGCAAATGAACGACTCCGTGGAACCCACACACGGAAAGATGTAAGTTGTTTCTGGGCACGAAATAAAGATTGTTGTTGTTGTTTCTCGTAATTTAATTTTCCCAGCGTATCTCTTTGTAGCGTTATGGCCCGGTCAGGACGAATAGAATAAGAAAAGTAAACATAGACTCATTGATTCTTGATTCGAATGTCTTGTTTATGTTCCACGCCAAAGTCGCGTTTATGTCATACCTCATATAAAGATATGACTTTTTCAATAGTTTTAACTTTAGTGATATTTCCCGTAGATGAGCTAGGTGGATTCTTTACCAGTTTCTTTTCGAAAACGATGAGGATAGCAGTTAACTATCGACCATTAAGTGTGTAATTTTGCCATCTCAGAATAGTGGAAAATGTTAACTAATTTGGAATTAAAAATTGCTTTTCGCAAATGCTTTTGTATCAGGTTGAGTGAGATAATAAAGAAGGCTCTTAAAGAGAGAGACAGTCCTTTGCGTGAATTCAACACAACCTACAAGTCACGCTTCATGCAGAAAAGTTATATCAATGGTAAGCACTTACCACACTGGATGGTGCAATGTACTGTGGAGTATTTAAGACCCTTTTCAGCTCTGTGGTTTGTACAAACGTTGTTAACAGAAAGCTAAGACCGAGATTCAGTGCCTCAATGATAAACTGACACCTTTCGTTTCAACACACTGACTCACTTAGAACTTACTGGTTAAATGACAGACTGATGTAGATCGTTGATCACCTACTGAGTCTTCTCACCTAATCTCGATCATTTTGTTGTAAAAATATATCTTCTCCAGAGGAAAACAATCTCGGCTTCAGCACCGAAAGTCACGTCATCTACCACCCAGAGAGCCTTCTCCCGCGAAGTGCTGAGCTGAACATGACTCTTGATTTGTGGGGTGGAGCTTTCCCAGTGGTCGAGACAAGCACGCGTTTTGAGGGCCTGGAGATTATCTGGGAGAAGCTTTTTGGACACAAAGGGTACTTCCCTGACAACCACATCCGGGGACTCATAGACACGCCAATGATGAAGAAGAGTGAAAACGACCCCAGGGAAGTGGAAAAGAGATATGCCGACAATCTGGTCGACATGGAAACTCTTGATAGCAAGGTAACATTGACAATCCTTAAAGTTTTGTCAGAATAGAAAACGCGAAGCGTATGTAGTTTGAAGTCATTTCAAGATTGCATCATTACAGCTAGTGAGACTATCTGCATTTGAGGGCTCATTCAAAGTTGGCGCATCTTGAAATACCTAGGCCTAAATTTTTCCATCTCGTCTGACAGTTTTGTAATTCGTTTCACTTTTCCTGAATCACTACTATCCTTTTTCCTCTTTGGTATGTTATGTTATCTTGGTGCTTTTATACCTAAATAGACGAAGTTTGAAGTTTCCTTCGACTCGATCTTTTGAGTGTGGAAAAGTTAATTTTATACTCTTAGGAGTGTGAGCAAAATCATCTTTCTTTATTTAAGAACAGTTCTGTCTTCCGAGATTAAGTAAAGTTTCCTGGCCTAAACCACGTTTACTTTATTTGCCTCACAGGTAAACCTCCGTACAATGACACCCAGCGGTTTTCTGTCTCTGAAACTCTTTGGCAACGATTTTGACCTGTTCACCTTGAAAGACCTGGAGTGGCTGGAAGAGGATGATATCCCCCTGGCCGACCTCATTGAGTTGCTGCGAATGCTGTCACGAGGAGTTGACAAAACTTTCACAAAGAGTGTCCTTTTCCTGGAAGAGACATACGTCATCCCAACCTGCCTTGGACTGCCACTGAACCTGAGTATCAACGGCACGTCTGTCACCAGTGTGAACGTGCAGGGAAAAGCAGACCTGTTGAACCTTTTCTGGGGCATTAAAAAAGCTGTCATTAAGGGAACTGTAAAACCAAGGTAACGACATAGACATTGCTGCTAATACTGTTTAGTTTTTGTCGTTGGCATTTCCCTAACACACAAGAACTGGAAACAGCGCTTTCCAGAGATTAGCTGTGAATATCTCGGGGCTTGGAAGCAGCAGTTTCGTAATTGGAACTTATATTCAGTTGAAGTGTGTATTATGTTTGTAACATTCACATCGACCCAAGAACATGTTCTAGTTGGAGCTAATCAGTGACTTGATGATTTTTAAAACTCTTTTGTCTTTCGTTGACTTGGTGCTTTAATTATTATTTTTTTGCTTGTTTACTCTCTAGCGCTGCCATTGTGCTTTCTGGTAAGGTCACCTTAGACGCCTTCCACTTCTCATCAGGCGTGCTGCTGAATGGTTCTATCTCCACTTCTACTGAACTGCAAGGCAACGTGACCTACAACGAAGAACAGGGACTGAAGTCACATATCAATGTCACTGAGAAGCCACAAGAGATCTTGAACATCACGTAAGACATCACACATTCTTCCTGTTTCCACTGTGATTTTCTGCCATCCTCTAGCCTGTACTTATTTGCAGTTGTTATTGGGTCAGTCACGCAACTATGACCAATCATTGCATGAAGCATAGCTCAAGTAAAGCGTCAAATCACATGAAGCTACGGAAAATCGTTAATTTTTGAAAGCACCAAGTTTGTGAGGGTTCGAGGACAGTTCAATAATAGGGAGCTTAAGCAAACCACGACGACGACGGCAACGTGAACGTCACAAAACAAAAGGTTTAATTAGCACAACAATGGCTGTGCACGTGCGTTGTAAATCGTTGTACATTTCTCTGCCGTCCTCTGCAAAACACCAACGTGAAATGACCAAGTTCTGCGTCGTCTACGGAACATGGACGACGACGGCTAATGTTTCGTACTTCCATTTGGAATTGAACGCCGTCGTTGCATATTTAGCTTAAGCACGTTTTTAGAGCCATTGGCGTACCCAACAGATCTAGACAATCGCGAATTTCGAGGGTAAAATATAAATTCATTTTTTACTAGTCGTCGTCCTCGGTGTGGTCTTCGTCGTTGCTTAAGCTCCCAAACATCAGGGATGTCTCGCGACTTATCCACTGGCACGGGACAAAGTCCCTGATCACAACATGTAACTGTCCTAACGTTACTGATTCTTCAATACTTATGGCATGCATTCGTAATTCTGTATTGATAATCTTGAGAGAAATAAGAAATTGATCACTCGTTGATTTATCCCATTACAGGACTTCCCTTTTCCATCATATGAACAACGTAAAGATCCCGATCCGTGGACTGGAACATCGTAACACGGTATGAGATTTTTCTTTCTTGCAGCATTTTGTGCATAAATTTCTGTTTTTTTAGTAAATAGTCGAGTTGTAGGATGAATTGAGGTGAAGTGAGGGTAAGTTATCTAGCTGTTACGGCATATGCGTTCTAGAGGCACACGCGGCGAAAAAGATTTAAAGGCTAACTGTAGTTCTCAGTGACAACCCATCTGTTTTTCCTCATCGCTTCCTCTTTTCATTTTAGACTGGAATCTGCAGCATGGATATCTTTAACAGTACCAAGCTCATCGGCCTTAACCTTTGTTCAAACATCTCCATACCAGTGGCCTGGAACAACAAAACCGCTCCATTCTTCCCGCTTACCGGCCCAGCCAACTTCTCCATATACTTAAACAAGACCGATCCACTGCTGACCAACTTTAAGCTGGAAGCCAACTTCACCAAGCCGGACAAGAACACGAACAAGACGGTCATTGCTATTTGTACACCTGGAGCATCCTTTAAGCGGGAGTATTTCTTCAACGTCACAGTTAACCATACAGAAGAGGTGTATCGCTGGAATGCCAGCATTGGTGCAAATCAAGAGAACGCTACCACGATTGACTTAATCCACGTCCCCCTCTCCAAGGCTGTCAATATCACTCTGAATGTGACGAAAAATCTCACCGCGTTCTACTTCCACCGCACGTGCCACATGACCCACAAGATCAAGTACGGGCTTGCTTTGAATGCCACACTTTTCAACAGGTCGCTCTACCATACTTTCTTCTTGATGAATGACACACACCAGTGGTATCTGGAGACCAACACGACCGTAAAAAACACCACAGAGAGCAGTCCCATTTCTGTTTTGTACCTCAACACAGCGCTGAACCTTAACGCGAACACAACAGGCAACATGACCCTGAACATCACACACCGTCCATTGAACCTCACATTGCACCTTCAAGGCCTGCATAACATGACTGATGGCAGTACGAACGTGACCTGGAATGTAAGTTGCCCTGCCTGGAGCACCCCAATCTTGAACAACAACATGACCATCAATGTTACCTACATCAATGCCACCAACGGATACAAGACCCAGGTAAACGTGTCCAGCAATGGGACTCAGATGTTGTCGTGCTACAAGGAGTTCGTGAACTCCACCAACATGAACATGACAGTTTTCTACTGCAAAGCCACGACCTTTAACAAGACATCCTCGCTGAATATGACTCTGACGAACACAACTCAGGGTATCAAGATTTGCCATGTGAACATCACCCACCAGAACAGGTCGATCACCTTGAATACCACGTGGATGTACAATCCCGAAATCAGAAACGTCAGCTTGAACATCACGTATCTGAACCATTCGATCGTCCTCTTAGGTTCTTTGAAGAACTTCACCCTTGAGAAAGGAATCTGTTTGAACAGCACTTACTTCAACGGCACCCACTCAAACGTCACCTTTCTAGCGACGTGCTTAAGCTATGTGAACGCAACGGAAAGGAAATCCTTGATCTTTAACATCACAAGTGTAAACACAACTGCAATGGTCAATACAACATGGTTTGCGTACTCCACGGCTAGAGGAATCCTGGTTAACTGCACTTACCACAACAGGACAATTTTCAACATGACGGCCACCTACTCTAACACCACAACCACCAAGAATCTTCATTTTAATTTCTCGATGGGTAACTGGAGTGCAGAGCTGAATCACACGTACTTCTCCACTGAGATGCTACCTGACGTCGACCAAATTCGCAGCATCAACATCACGCATAGGATCAAGAACGGCACCACCGTCATGTTGAATAGCACTTACATATTTACCTTCTTTAACACCACCACCAAGAAAGATATTGTGCTCAACCTCACGTTCACCAACCGAACCTATGGAGCTCAAGTGTCCATGTTAAACAAGACCACTTCGGAAGGGCTGCATCACATCGTTAAGATGATTGGCTACACCCCTAACAGGACCGTCAGTTGGATCGGTATCTTGAAGAATACAACCAAGATGTTCAACCTCACATCCCTTGTGCGGTACCAACCAGAGAAGATCCTGAATCACACGGTCGTGTGGAACAAAGAGATAAATCATGTCAATGTCTCCATCGACATCCTTCCAAACATTACAGTTAGCCTGAACTGCTCTGGAACCTTCAACACCAGTATCAATGCGACTGCTAATGTAACAGTTTACAACCACACTCTTCTATGGGATGGATTTGCCAGCAACATGAGCGTAGTGTCGAACCTGACATTATGGAACCGAACCATCGAATTTGTAACCAGAACGTGCAACGTGTCCCATAGTGCGTTCTTCAACCTGAGTACGTGGCACCACTACAACAAAACAGCATTCAACGGCTCCGTCGCTTGGTATATCAACGCCACAGAGAGGATTTCTTACTTCAATGTCTCTTCGCAGAACGTGACGTGGACCCTGAAGATTTTCTCGGACAACGAGACGCACATTAACAACACGATCTACAGGATTAATGGCAGTGAGATCTATACTGAATGGAGCAGGGAGGTAAGAGCTGAGGACACCATCTACGACTTCCTAAACATGACATCCGTCAGGAATGGCTGGAAGGAATTGAATAACTGCACCTTCAACATCCCAAGCAAACTAGCCAACATCACTCTTAACGTGACATTGGGCGGCGTGAACATGACCAAATTCCGAACACACTTCAAATACGTGCTGAGAAACGTCACTCAAGAGATGCTTGTGTGGAACTACACCACGGAGAATGTCACTGAAAATCTCTTCAATCTCACCATGCATCTTTTAAACGTTACTTCCCGCAGCATCCCTAACGTCACTGCAAATTATCTCAGGTACTTCCACGGCAAGAGCAACAAACTGGACGCCAAGCTCTTCTACTACAACTTGGCGTATGCCGTTTACGACGTGAGGTTGAGCAATGTTACCTTGAAAAACATCACGGAAGAGATGATCGTGATTCTGCAGAACTTTACCGACCACGTAAATACCACAGCCGTTCTTGGAAACATCACGAATATCATCAGAAACATGACTTGGTACAACCAAACTTATGAAGCGTTTATTTTTAATTTGACTGAGTGGGGAAGAAACGCTACTTGCAACTTCACTGCCTGGTTGAACAGAACAGTCAGCGAGATTGGAAACTGGACAATCGCCAACAAGACTGTAAACTATCACCTGAAGACATACCTACCGGAAGTTCACAATCTCACCCTAGAGTTGTTAAATGGCACTGTCAACTTTACAGATACTCTGAAGAACGTCAGCTTGGTGTTGAGAAATTTCACCCACAACGTTACTGAGTATATCCTGAACGTCACACATCCCGTGCTTTATAACATAAGCAGGGAAATACTTGTGAACATTACAGGCTATATTAACGGCTCTTCATTCCTTGGAGGAGTCGCGTACCCGGTCTGGCAGAACTTTACCGAAGCACTCAATATTAGCGTATTTAACTTCACTTACGAGCTCTTCCACAATTGGACCATCTGCAACTCATCTTTGGAATGGTTCCTTCCATCGCTTCGCTATCCAGTGAACATCACCTTGTCCTTCCACAACTTAACTTCCAACACAACCTTGTATCAAGCCATTGAAGGCCTGTTGAACAAAACCCTCGAGATGTACAATGCAACAATACGGTCCCCAGCGTGTGGTATGAACAGAACTCACGAGTGGCTGGTGAATGTCACTGACTTCGCTGTTATGCTTGTCAACGACACTGTCAATGTCTTAAACGTGACAAGCAACAAGACTACACAAGAGATTATAGAGCTCTACATCAACCGCACTCACAATATGACCATTCAGGTTTGGAACATGACGGTACAACTACTGACCTTAACCAACTTCAGCAAACCACTGAATGAGACGTGGGAGCTATTGAATTTCACAACGCATTACAACAACTGGACTCACTGGTAAGGCTGGTAATTAGGCGCTGAAGTGTTATGAAATTTTATTTTTTCCCTGTAAACAAGACTAAAAAGAATATTCAACTAACTTTGTTTTGGCCGTTCGGTCTCAAATGTGATTTTAATCTTGAACGCTTGAACACATTTCATTTAAGCATTTTAAAAACGTTTTAAGATTAAATCATTTGCTAATTTCTTTTTGTTGTTGTTATTGTTCTCCTAACAGCATGCCATGGACTCGTCCTGCTCTGAAGAACTGGAACTCGACAATGTTCCAAGTCATCAGCGTTATGCGAAACAACAGCTGGCAAAACTACACACGGTACTACTTCCCACGACTGGTCCAAACCGTCGCTGAACCAATAGAAACAACCATCTATGTCATGACGTGGTACCTTACTACGTACCCATACAACACAACCGTGACCGAGCAGATGATGAACAGCAGCTTCGCGTGCCCGCTAGCTCTGCGAAAGAACTACACGAAGTTTTTCTATCAGTTCGCCCATAGTTACATGAACATGACGGGCTCCACGCTGAATGTGACACGAAACATGACAGAACTGTTCCTCAACAGCACTTACAACTTGACCATGACTGCTGTCAACATCACTGCAAACTTTACCCGCGTCATCTACAACCTCACATTTGTGGTGGTCAACACGACAGCCAGCTTTGTCAACGGCTCACTGGTCAACGAGACGATTCACCACAATGCCCATCTTCCCAAATACTTCTACTTCAATATGATGAATTTCACGATGAACATCACTGACCACGCCTTGAACTACACCATGTGCATGCTGAATCAAACCGTTCACGAGTATCTGAACAGAACTCTCTCGCCGGTATTCACCACATGGAAGACCCTGAAGGCGCTGAGTGAGCTGAAACCTGAAGATATTGTGGAGATGCTTCAACCAAAGAGTAAGTCATAGTAGGGAAAAAGAGTATAACTTCAAGTCAGTCCCCATGTTCCCTTTCGCTTCTTTTCCAATCATTTCTCTTGTCCTATAGGTCGCTTATTTACTTTCATAAGTGCAGCAGCAAAACGAAATGTTTTAAAAGCATTGGTATTAAGCATTCGCGACGAAAAAGTATGTGACGTATTGATGAATGTTGCTAAGTGTTTCCTCTCCCTAGATAATTTATATACAGGTTATGCAGGCACGAATTTGTACAAAAAAACACTCACTTTTTCTGGCAACTGTTGTCTGGTGGTTAGTTAGTTGAGGCCGGTAAAGTGATAACCACAACCAAGGGCTGTTTTTGAAGAGAGGATCGGATATGAAACAACTCCAGTTTCATTAACAGGTTTTCAGTAAACTTTAGAAAAACAGTTTGAAAGCAGCGCAACTAGAATTCGTATTTGAAAGCAGCGCAACGACAAGTCGTTTGTTTTCTCGCCCAACTTATCCAAATAAGTCAACACATTACTTCCTAACTTACGCCGTCCTTCTCTTTCCCTAGATGACACTGCCATGATATTCGGCAAGCATTTTTACACTTTTGACAAACGCTACTTCCAATTCCCTGGATTAAAGAAACCTGAGTGTGAGTACCTTGTGACACGTGACTTCAAGGACGGAAACTTTACGGTCATTTCCGCTTCTGAGTCTCTCATTATCACTACTAATGATGCTGTGGTGAAGATCTACCGTGATGGCAAGGTCAAGTTGGAGGATCTCCTTAGCCCGGGGGGCAAGTTGTTTGAAGAACTTCCAGTGCAGTTTAGGAACACGACTGTAGTCCGAGATGGGCCTTATATTAACTTGACCAATGACTTTGGCTTCTCTGTGGAATGTGACATGGAGCACTTCATCTGCAGCCATGTTGTCTCTGGCTTCTATCACAACAGAACGGCTGGTACGTAGAATGAATTGTTCTCGCTATTAGATTTTACTGGTTTGAATGGGGTAGTGTAACTCTAGCACAGAGTGTAGTTCACGTATAGCATCTATTCACACTCAAGTCTTCCTCTTCCAACAATGCAGCAATAATGAAGGCAGCGTGACCTAGTGGTTAGGGCGCTGGAGGTTCCTCTCTGCCACTAGATGTTGTGTTTGGTTGTCCCAAGTTCAACTCCTTCACGCTTTGTAAATAGCCAACTGATCATCCTCCCCCCAGTTTGGATTTGTAACCAGTTTCTGTTCAATTTTCAATATTTGTTTGCTTGTTTCAGTGTTCCCAAGTAGTAAAGTAGTGCTAAACTCTTCGACGCTTAGATAAAATGATTTATTTATTTATTTATTTATTTATTTATTT
>Ga0126338_10000693_pt1:0-17500 | contig 19344 bp, 7 predicted proteins | sample OrbCmetagenome_2_FD_92529 | JGI IMG/M metagenome (GOLD analysis project Ga0126338, IMG submission 92529) | Coral microbial communities from Petempiche,Puerto Morelos, Mexico - Orbicella C C metagenome | ecosystem: Host-associated > Invertebrates > Cnidaria > Coral | place... | reverse complement strand
CGCGACTCCGTCGTCGTCGTCGTCGCCGTCGTGCGTACGCGCCCACAAGCGATACCGCTAGCCATGATAACCAAGAGAAAATCAACTCATGGGTTTCCTTTTCTGTCCTATACGAGTATGGGGCTCCGCTTGGCGGCCCTTCGGGCCACCGGAGCTCCGCTATAATGTCAAAAACTGACTTGACTTTTCTAGCATTTTCTTTAAGATTTGTAGATTTCGCAGTTCAATTCTGTTTTCACTGTAAGTTTTCATTTCACGTAAAGAGATTTTCGAGTCAAGTTTGACAGTGGCGTGATTTTCCTGGACCAATCATAACGGTTTGATACGCATAGCAACCAATGAGATTGCTTCAATAGATTACGTCAAATGGTTTTTCTTCGTGTTCGCCAAAGTGAGCAAAGGCCGGCTTTCGAGTAATGGTGAAAGATTCTGAGATAAAAAAACTTTATCTGCAGCATTTTTTTATTACATAAAATTATCATTTTTTATTATATAAACAAATAGATTCCATGTTGCCGTGCGTCTGTTTAGTAATAGATCACAGAAGACGTCAAAATGTGGTAAGAACGTCAGTGACACACTCGGCTATTACCTCGTGTGCCACTTTTTTGTTCTTACCACATTTTGACGTCATCTGTGATCTATTACTGACCAGACGCACGGCAACATGGAATCTATTTGTTAAACAGACAAACGGAAAGCAGGAAAAGTTGTTATACAATTTTTTCTTTAACTGCTAAAAAAAACTGAGAAACTACTAAAATTGTGGTAGCTACAAATCTAAGACATCTAACTTCTGTAAGCTTTAGGCGTCACTATTAATGAGTCTGCATCTGTAAAAGAAACAAACAGACATAAATTAGCTTGAACAGAGTTCGTTCACACCAGAAAACACGTGTTTGCCTGAGCGGAGACAACCAAAAGACAGAGTGTGTGTTGAGAGGTACTCCAATGACCTGACTATAATACCTAAACCAAAATGCCAATTATTTGGATTGTAAAATAATGCTTATATAGAAATGCAGTTTAGCACCTGAATTCCTCCAGTTAAATAACATTTTTCTAAGCTGAGTCTGCACAAAGTTAAAAAAAATAGGTTTAGAACAATAACAAGTTGGCTCTGCTTGTGACTAGGCTGAAACATCCTGCAATCCTTTACACTCTTATTCTTGCCCTTTTGGAGTTCACTTTGTTATTTTCTGAGAATTTTGGACTTGGATTGTTTTCCTGTATTCTTGAGCAGTTTCAAATGAATTGATTCCATTCTCACTTTTAGCAAGTGTCCAGTCATGTTGCCAGGGCAGTGGCGCTTAGTTTGCCCCTTCAGGGGACCCAAAGATCAACAGTTTCAGACAAACGGTAAGTGAAACACAGCTATCATAAACTGTGTTCACCCACCTTAATGTTGCCATTGCAAACAACACAGGCTGACTGATCGAGTAGATAAATCTTAACTCACAATGCTCTGGAATAAGATTTGGGTAAATGAGACCCACAAAAGAATAAGTTTTCACTGGGGATTCTTCTTTCTCTCCTTCTTTTCCATTAGCAAGATCATCATGATTCTTTAGGTATTTACTCTTGCTTTCTTCATAGCCCACTATGTGATCATCCTCAAATGACCTGGAGAGAAATGCACACACCTAAGAAAAAAGAATTAACCAAACCTACAAGTTGTTTTTCACAGGCTAGTGTGGGTATGTACAAGTGAAAAAGAAGTTCACGTTAATTTTTAAAGGTTGTGCAGGACCATGCTTTCTCTCGATGTGTATGTATTAATTTATTTTAAATATATATACATGAACTATTAATAACTGATGCAAACAAAACACAAAATTTTTGTGAGTATATATACCATAAACCCCCTCCCCTTTCATGTGTCCTACCGGTAATAGGCCCATCTATATGAAAACAAAAAAAAAACTATTACATTTATAAGCCCTCCTTTACTTCTTTTTTTTTCAACATTTAATACTGGCTTACATGTAATGAATTATGCTGTTGAATTTTGGTTTCACAGCTCACCTCGAAACGTTTTTTTAAGCCGCTTATAAGCCCCTCCGTTTATTAGCCGACTCAAACCCCTTATGAAGCTGTTTAAGCCCAGGGATTATGACTGGAATTTTACAGTACATACCAGTATATTCACGGTTACCATGTTATTAGACGACTTCATCCTAGAGAGTAAACTTATGCAAAGGTCTAGCAGTATTCTAATTACTGACTTACTCAATCAGCGATGGTTTACGTTACGTCACCTATGAAGAACATCAGACTCTGATCTGTAGCCTCTCGCTTGTACACCATGATGATATTATGGGATTTAAGGGAGGAGATTTGTGGACTTGTCGATAAAGAGAAACTAACTCTTCCTTAAGCCACTTCAAAAGAATTTTGCTAATGAAATAAGAAACTGAAAAACTTTTTTGACTGGAATAAGAAGAAATTGCTCGAGAAAAATGGAAAATATATGACAAAACAAAACAAACACTGGCTACAACTTATATTATAACAATTTTAATAGTTGAACACCTGTAATTGAATGTGGCATTGTAGTAAACTATAAAATGTAATTTTTAATTATTAAATTCAGTTGCAGAAAAATAGTTTAAAAAGTTGGACAGTAATTGAGAAAGGGTTTAAGTGTATGGAACGACACCCTAACCAGGTTTTCAGCAATAGGCAAGGGTCCTGCACAGCCTTGAATAATAACAAAACAAGACTTATCTACACTCATCTACAACCGCAGTTCAAATATGAATTATTTCATATATACTTCACAAAACAAGACTTACTAAGGTGTCTTACCATCCCATATGGGCACCACACTGTGGGCACACAGCTATCCGCCATGCATAACCAGGAAACCAAGAATGCTCTTCAAAGGCCTGTCAAAAAATTATTGAAAATGGAAATATTTAATATTCAACTTACAAATAGATTCTCTGTTACTGTTTAGTACTTGATCACAGATGACGTCAAATGAGGTAAGAACAAAAAAGTGGCACACAAAGCTTGCCAAATGTGTCACTGATTTAACGTCTTCTGTGATGTATTAGTGAACAGACACATGGCAACATGGAATCTATTTGCTTTACATGAATTAAACAAAAAAATGTTTATAATGTCATCAATGGGTTTGTCCTCCAATTGATCATAAGTAAGAACAATCAAAATGCAAGAATTCAACTTGTTAAAGTGATCCCAAATGGCAAATAGTCCAGCACTCTGACACCAAGTATCTGTAAGGTAGTCTTTTACATAAGCCTTATTGGCTTCCCTGAGCTTCCTTGCCTTATACATTGATATGTTGTAAATATGTATTTGTAAATATGTAAGTGTATTTTCATAGGTTTCAATGTATATGAAAACTAACTGATGAGTGGGTTAACTTTGTTAGCCTGTGAAACAGAGCTGTATTAAACTCCATATGTACTCAAGATCTGAGTAGTCTCTCAAAGTAGTTTGTATGTTGTAAATCTATTTATAAATGACAAAAATAAAACAAGAAAAAGAACAAGCAAGGAATTGCTATGGAATCCCTTTTTGCCCTTCACTAAATACATTGTTAAGGTACAAAGATTTAGGTGGTGGCTATTGTGATTCCAGCACTTTTCAGCAGTGCTACTTTGATGGATCAATACTGCCACTCTTTTTCAAGTTATACTACAATATTGGTATAATGCAAATGTTCACTCACTGCTGAACAAGTGGTGCTCTGAAACACCCCCACCCCTTCCCCCCCGAAGCAGAATACACACCCAGAGAATTAAAGATGTTGGGTTGATTTCCCTATTTTTTTTTTTGTTTTTTTTTGTTTTTTGCAAATGTAAACAGTAAACAACAAGTAGTGCAAGTGCCCTAATAAAAATATAAAAATACCAGTATCTATATGAATAAAAAATATACAAATAAAAAAAGACAGCAAACAACAAATCTGTTATCTGATACTGTCTATTAACTTCTGTGGAATGTTGCTATATTGCATGTTGTAAAATAAACGAGATACATGTAATACCTGCGCTCTCATTTTTCGTTTGTTTTGATGAGAGTGTGCAAACATGGTTGTGACGTTTTAGATTTGCACGTGTATTTTTGAGAAACATTTTATAAAAGCAATAGGGTGCTTTTTCCATTTTTACATAGCCTCATCTAAACACTTTGGGGCTGGGAGAATTCTCAAAAGTTAGGTAAACCTGAGACCGCATCTCAGGTCTGCAAAACTGTCTCAAATTCTCTAAACCCCCCATGTGTTTAGATGAGGCTACATAAATATGGAAAAATGCTCTATTGCTTAATTATTGATCAGTTCAGGTGATCAAAGATGTCTACAACATTTTTCTCTGTTGGTCACTGAATCCAGAAGAGTGTGTATGCTGTAACATGGCAAGGGGTTATCAAAATTATATCAGATCTGAATACTGTTTTTAAATGGAGAAATATAAAACAACAGATAAAATGTTAAAAAATCTACCAGTAAGCAATTGAGCAAATTTCAAAAATATCCCCTCCATAATCATTGCCTTCACAAACTCCCAACTTTTTAATAAAAGCAATTCTTTTTGCTTCCCTTAGAGGTTTGAGAAACCAGGATAATGCAGAATATTGGCATCAACGGCATATTCACTTTTAACAGTCATAAAACTGCATCAAAACTAAGGAACTCCTTTATATCATTCACATTCCAGACATGGACAATATAAAAAAAGGCCGTTTATCATTCGTGGCCTACCTCACCATGTCCTTTAATATTTGCAGAGGTGGCTGTTACAAGTTCAAAATGCTGACCTGCAAAAAATATTTAATATGTAAAGCAGTTCATGTCAGGATGAAATGAATGGCAAACTGCTGAAATGACTTACTGGTATATCTAATCTTGAAAGCTAATAATAACTGTATGTCATTCAGAGAGAATGCTTGTATCTGATAGAATTGACAGCCAGTCTACAGAAAGATCGAGATGCAAAAACTAATAGTCAACTGTACATTATAATTATATTTAATATACACCGTACACAAATGTCTCTTTGAACGATCTCAACAATACAGTATACCATGAGGATTCTTGAAGAGTTGAATAAGACAATGCTTGACTCCAAGTATAGTGTCATTCCTCTGTCGAATGGCAAGTTTACTGCCTATGTTATTGAGGTTTGCAGCCACTGTGATGTCATGTCCACATTTTCTACAAAGTAAAGAATCTGTAAATTAAAAAAAAAATACATTCCTTGGTCAATTCTGCCCCTGACAGTCTTGTATTATACCTTTTCAATCACTAGCTTTACATATTCATTTTAACACATTCAGGGGGGTTTCAACTAAAACAACTGGAATTTAATCTTGAACAAAATTCGGATGCCCAGTGTTTCTTCACTGAACAGATGCGAAATTTTGTGAAATTTACTGTGTGGTCCTTTCAAAATTTCATTCAAAGAAAATAGTTCAGATCTTGAAAATTTGCTTCAAGACTTGTGTTATATTTCGAACATTTTGATTCGTAACAAAATGTCATTAGTTTGTCTTTTGAGTGACTGGAACCTGGATTATAAGGGAAAGAATGCAATATGAAAAGTCTGTTACAGCCTCATCAAAGGGTTATAATTTATGAGACATGCTCTACTGTAACTGACAAATGCACTTGTTCAATCATTTGTTAATAGATTTGATAACCAAGCCTAGTGTCATACTAGAGTCTGAGTGATGACAGTTTGCAATAGGCAATTCCAGCTGTAGAACAGATTTGTAGGGCAGCTCTCTTGAGACCCACTGTGCCCTACTTAGTTGGAGGCTGATTACACATTGCACAGTGAAGGTCCTGAAGAAATGAACTCTTCTAAAATCCTCTACATCTTATAAATTAAAGGAATGACCAACAGCTAACTCTTGTCAATGTTACATTCACAGGGATTTCATAACTGTTTTCAGTAGGTGGGCCAACTGGTTTTCACTGGCAGGCAAAACTTATTGAACTGAATTTCTTTGTAACAAAAACTTTCCTCTACATGGTCAAACCAGACAGGCAAAACCATCCTCTCAGCTGGTCAATTTGCCCAGTGACCAGCCCTTTATGAAACCCCTGCATTCAACTTTTAGATTCAGTAAGAAAAGCAACTAAACATGATATAAAAGAAAAGGTCACCTGAGTTTTGACTTTTTAATACTATGAGAGTTAATGATTGAGTGAGTTACTTGGTAGGAAGTTCATTTTATACAAGAGACCTGCAAACAACTTCTCAACTGTCAGTGTTAAAGATGAGTGCAGGCTAAAAAAATGTTTGACCACGAGGGGGGCAAGAGACTAGCTGAAAAGCTTGCTGAAGTAGAGCGTACTAAAAACGTGTTAACTGGGATTGAGCAAAAGACTTCATCAAAATTTTTTTTACCCAAGATATGCGATTAAAAATTAGTTGACTGTGGGTGAACAAGAGACCCGATAAAAAGTGTTTACGCAATAGATGCACTGAATCTGTGTTGAGTATCATTGAGTAAAAGACAGGAAAAGGTTTATTTACCCTAAAAACTTGTTGACAATAAACAAACAAGACACCAGAAAAAAGTTGGCGTACATAAGAGATGTGCTAAAATAAACTTGCAGTGAGTGAGCAAAAGACTGGATAGCAAATTGTTTACACGAGATGTGCAAGCAAGCTAGCATCTAATACTTGGTAACAAACCATTAATATGAGAGATGCACTCAAAATATGTTGACTGAGAGCCAGCAAGGGGCCTGAGAAAGGGTTTGTGTACAGAAGAGATGCACTGGAAACCTGTCACCTATAGTCTAGTGAAAGATTTGACAAATCATTGAAGTATGCCAGAGATGTGCTTCAAATCTGTTACATTTGAGCAAGATAGAAACTGGATTGAGAGTTTGCTTACACCAGAGATGCACCAAAACCAGGACAACTATAAGGCTTAATCACATTAAAGGTTGAAAAAAGTAAAGTCAGCATACAAGCAAAGTGGCCCATTAGGCAATGCTTATCTCCAACTTCTATGTTGCATGAAGTGTCTAAGAGTTTTTCTGCTCCTGCCTGGATGGGATGCTAGTCTATTACAGGGCTATCCACACAGCATTAGGTGTTGCCACGGGAAACTTTCTTTGTTTCCAATGGTAACAATATTGTTGGGGAGGGGCATCAACATGGTGGCTCCATACTCGGCTCTGTAAATCTGAGCAAAATATTTTGAAAAATACTTGAAGTTTGGGAAAACACACAGACCTAAAACTTGGAGAAATGTCTTTTTTTACCTTCTATAACACAACAATTTCTCGACTTTATCCACTGAATGGTTTTCGAATTATATTTTTATTGCATGACAGTGCAAACGAAGAATTGTCAACAATGTTAACCATACTTTGTCGAACTTCAGTTACGTTAATATACTTTTCCTACCCACAAAACAAGAATGAGAAGTTGGATGTCCACTACATGTGATGCATACATGTTGAAATGTATAAATGTTGGTGTTGGGTTGTTTCTTCAAGTTAATTATACCTTTGAACTTCCTTTCATTTTAACACTGACCGTATTTACTGTCAAATGACTGGGAAATAGGCCAATTGTGATATATTAAAATTCTAACTTAGCTCTGAGGCTTAGGGGAATAAAACAAAAGAAATTAATTACTCATCCATTATCCTCAATGCGATTTCTTTTGTTTCATTCCCCTAAGCCTCAGAGCCGAGTTGGAATTTTGATAGAATAATTATCAAAATTGGCCTATTCTGTTTTGAAATTCACAAATTTTTACTACTTTCAAAATTTGCTTCATTTCAGCAGAGGGTCGACTTGTGATGAAACTCTTTTTTTTTTCCTCAGTTTGTGAGCAGGCTGAATTCAACAAATTCTGCAATCTGATTGGTTCCTGGAGCAGGCAGAATTTTCCCATCCGCAGGGCGAATCATTGTGTTGATCTATTTTCCTGAATGAAGTAGCGGTAATCGTCAATCTTTTGCCTATTTTACGCTTCCATCAACGATTAATCAATGAAAGTTTATCTCTATTCACTTTTAAATGGAAAGTAAAAGTCACTGTAAGTAAATTCAGTTGAGTGTTTTGAAGTTGTGAGAGTTTCTTTGGTCTTATTTGGTTGTTTGAGGCTTGGCGCTGTAATGACACGTAGTCTTGTGTTTGTTTCCTAGTAAAATTTTAAGTAAAAACTGAGTATATTTGAGTTGAGTTTACCTCTGTGATTGTTGCTGTATTTAAGAGAATTCCTGTGGAATACACTTATTAATAATGAATTTGCTCACTTTCTGCTATTCAATTTATGGTAGAAAAGTCTGATTTCAAGTGATTCACAATGACTGACAGAAATTGTTTTTGTAGAACAACTTCAAACTTTTAAAAAATTTCACACCGGAAAAACTATTTTGGAGAACTAAACTGGTGAACTAAATGCAACTAAAATAAAGTAGTTTTGTTGTTTAGTATCTGAGTAACTCGCCTGTTGCAAAGATTTTTTGACAAATTGCTAGTAGACGGCATGTGAGCTGACTCAAAGACTAAGTTGAGTAAACAAACCCATTTGCCTTTTCAGATTTTAAAAATAATAACTTTCACAGGATGAAATTAATTAAATTTAAAGATAAAATGGAAAATTATGATGTTGGCTTTTACATGTAATTTTTTATTTTTTGAAAGGTTGGCCCAAGACACCTCAAATTTTGCAATCATGTTTCCCTGCAGACGACTGAGAGTTGTTCAGTCTTGTAAGTTCAATTCCTTTATTAGACTCTCTGATCAGATAACCAAGACTCAAAACATTCCTTTTGCTAAGCCAGCTGAGCAGATATTTACATGTAGTTTACAAGTAAGTTCAAGTTTTTTATTCTTTCTTATAGGTTTTTATCTTTTTACTCTACCATTGTGCTAAAGGAAGGTTTTGGTTTTCTTACATGTGTGCAGAATGTTTCTGTTTGGTGAGGACTTGACACTATTTACACCACTTTCCACCTTGGAAAGTAGATTTAAAGATCTGCTTTCCATCTCAAAATTTTACTTTTCAAAATGGAGTGCAGTATCGATTGCACCATACCATGTGTATTTATCACACCCAGACCTTCTCAGCAGCTCTCTTGATACTTTGACATGGTAGATTGGTAAATGCTAGAATGGTGTAAAGTCAACCATTTGAAGACGGAACATCACTGATTAGTGTAAAAGTTACTTTCCAGCATAGCCCAAAATTTACTTCCCAGATCAAGTAAGTATTTTGGTTCTTTTTTGATTTTTTACTTTCCAAGAGGTAAATTTACTTTCCCATGGAAAGCGGGCAAGTGTCAGTATCTAGTCTTGGTTTAGCCATACCTTTCCTAACCTTATATTTGGTTGCCTGCATGATCTACATGTATATGTAACGTACATACAGAATTAGGTATGGGATGACTCAAAACAATATTGACACTGGAAAACTCTGGAAAACTGGAAAAGTTTATAAAAATCAATTGTTTCTCTTAAACTTCCCCTTTTGCAATGGAAACTCCTTTCTGAAATTTAACCTAAGACTTGAAGGAATAAAATTAATTTTTGTTATCTAATATTATAAACAACAAAAATTCTCTCAATTCCTCTAGAAATCATATGGCACACGTAATAATAAGCCATCTACTAGTGAGGTAATAAAATTCAATATTAGGAGAAATCATGAGGAACATTTTGATGACCTAACTCCTTCATCTCAGTGTAGGCTTCATGGATGATAGGCATGGATAGTCAAACTTTCTTTGTTAACTGAAGATTAGTTAGAAGACTTGAAAATTACATGAATTGTTAGATTAGCTACATTCATCATAGGAAATGAAACCAATACAATATAATATTAATTCAACATTGAAACACATCATTAGTATTATTATTTAAATGTTTCATTTCTTGGTTATCTTTTCTAACTATGGATCAGTTGATATTGGCCTTCAAGGTTAAAATCACAAAAAGGAATTGGTGTGTCATAACAAAGGTTGTGATCTTTTCAATCAGTTTCTTAGAAAAACAGATGCAGGTGGAACACATTCAAAATTAGCAAACTGTGAACACAATAGAGGACAAACCAATGAAATATCACCTACATTGATTTATAATTCAAACTGTAAACTTGTCTAATTACTAATTAACTCAAGAACACCTAAATTGATCTACTGTCAACATTTTCTTGAAAACAACATTTGAACTTGCTACAAGAATTTCATTGTTAGTGCTTTTCACTCTCTTTTCAATGTATCCTGGCTATGTTTGAAAAGAAACTATTGGTTCAGAGTTGGGATGGTGTTTATAACCCTTCCTGTGGCTGTCAATCAGCCAGGACCAGAATCAAGGGTAAGTTGTAAATGTGGCCAAATACCGATATGAACAAAATAGTTATGAATAGAGCTGAAAGCAAAGAATTCATTTGGGTTTGTGTGAGCTTAGTAGAAAAGGTTTTCGGACGATTTAACTTTATTTAAACTTCACAAATGATCAAGAAAAAATGAAAAAGAAAATAAAATACAAGACTTGTTAAGTTGTTGATGCTCCATTAATATAATGTGAGTGAGAAAAATGGTCTGTTAATATTATCATCGGAAATAAGTTAATGAGTTCTTCGCATTTTGTTTTATAATGGAGAGAGAATTACAAAGCGACTAGGAATTACCAGCATAAGAAAGTCTGGATAAATGTTAATTGAGTTACAAAGTGCATGAAAACGGCCCTTGTCTGTCCCACAATTTACATGTAAGGTAGGACTTTGAATACAGACACTAAATCGCGGGCCGCAAGAATGCCAAATTATTCCAAGTGTTTTAGAAAACTTACTTAGATTTAAAACTAGGTTCAGGTCATATCAAAGTTACTAACATTCCTACAAAAGAAGGTAATATGGTTTGACGTTCGTCGTTCAACACGAGTGAATAAACACAAGACGTTGTTCTTCGTGTGAATAAGCACTCAAGTTCTGTAACGTCAAGCAAACAAAAACAAAATTCCTTCAGTCATCTAATCAGCTGCAATAAAGATGATAACGGCTTAACTTATGAAAGCCAGATTTTCTGCTGAAATTGTGTGAAACTGTATATACCTGAATGCTGTTGCGTGTGCACGTTCGTTGCAAAGTCAACGCCAAAACCGAAAAACTCCAAAAGAAAGAGAGAAATTAGATGTGTCCAGCTGAGAAATTTCATAGTCATCCAGCTACTCCGCTATCCATGAGAGCTGTGCTCAGTGCATGCCGGGTAGAGCTGCTGCGAAATTGACGTGAAAGTGAGGCTAGGGTTTCCTCATTCACATCTCTTCGCTCCTCTGACACACAACTGTTGGTGAGGGAACTTTGTCCCGACCACCAAAAAATGAAATGACTAGCAAACTTCAAAGAAAGCCACAATTTTCACCACAAATTAACAATTGGCCTTGGAAGGCAAGATCTTACGGCAGGATTAAATGTGATCATGTAAGTACCTTGGTGTCGAGCGTGGGGACGTCTGTGAATTTTGAAGCAGTAGGAGTAGAGGAACATACTACAGTAAGGAGAACACCAACAACATACCCAACATTGCGCTTTTACACTCGTGAGATTAAGAATATAAAAAGATTCGGCAAATTGTTTCTCTGTTCCATCTCACTAAGGTCACACTACGTGTAGAATTCTTTTGAAAAAACTCCTGCATTGCCTTTGAACGGCCTCTTGCAGTGTATGAATAATGGAACAATTTCCTCGAGCGACATTCCAAGGGTTGTTTACAGTACTTTACCGCGAGCTCGGTCGTAACTGACGAGGATATCATTTAATAAGGGTCATAAATCAGTTGTTTCTGATAGAGCCCACAGTAACAAAAAGCCTCTTTTAGTGAATTATATTCACTTGCTCATTCGAAATTTTAACTCATCTCCAACAATAGAAATTTAAATGTCAAGAACACTGTGTTTTAAATATTAATTTCACATGCTACTAGATTGCAGAAAAACTGGAAAAAATATTGTAGCGAAACTCCTCACCTGAATTTCAATGTAGAGTTTCTACAGGAATTACAAAGTTCAAGTTTGAAAATACCTAGGTCAAGGATTAGTTTTCTTGCAATTACGTGATTGACCTCAGCTTTGCGAAGAAAAGTTTGCGAAGTTCGTTGCACGTGTGCCAAAGCAATCAAAAACAAACCACGTGTTTATATTTCGTCGCGCAAAGAGTCATGGGATTCTCCTTATCTGACAAGCCAGCAAGCGACGGCCATGCCAAGAATGGCCTTTCTTTCATAGGCCTTTTGCATCCGGTTAGTTCAACGATCATCTTTTGTCCTAGATATGTTATTGCGTAGTATCGAAGGCCGCAAATAATTGGTGTATATGTCTCACTGATTATTTTTTAAGATGAATGTTTAGTATCCTGGTAGTTTTTGCAAACGCAGCACGTCACACCCCCGTTCTTTAGTTATTAGGAGTGCATTGTGCTCGTTTTTGAGCTTGAAGATATTCTATTCCTTCTAGATCCGTCCAATGAGTTTTCCATGTGTTCTTGGCATGAACGAAGTTGGATGGGAAGATGGAGCGTACCACAGCAATGGTATGACTCCAAAACTCGTAGGACGCACCAGTAATGGTGGATCGAAGACGAACAACGGTGGCTTCGAAATTGTAGGTGGAAAATCGAACGGCGAAGTTGCAAGTTACCTCTTCCAGCGTCAAGGAGTCGCTACCAGCTTTTCTAAAACAGTTGCAGAAAACGACAAAGGCAATTTTTCCGGCCAGCGATGGTCATCAGTTGGTGAGGGAATGTCGGATCAGGTAAGAGTTTCAAGCTTAAATTAAAGTTGAGCTTGTCAACATTGATAGCTTGTGTACATGTTGGAGTTGAAGCAGTGAACTGTTTGCAATAGCGGACTAAATAACGATGCATTCTGAAATGGAACGTCCACCTTTGCGGAAGGAAGCTGTGTATTATTGTTTTCGAGGTGGGAGCAAAATGCATCCCTACACGAAAATGGCGTCGATGAAAATAGCTACTTCTGTTGCAAATTACGTTTCTGTTTCCTATTGAAACATTGATTAGACGGCTTTAAGCGTCGCTATATTTACTCGGACAGCATCGTCTTATTATGTCGTGCATTCTTTTGAATTTTGCATGTCACAACGTACTCGATATTGTAAAGCTGAAATGTTTAACGCGCCGTGCAAATTTAACTTTGTCCAGCTGATTGGGAGAATACGGAGGCTAAACCTACCTTGTATTGTAATTCGCTGCGTACTGTATCCTACTGTTTCCATCTTAGCTGCTTTTCTTATTTGTGTTGCCTTGCTACCCTGCTGTTGCAGTGCATAAAAAAAGCTCTTATTGTGAAACAAGGATTCCTGAGTTACATTGATTTGATACAGGGATACGTGACATGTATGTCTCGGCTGAGTTGCAATATCAGTAAGCTTTTATAATCAAGAACGGAACATTACATTCGAAAGTGTCAGTCATCCTACTACGTTTTTTTTTTACCAATGCAGTAACGTAATAGTTTAGATGTATTTGAATTTTTGTTGAAAGTAGATAAATACAAAATATGTATTGTAAATGTGATGCTTTATTTAAATGTCAAATGTAAATTTATTTCCAATACCTCCAAAACTTTAAGGGTTATTGATGCAAAAGGAATGGTACTTTCAATTTCATTTGCTACAACAAACACAATTATGCCGTATTTTATGCCTTTTTAGTTCTTGATTATTTTCATATTGTATTTATAATGCTTTAAAACCATAACTCAGAGTTGTAAACTTAAAGGTAAATGAAGTCAATAAATCATGTGACTGCAAATCTATTTTTTCTGTTTATGTTATCAGGGATTCTTTGTTGGACTTAAAGTGCACCTAACCCCAATTTTTTTTTTGCTAAAACGAATCTACTTGTTTGGAAATACTTCTGCAAAATAATTTTTGGATTCGGTCAAATCCTCGATTTTCTGTACCCTGACGAAATCTCGAAAATAGCTCCAAAACACCGGCATTTTGTTTCGCGACTGAGTTTGAGGAGAATGGGTCCAGTGGCTCTTGTGACGTCTACCCAGGAAGGTTCGATATCTCACATTGTCATGATGCATAGACAAATTCGGCTAACACACACGTGACATTGAATTGGGTGTCTACATTGCGTGAAAACGAGGCTCCCTTAATATTTTCTTTATTTGTTGTGTTAATCATGTGCGTTGCTTTAGTTGTCTATTCAATAAAGAATAGAACTGATCAAATTTTCCAAAATTTGGGTCAAAGAACATGGTCTTCGTGGCTCGAGCAAGGCGGAAAAAAGAATGCTGGAGAGAAAAGCTATAAGTTCTTTCGGGAAGGGTATGTTGATGATGTTTACACGTGTCAGTAGTTGCAGGATTTCCATGTCAAGGCACCTTGCTAAAGATCTCTAAGAAAAATTGAAGAGCCTCATTTTAGCTGTAATGTTCAGGGAGAGCGATGGCAGGGCAGAAGTTTTAAATTAATTAAACACGCTCTTCCTGTAAGGGAGGGAGGACACTGCAATCATCATTGAATGATTATTCATGTCTTGATATCAAAGATATCCCGAGTGATGCAATCTTTACATGACTACCCCAGTCTTGGTATATTTCAAGAGCAGTTTCTCTGTGTAAATAACAATTGATTTTCTCATTGTAGTATCCCAGTAAATCTGCATTTTTCTGTCTAGATTAGGCAACAGAAATTGTAATGATATTCAGGAATTCACCATGACTGTTAAATACTGTGAAAAGTGTAATAAATTTTCCCTCTTTCTTTGGGTTGTACATTAAGAAAGAAGGTAGGATACAGAAAAATTATGTAACCAGGGAATTCTAAGATGTTCATCTAATTAGCTACAGATTTCATCCTCAAGATGTTTGTTCTTTCGAGAAATAATTTATTCGCCAGCCCTAGTCAAGACCAACGTGACACATTCTCCTTCAGATGCTGCTGAATCCGTTGCTTCATTTTCTTTTCTGCTTTGATTCATCTTTTCTGATGCGTACCTCTTCACCGCTTGGACCTTCTCCTGCTTATCTTTATCCCATGAAAAAAAAGGAACTGCATCGGCCTTCAATCAATTTTTACTAGAGTAAGGATTAATAAAATCTTCTGATATAAAGTGTTCGCTGCAGTACTGACGTTGAAATATCGTGGATCTCTTTTCATTTTCACGATCCAAACAGAGAGGAGACTTTTAAAATTTAACGGAAACCCATAAAACGGCAGATTTTTTCAGTTAGTGGAGCTGTTCTGACAGTCTCTGGTGCAACAAAACCGCGGAATCGTGGCTTAATTTTCTCTAAATTTCAATACGTACACACTTGTTTTGGTTGTTGTTGTACCCAATTCAAGTCACGTGTGAGTTAGCCAAATTTGTCTATTCAACGGAAAGTAAAACACAAACTGAATTTAATAGAACAATCATACCTTGACAAAACACAGTCTTGCTAAGGAGAAATGTAAACGGGCTATAAACACGCGTGGAAATCTTTCGTTTAGGTGACGAAATTACCATCCAAAGCAGTCCTTGAGTTTTCTTTCCTGCTTTTCGTTTGCCTGCTCCTCCGCTTCATATCTAGCTTTCCATTCCTAATATACAAGCAGCTCGTCTGCAAAGGAGTCTTCCCCTTCGTCGCTTGAAATATTGTAAATTGCTCTCAAAGCTCTAAGCAGTGAGTTCACAGTTGTCGAGCGTGCTCAATCAAAGTTTATTTCGGAGTCTTCCAAATCAAAACTCAACTCTGACTCCAGTGACGAAAAGGAAATGATCCTGAAACAAAACTTGGAGGTTTTAGTCCCAAAATACATTGGAACAATTGTTTGTTTTTTTTACATTTTCTCAAGCAAATACAGAGAGCTGACTGAGGCGCCATTGTGTTTGGTTCCTGGGTAGACATCATCAACAACCGCTGCCCCACACTCCCTAAAACGCGGTTGCATAACACTTCAAGCATGACTTTGAAAGGGCATAGAAAATCGAGGATTCAACCAAATTAAAAATTTTTTCACCCAAATGCTTCAAATAACAAGTGGATTCGTTTTAGTGAAAAAATTTTGGGGGGTTAGGTGTACTTAACCCATTGACGCCTGAACGAAATTGCCTGCGACCCACCCCTAATTCCCTGGCGTTTTTTTGGAATATTTCAGAACGAGTGAAAGCACAAAAATAAACCATATGCGCAGTAACCACAGACACAAGATCAGATTTCAAGTCATCGTTTATTTAAAGTTGAATAATTGAAGGGTCAAAATATTAAAAAATATTAACAAAAAGAACTCAACCTGATGTGTAAAACTGATAAGTGAACAAGAAATTATATTATTTCTTTTTCCGTGCGAGAAAATGTCCCACAGAAGCTGAGAAAATTGACTTTTCAAAAATGAGTTAATTATTGACTTTGGAGGACAAAAAACGAAACCAAATTCAACAGAATTTCATTCTTGTACTATAACGGCTAACATTTGAGAAAACAACGAAAAATAAAAGTGAAGAACTCATGCAAAACTCAATCTGAAAACAAGAAATCAAGTAATTTCTTCGCCGTACGACGAAAATATCACAACGCTGCGGAAGAAAGATGAAAGTCGTAAATCAAAAAGACGACAAAAACAAGCGAATTATTTTGAGATCAGTCGAATTTCAACTGTGTTAATTAGTGGCCATTTAGTTCTTTTCTCAGCGGTTCTGTAGTAGCTGAATAAGACTCCAAAAAATATTTCAATGAAGTGAATAAACTAAATAAAGTGCCTGGAGGTCGCCGTAAATTAAATATGCAGAAATCAAGCGTGCAAATTACTGTTCACTTTTAAAACCTAAAATTCCCAAATACAGAGAACTAAATGACAGAAATACGAAAGGAAGTTCAATAACAATAAATTTTCATTCAAACTGAGGTGAAGAAACCTATTTAAAAGCAAAAAATTGTTCAAAATTTCACAGACGTGCTTCGCTGCATCAACCGCATGTGCAAATTATTCTTCACGCTAACGCGAAAGGTTGAGTTTTGGCCGACCGCTTTTGCAGTCATTTTAACGCCCGTGGCTTTACGAATCGTTTCAAAAGTTGAATTCAACTTCAAAGTAATAATGTACATTACCATCTTTGTTTCTTAAGTCCAAAAAGCTGCTTTCAATCTGCGATCTGTCGTCAAAACTTACTTGAAAGCGCTCCAATCTTCATGTTTTCACAGTGGTTGTAGGAAGAAAAACTTCTTAACCAGAAAGTTTTGAGGACTCTGTACTCCTTGATCCTCCATTCTGAGGCCACCTAAACATTGATTTGTAATTTTCCTTTCTATTTTAAAGCCCAAATCAGTAATTTATCCATGTCAGGAATGAAAACAAGACCTTGGAAGTTTATAGATTTCGCCCGCAACGCACCATGATTACCTGCACTTTGCGAGCGCGCCATTTTAAGAAGAAAAACCGTCTTTCTAGGACCCCTAAAGTCCTCTAAAAATATGCTCAGAAAGCCCATTCTGATTGGTTTATTTGTCCTCAAGAACAATAGAACAATAGGAGAACCAAAAAGT
>Ga0126338_10000692_pt1 | contig 19358 bp, 11 predicted proteins | sample OrbCmetagenome_2_FD_92529 | JGI IMG/M metagenome (GOLD analysis project Ga0126338, IMG submission 92529) | Coral microbial communities from Petempiche,Puerto Morelos, Mexico - Orbicella C C metagenome | ecosystem: Host-associated > Invertebrates > Cnidaria > Coral | place: Petempiche,Puerto... | reverse complement strand
TTTGCAAAATGGTTCCATGCAGGTGTTGATTTCCGAGTTTTTCCGCGTTTCTTCTTGAATTCAAGCCTCTATAGCTCCAGAAAAAAGGGAAAAGGAGCACTGTGATATGTAAACCAATTTATCTGAGACTTTTAGCCATGTCAAGAGCGCAATCTTCCCCGGATATTTACAAAGTGTCAGTAACTCGAGCGAATGCCAAAAGCGTGGATGAGGAACTTCTAGAACTGTGCAATTTGAGTGGAGTCACTCTAGATCGCGATGTTTTCAAGATACTGTTGGATTTGATCAAGCTGAACGTCCCACCGACTTCCTTGGTCAGTGTTCTGAAGCAAATAGCTGCTACTAAAGGCTATCGGAGCGAAGGTCACTCTGCTTTGACGGGAAAGTTGAGCGGTGGTTCGATGACTGGAAGTAGTTACGACACATCTTCGTTAATTACAGGAACTGGTAGTAGCTTGACAACTTCTCAAAGCACGCGAAGCGAGAGAAGCGAGAGAATTCCGATTTCCAGCCGTTTAAGAGAAATGAGAGCTCAAGCTTTGCAGCAGTAACATGGGCTTCAACGAAAGACAATATATATTTTTGAACATCAAACGTTGAAGATTTTTGTAGTGCCTTGAAAATTGTGATAACCGTACACGTAAACGCTGTTCCAAAGCTCTCTTTGCTCTTTTGAATTTGCTGAGTTGGGTGAAGCTTAGAGAGATTTGGGCTTTAATGCAAATAACTATAATCAACATAACTTGGAACCAAAAATTTTTCAAATCTTTTACTCTCTAAAATGCATGGTAATGCATCAAGGACTTGAAGTCTAATAGACACGGTTTCTGACGCCATCTTGCTTGGGGGCAAACACAGCAAATATTGCAGTAAATGTTTGAGAAAAGTTACAAATTTGATGCCCAATAACTTGAGAGTGATTGACGTTCTTAGTATTTGATGAGTTACAAGGAAAAGGTACTCAGCAGAAATTTTTGTTGATAAAATTTGAAAAACATAGATTTGCTGTCAGACAAGGAATAAATTCCACTTTTAATTTTTAAGACAAATGTCTAAATTTTCGTGGGAATTGCGACTCAGTTTTGCAGAAATACATATGAAAATGAAAACTTAATTGAGGCTTTTCTAGCAAGGCTATTTCCCTCAAATGTGATCTGTAAATTCTTTGACCAAGTAACTTAAGTTTTTAATTCATAAATGCTTCAAAACTCAAATTTTGTGCAAGTTGTTAGACTAAGATTCTCCATTTTCCCCATGCATTTACTAGAATTTTTGCCATGTTTGGCCCCCAATTAAGATGGCATCAGAAACCATAAGAAGGTGTATTTGGTCAGTATTTTCCATATGAGTGATTCATCAAATATAGGGTAACTGTGAAGCCAGAGTCCAGTTGTATGTTTACAGACACCTGGACAAAATTAAGACCTATTACCAAGTTGAAGGGGGCTAAGAGAGCTTTTGCAGTAATCACACTTGGCAGAGCTTATTCTCCAAAGACCTAACATATTTATCATAAAAGAAAGTTGTACAGAATAATTTTATGACTGCACCCATTTTCTAAGGTAACTAAATTTTTAAATTAAGTGGATAGTTTTTGATTGATATACTTTTTGTAACAATCTATTTCAACAAAATCACTACAATGTTATGTAGACTGTAGAACATTCTCTATGTTAATGGGTCTGGAGAGATTTTGAATGCTTGTAATAGAAACTCACCTTTTCATACTACAATTCTGAATTCTTTGTTGCCATGCAGTTTGTTTACACACTTTGTATTGCATTACTAAATAAGCACTAAATATTAACCAACTGTAACCTGTTATGGTTGTTATGCTTGTCACAAAAATAACCCAACTCATTGTGGGCCACATAGCAAACATTCCCACATGACTTTGTACACTTTGGTCACACAAATGTTTGCTGAATGCTTTATCCTTCAACTATGTACCCTACAAGCAGAGTTGCTCCAATCTTTCCTAGATAAGTCAGTAAAGAGGAAGGCGACTTATCTCGGAAAGATCAAAGCAACTCCAGGGCAGGAAAAAACAATTAAAATCCAGTTGCCAAGGAGGCCAGTACATTTCAGTTTTCACTTGCCCTTACTAAAATCTGCTTGTCCAATTGGCATGCATGAATGCCTCTTGAAACAACTACCGGTACTTTATTTGTCAGGTACTGTCTATAATCAAGTATGCTTTGATTTTAAATTAATCCATGCTTTTAACTCACTGATTTGCTCATCTTGCAGTCTTAAGTTTTGAAATTGTTTTTTATTGGAAATGATCCGTAACAAAACTGCTGAGGTTAATTTCACTTGCCTACCGGACCACCAAACTTCCATTTTCACTTGCTCAAGCGTAAAATTTACTTGCCCCGGGCAGTAGGACCTGGGTTTTTTCCCGCCCTAAACTCTGGTCACAGGGTACGAACTATGAGGGTGTTGTCACCCACTGACAAGAAAAACTTTTTACTGGACTGCAATAAGAACAACCATTTCACAGAGCATATACTAGATAATTTGACTTTTCTCAGTTATTTGAAAATAAGTGCCCAGCCTCTGAATACAGCCTGTCCAGTTGTTGTCACTCACAGGTGCCTGTAACATTTTGTGATGGAAGTTAGGCAAGGAAGGGATATATTTCACTCTTCCAATTCTCCCAAAATAACTATATGTTACAAAGTGAACACCAGAGGACTCAAATATTCGCAGTTTTGCCAGTTTGTAACATTGGATATGGAACAAACAACACAAACATCATTTCAACAAAGAAAAATTTTACATTTTGTGCACATTTACTTCCCGAATGGAATTCGAAAAAAAGATAAGTTTGACAACAAAGTAACTACAATTTATATAACAGTTCTGGAAATATTTGCTTGAAGAATGACATTATCATCAAATTATAATCAACATTCTTTAGATACAATAATAGTAATTATTAGAAGAATATAAATAACATATTTTTATAGCTCCATGTCATCATCTTCAAAATTAAACGTGTTGCATTCGCCAACAATCTCAACATGATGAACGCTGTGAATGAAAGAATCAGAGATATTTAACTTTTCATTTTGATGAAGTACATGTACATATAGATCACAGTACTCCAAATATCTACTTAGAACTTATCTAGGAGAACAGGCCACAGTCTTGTTCTCATTGGACTGGAACTAGCTCACAATAGAGGCTCATGCGGGGAATATCATTAAGAAGAGATAAATGTCATTTGCATTTGAAAAGACTCCCCACACATTAGCCTCAGTTGCAAGCTAGTTCCAGTTAAATACAGAGAATACAAAAATGGTCTATTGATTGACTACCAAATTGGAACATGTGGTAGAGGTAAACTACCAACTGCAACTTGTAACTCACAAATCGCAACTTGCAACTCGCAATTTGCAGCTTGCAACTCCAACTCCACAACTTACAAAATGCCCAGTCTCGTCATTAATATAATCAATTGCTACAATGTTGTTTTAGCCTCAATGTAAACTCACCCTTTGTCCTGAAACTGTTCTGTTTCTTCTGGGATACTTTCCATAACAAGACTGGTACAGGAACTGCTGCTGCTGCTGCTACTTGGTTCACTTTCATTCTTGTCCTAACAAAACCATGAATATCATAAAATTTTTGAACTTTTCAGTATTGACCCATAGCCCTTGTTTTAGTATCACCCAACTAGTCGGACAGAAAGGGTGATAATAAAGTTAGCAAATGCAAGTTGAAGAAATATTTATTTGGGAATAAAACAAAAGAAAGCGTCATGCTCAATTACGCCAATTTCACTACTCGAGGACTATTGCTAATAGTCGAGGACTATTGCTAATAGTCCTCTAGTAGCGCAGCCAATTAAAATGCAGGATTTGCATTAGTCCACTAGTTTGGTGATACTAAAGAGAAGTAGTCTAGCCACTCAGAAGTAAATAGTACTTGCTAATCACTTCAAGTTAGCCAATCAGCCTGCGAAAAGCACTGTTCACTTGTGTGGTATACATGAGTGCCATGATACAATATTGTAAAATGTGTGTTACATAAGTACAAGTTGAGTTCCATCATCATGGTCATGGTCATCATCATCATCATCAAAGTAAATCTAACTCTTTTTTGAAAGGTCAGCTTCTTTAGAGTAGAGACCATGGACTTAGAATGATATCCAAACATGTGATGAGACTTCAGTGATCTTCTAACTTCACTTCAGATTATTAGTAAGAACTTCTCTTACCTCATCAACTTGTTTTCTTCCTGTTGAAGGGGTAAATCTATCATTAGGACTTTTCCATGGAACAACAGCTAAACAAGGCTTGCTTCTGTAAAACAACAAGAACAAAAATATCATCAGCAGAATTAGATTGAAAAGTACTGATTGTTGCTTTCATATTGTTGCTTGTTGGTTAATGTGTACATGTATATGTGTTCAATGGTAAACAGAAAAAAAACACTTGAAAGTCTCCTTCAAACACTTTTTAATGATGCACTAGTAGGTTAAAGATAAAACCCCTACCTTCCTTGAAAGGTCTTGAAAATTAATAACGACTCCCCAACCCCCCAATACAAATTAATACAACTTTTTGCGGCACCTTTGAAGTGTGCTGCAACCTAATTACTGTCTTCCAAACAAGCACAGTAAAGAGAAATATAGTTCAAATAAACTTACAACTGATTGTAAATAGCCTCTGGAATAATCGGCTCAGTTTTGGCCATAGCTTCCTTCACGTGAGATGACAGAACAAACACCGGTACGTTGTCTATCCTGCAGAAAATGACAATGAACCTTCCTGTAAAATGATTAATTTTAGACATTTTAACCTTGTGTCTGAAACACAACCCATTTTCCTGACACAGTTAGTACAATTGCAGTTTACCCAACTTGATTTGATCAATTTTGACCATGATTGGTCTCTTTTATGGTATATAAATGTCAAGCATATTTTATAAAGTGATGCAAATGTATCCATATTATGTATGTACTGCAAAATTATAAAGATATATACCCTAGTGTATATAATTATCATAACAACAACAGCATCCTCTTTATTACCCTTGTTACATCATTAATGCACCTTGCTGATAAAACAGATGGGGAACATGTATGTTTAGTCTGATAAATATATAAAATACAGTACATAAAATACTAATCTAAATTGGTAAAAGGTTACGTTTGTTCCAGGTCTTAGAATCGAAAAAGTGTTAGTAATAGCTCATCAGTCCTGCATCTTAGCTGCAGTTGATACGGTATCAGTGACTACAGAAGGAGTGGTATTGCTCTGCCAAGATGTTCAACCATGGAAGGTCCCCCCAGTTTTTTGTCCGGCTGCTCTGACAAAATGCAAGTAAAGTCAACTCCATCATTGAGATACCACTATTTGGGGGACACATCTCTTAGATAGATAATAGTTGGCTGGCTGGTCCCGGCTGAATTTCACTTGTGCCTCTGTAACTGAACTCTTATTCAGGGACTGAGACACTTTTCTAAAGCGAGCATGTGATTTCCGTCCTCTTGCCAGGATATAACATGAACAATAATTATTCCTTCTGCTCACCTTCTTTGCATCTCATCTGCATTTTCAAGTTCATCATCATCATCATCATTAATTTGGCTTTGAGAACTCTTAGATTCCTGATTAAAGCTGTCCATAAAGCGTTGTATGATATTTACTGGGTAATTGTGGTCACTGCTTATTCGCAAATTGTGCATCCTTGCCGCCATTCTTTCCTCTGACAGAAATTGCTTGGTCGAAGGACCATCTTGTCTGAAACAAAACAAAAAATGTAAAATTATTGACTGGACATTATTCACATCTTCATAGCTTTGTTTGCTACTGGCATGAAGACTTGAATAAGAGTTCTCTGAGACCAACGCATTAAGACGTTTGCTGTGAATGTGAAGCTATTTTAGCAGGCCAGTATTCTATATATATTTAAGGCAACGTACAGTGCTGTTTGACTAAAGGAAGTCTATTGCCAAGCAAATTTTGATTTCAAAAGTTCAGATATTTAGTAAGAACAATGGGCATCGTTTGACCAGAGGGAAAAAAAAAATGAAATAATAAATCAATTCTTTAATTCCTGCTAGAAGAACAAGGGATTATTGAAATTTATGTAATAAAGTAACAATTTATTTGATTAGCTTACCCTTCATCACTTGATAAACTACTTTTTCTCTTTGCTCTGCTTGCATGAAACCTTTCATAGCTCCTTTAAAAAAATCATATACAAAAACTGGTATCAAATTACTGTATCTAAATTTTTTGCAGGTAGAGTAAACCTGAAGACAGAGCCAATCTGATTTTGGCTTGCTAGACGACTATAATTTGGACCCAGAAAATCTGTGATGTTCTTTGCATCCCGTCCTGGGAGGAGGGGAAGGGGAGAAGCCAATCCCCCTCCAGGCTGGTCAATGTAGGCTAGTCAATGCATTGGACACTACTTACATATATGAGAGCCACTTGGCCCACTATCATATAACCTTTGCACGTGCAAATTTAGCGCTTCTACGAGAATTCCTGCCAGTGACCTACATGTACTGAAGAACCTGCTCCACTAGCAGAATAGGAGACTGACAAGGCTTACTATATGGCCAATTAACAAAAGAAACTGAATGCATAATAAAGAAATGGGATAATGCAGACATTGTAATGATTCTAGTCAACCTGGGATTGGTCTGAGGATTCTGCTACACACAGAGATGGTGACTGGTAAATCTTACACTTTGCTAGGCAGGGAGACCAGACACGAGTGTCTTTCCTGCAAGTCGGGACTTTGGCAGCCTTGCAAAAGAAATCGAGGCTCTGAGAGGGCAATATCTGTGAAATTTGATTAAAATTCTACAAGATGTGGGAACATTGATGCTCTATTATTATTTTTATTATACATCTGAGGCCCAGGTTGTTCAAAGGGAAGATAACACTATCCACCAGATAATTCACTGTCCAGTGTATAGTGTGGTTTGTTTTGTGCACACTTATAATTGTCCACTGGATAGCGTTATCCACCCTTTCAACAACTGCGCCCAGAGGTTTCCTAAGAAATGATCCAAAACCTCAAAAGTCATAGCATTAGCTGTTCACTCACCCTCCTCTTGAAAGGCCTTGAGACATCTCTATATTATTATTGCAAGCATTTTCATTATAAACACTAGGGGCTGAAAAATTGGGATCTTCTGAGACTGAAGTCAATGCAGGGTTACCAGAACTGGACCCTGGTGCAGGATTCGCGTATAATGTGGCATACGTTTGACCTTCAGTAGTTGAATTCACACAGTTTGAGGATTGTGGTTCCATAGAATGCATTTGCACATGCGAAGTGCTTCGCGAAGGTTGCAATGTAAAGTATCTTTCGTATGGAGCAGAACTTGCACTAGAACTACTGGGCTGTTGAAAGCTGGTCTGTGGCGTGTCTCCCTGTTGGAGACGGTTTGCTAACTCTACATTTCTGGAAATTCCAACACCCTGGATTCTTTGTTGCGGTGGCGGAAAATGTGGACCTCGTAGAGAGTATCTTAGACCATTACTGCTGGGTAAAGTGGAAGGTCTTAGTGGAGGAATTCCACGTGGTTCCCTTGGCTGATTCGTTGGAGGAAACGAATCTTCATTGTCCCAAGATATCGATCCGTAAGGAATACTGTTGTTGTTGTCCATGCTGGTCCTGTCATGGAGAGAACGAAGCCATCCCTTTTGTATAGCCGATCAAATAAGTACGACAGGAAGGAAACCAATACTTGGACGGAAAGATACCATCCTTAACCTTATTTTCTCATGTTTTACACAGAAAGATCGAATGATAACTGGGATATCAAATCCTTTATAGTACAATCCAAAGGAAAAAATTTCAAATGGTCGCACGCAAACTAGCGGTCAACTTCTAGGGAGGGACGGGTCAGGAAGTTGTGATTGAATTGTATCGGGATCGCTGAATTTAACATTTGGAATCGCCAAGAAGCTAGTAAATGTGACTATTCGGACGTAAAAATTCTATTAACACAGAAAGTGTTCTGTTCTAAAGTCGCTTAATGGAGGAATTTATGCTTTGCAATTATTTCCCCCAACTCGTCCCCCGAAGGAATAAACAAATAATGTTTTCCGGTGATCGCGGGCTCAATAGGTTCTAAACATTACGAACATGGCGGCCAGCTCTCGTTGTCTTCGCATTTCTTCTCAACTTTGCCGTCCGCTCATTGCTGATGGGATCCGTTGTTTTTTAAGGGAACGATGTGTATTATTCTATCACAGATGCAGCTTGAGTTATTTAGCGCTAGGGAGAAGTGGATCGCCTGCATTTCCGACTACATTTTCAAGGCACAACGTGGGAAATTTTTTGAGATTACGAGAAAACAGACTTTCAACGACTGGACCTGGCCCTGACAATACTCCACAGCTCAGTAAGTGGAAATGCAAATTGCTGCTAGATTCTTAGAACTTTTGCTTCATAAAATGTGTACCTCTCTCCTTTATCACGACCTACCCCATATCCACCCCCTCTGCCCCAGCACCCCCCCCTGCCCCGTCCATCCTGGGAGACAGGGAGGTATGCACTGACATAAGGAAATAGGTTGAGATCACCACTATGCTTTATGGCAGAATTTGTTGGTTGAGTCAGGAGGGGCATTACATTGTGGCTGGCTCAGGGGTAGGGATGCTGAGGATATTCTTTCCTATGATTATTTTTTCCATCATTACTGCATGCATGACTCATGTCAGGTGATGACATGGATTTAGTGTGAGTCCCAGGGAAGAAAAATGAACAAGTAACAGGCTGATACTGGAAGAACAGACTTCTCAACCTCAAAGCAGAAAAAACCTGGAGAGCGAGGTCAAAAACCCTGGAGATTTTAGTTAAAAAACTGCAGATTGATCAACTGGTGAACTGGTCAACTTGCAATTGCTTAAATTGGGATAACAATATTGTGATGATTTCTTCTTCATTTCTTCCATATTTCCGCAGCAGTTTATCATTTATTCTATATTTCATTTCCTTTTCATGGGTTCAGATGAACTCAATAATTTGGCTTGCTCTCAATGTAGAGGTCTTCATAAATTGTAGCTCAGATGGTAGAACTTTGCAGTGTTAACCACAGTGCTGCTACCATAGGCTCAAAAATCCTGTTGAAGCTTTGAATTGTTTTTTCAGGCTTAACTTTTGATTGCTTAAATTGCGATAACAACTGCGAAGATCACATCTTTATTTCACGGTATCATTGTTGTCAATGCCAGATATCAAAGATTGTTTCTCTTGTTTTTTGCAGCATTTGAAACCCTTTCAAACTTAATAAAAGACAAATTACAAGATTCCCTGGATCAAAGTAATTTGGAACAACATATGAAACTTCTAGAAGCTTTGATCAAGCACTGGAAAGGAGAAGTGTTATCAGTGTCAGTCACAAGAACTGCAGAAGGATGTAAGATATTTTTATTATTTAACAAGTCATGCACAGTTTGAAACTACCTGACTGTATCTATCCATAAGTAAATATTCCCTAATAACTTAATTTGATTGAGAAAGAGAGATGCATCTAAGAAAACCACTGAGAGAAGCAAAGAAATTTGGATCAGGTTCTGTTCGATTCCTTTGTTTTTGATCTTGTCTAAACACCTTTTTCATTTGTGCACGCTGTTGCTTTGACTGTCTTTGAAAATTATTTAGAATACAAAGATTACAATTTGATAGGATTAGTCCATTTAACTTCCTGTGATGCAAAACCTTTGAAGATGTATGACTGTGTAACCTACTGCCAAGCTATCAGAAACACAGAGATTGCCTTGCTTTGTCTTTTTCCAGACTGAGATTGTCATGAATGTTTAAAGATTGTAAACTCATCTTTATTAGAAGAAGTGGGGTCATAACAACTTTCAAATGATTTTGCTGTTAATTTCAGTATCTCCAAAGGATGTCTACTGGCTTGCTACACTTATTTTTGACACCCAGGAATCAAGTAAGATATAGAAAACAAGATTTGCATATGTACAGTGGAATTCCAGATTTTTTAAATCTTCCATTTTGGCACCTCCCATTCACTCAAACTGAGGGCCATTTGATTTTCTCAGATTTGTTTCACTGCAACTGTACTGCTGATATCTAATATTCCAGAATTTTTTAACCAAATTTTGTTTCCCTTGGAGATTAGAGAAATCAAGACACCACTGTACCTTTATAATGTGATCATTCACTCTTACTTGTCACCGTACAATCATTGGTACATCACTTACATCTGTCTGTCTGACTTTCTAACACTGTTTCTCAGTCTACCTGTTTATCTGTCTTCCAGTCAGTTAGTCTATCAGTCAGTTTGTAATTTTTAATTTTGATGGGTGAATGTGAAAGTTGTTTATTAATCAAATGTTTGAGACTGGTAGTCAATAGCCAATGGTATATTTAACCAGATACAGAGGAACTCTGCCTTACAACCATCCCGTTCATATGGCCACCTCTTTATTACGGCCACTATATTCTGGCCCCCCAAAAAATTTCAGTTGGTGATTTACTCATTTGAAGAACCCCTTTAACCTAGCGGTGTTCCACGGTAATAGGAACCTCATCTACACAGGTACAAGAACAAGTACAAGTGGGACTTTCGAATTTCAGTACAGGTGCATTACTAGTCTAGAGTCCTTACGCTTCCCTTTTGCTGACCAGTTGAATAAGAGACTACATGTAAAAGTACAAGATTGGTGTGAAATATGGCAATCTAAAGCACAAGCACCACATGTAGGTTGAAACATCACACTTGATGGGTTCCTATTGTTAACATCAGGTCCAGATTCCATAGAAGCTTTGTTTAGATTTTATGTTCATGTGATACTGATTGCTCTGTTTTTCTTTATTTACAGTAGGAAAAGATGCAGTTGAATTAGCTGCTCCACTTTTCAGATTTTCAGCAATGGCTGGTAATCCAGATGGAATGTACAGTTATGGGAAACTACTAGAAACAGGTTTTAACCCTTTGATGAATCTGTTTAACCCTCAAGCAACCTAAGTACTCCTTTGTATCATATTCCTAAATTTCTTTACATTTTATCTCCACAGGAGAAGGCGGAGTAGAGAAAGACCTTGTTGAAGCTGGAAAGCTGTTTACAGAGCTTGCTGAACAGGGCCATCCGTTTGCTCAGGTAAAAGGTTGTTAACCTCTAAAGTTTGTTATTAAACTGATCATTGCCAAGAGTTGGGAACTGATGCCTCAAAGGTTAGCTGGTTGCCTGATGCAATACACACCACGGAAGCATCAATGGCAATCCTGGAAGTAGGAACGACCTTGCAAGTAGCCGCTAAGTCGCACCATCATGCTAAATATGGATTCATTGGGGAAAATACTTACTTGATTCAAGAAATACTTACCAGAATACCAACCACACCAGAGAGGGAAGGAGGGGTGAGAGAGGGGTGAGGGAGCAAAAAATCTGTGACAATTTGGAAATAGTTTGTGTATGGCTGATCTGCATAGATCAGCTAACTAAACTTTGCATGCAAAATAATTCTCAACAGTATCCCTGTGAATTGAATGCTTTTACACCTTTTCACGCAAGAAAACAACAATCAAATCTTTCATGGTTCTGAATAGTTTTTTTGCCAATGGACCCCTGACTTGTGACGTATTCCAGACAGGAATTTCAGCTACTGCATCAGCTCAAGATTAGCTTTGCCTAAATATGATTTAATCAGAGTCAAAGGTTGGTTTTTGTGATATCCAGAATAATCAAGTTCATGGTAGGGGTTATCAGCCAAACCCGAAGGCTGATAACTCTTACCAAGACCTTGATTATTCAAGATATCACAAAAACTGAATCTAATAATTGTTTTATTATAAATTGAACAAAAAAAAAAATGGAAGTCGTGTTTTTGCTTTTTCACTGTTGGCAAGCAACACAAAGCGCATATTACCCTTAGAAATCATGCACCACGGTCATACATGACATGATTACCCGTGACCTTGAGTGTCCTTGACATGATTCTTGTGTAATCTGCAGCTAGATGACGTCGCAGGCGTTGATTTTTGAAAATTCACTGAATGCTTTCGGCCAATCAGAAAAGAGAGAGTGAGTTCAATGTATAATAAACAATTATTGGATGAGGCTTTTGTGATATCTGGAATAATCAAGGTCAAGGTAAGTATTATCACTTTACAGTTTACAGTTAGGGTTATCTGATGACACCAACCAAGACATTGATTATTCCGGATATCGCAAAAAACGAATCTAATAATTGTTTTATTATACTTTGTTTTAAAGAAAATAATGACAAACGCATTGTTGCACCGAACACAGTTTAATTTGGACAAGCCATGTTCTTACTTCACTGTCCATGAACTTGACATTGGTCTTGGAATTGCGTTTGCAACCTATGGATTATTCACTAATCTGCTAGCAGATCAGTGAATAATCTGTAGGTTGCACTGTTTCCCAGAATTAACTGTAGGCCTTTAGCCAATGAGAAGACAGATGATGACTACAATGTATAATAATAATAATTATTATTGTCAGTCATTAACAGTGGTCCTCAACTGAATGATCACACTAGATGCTCCACTGGTACTCTTGGGTCGAAATTAACTTGTACATATTTAATACACTGTGCCTAACCAGTGCTCAAGCATGTACATTTTATTTCAGTTTTCTCTTGCACAATTTTATCACAATGGCACTGGAATGAAACAGGACTTGCAGATGGCACTCAGGCTGTATGAGGTAAATAAATAAGTCAGTATCTCGTCCTTGTGGCCATCTACTCATTACCCTTCACCCCAGCAACTTGACTACATTGTTAGTGGAGTGAACATATGTATGAGCCACCAACAAGCAAAAAGAAAAACATAATGGGTAAACAAAACTTGAGCAAATTAAGAACCAGCCTGGTCCTTGATTACCGGGCTAAATATCACAAAGCTTGTGGCCTGAGATATATTGTTATTTTCTTCAGGCCAGTGCAAAGAATGGCGTCAGAGAGGCTAACACTATGATTGGTAGGTGAGATAATTGTACTAGCTATATGGCAAAGAAATTGGGCAGTGTGTACTGTATGGCATAATGCACCGTGTGCTGGACTGTCTTGACTGAGTGGTCTGGGTTCAAGCATTCACCATGGTCACTGTAGATGGATACTTATTCAATTATCTTGGGTGAGGAATATGGTGCTCAGTTTTAATTACAATGAGCCAATTGTTTCTCTTTCTGAAGGAAACTTATACGCTAGTGGAGAGATTGGAAAGGTGGATCTTGCAAAGGCAGCTAAATACTTCACAAAAGCAGCTGAAAAAGGTTAGTTTTTAAATAGTATTACAATGGGGATGGGATTAACAAATGGAGAGGAAGTAAAGAAAGTAATACACTTAAACACACATAATTATAACACTTCAAGCTTTTTCATACTGCAAGAGATAATATATATTCTTCATCAAACATAACTGTAAAACAAAGTTAGTGACTGCGTCCAAAAAGCAGTGTTTTCAGTTTCTTCCTTTTCCAGAACATTGTCCAGATATCCCACCAGAATTTTTCCCCTTAATCCTGTTTCCTCAGTTTAGACACTAAAGCATTTCTGACTTTATATTAGACTGACGTAACAGCAAAAATGTTGCTCAAAGATCTAACCTTTGTACTTTTTAAAAATCTTCTTCAAACCAGTTAGGTTTCATAGCATACACTGTATGTAATTTCTGCTTTTAAGTCATTGAAATTGGGCTACCTTTTTCCTTCATCCTGGGATTAGAATGTTTATATTCTCCAAACCTGATGGTTGCCTGTAAATTATGCAGGAACAGGTAAGGAGAGAGATTCTTCCCATGGTAGTGATATCCCCTAGCAACATGAATCCATGGCATGGTATGACTTGTTCTGATCTGACGAACTTGCTGTCAGCATCAAGAAATGCCATCTTAGCGTTAGAAGCTATTGTAGTAATGCGTGCAAAGTGGGCTGTAAAGAGATTGTTATCTAGCATCATAAGCTGACAATGCGATTGATCTTCTCTACCAAGGTGATGTGTCAGCTCTCATGACTCTTGGTGCATTTTACAAGAAAGGCACAGGAGTTGAGAAAGACTTTGAAAAATCATTCAATTGTTATAAGGCAGCAGCTGACCAAGGTACTCAATGCTGACTTGTAATTTTACATATGATCGGCAGGAGAAACAGTAAAGTTGTTTGCATTGTTTGGTATATCCTAGCAAAGGTGCTGTCTGTCTGTCTGTCTGTGTCTCGGTCTGTCAGTCTGTCAGTCACTCAGTTGGTCAGTCAGTCTATCAGTCAGTGGGTCAGGTAATCAGTAGGTCAGTATGTCAGTCACTCTGTAGGTCAGTCAGTCAGTCAGTCAGTCAGTAGGTCAGTCTGTCAACCAGTCAGCCAGTCAGTCCATCTGTCTGTCTGTCTGTCTGTTTGTCTGTCGGTCAATCAGTCAGTCCATCCGTCCATCCCACTATAAATCATTCAATGACTTTATTTATGTCCAGAAAATCTGTGTTGGTGGAGCGCCCGTATGCTTAGTCTGTGTGGTAGGTGTTCAAAGGGGAGGGAGAGGAGAAAACTATTTCTAGTTTCCCCTTTGAACACCTGTAACGTAGGCTACCGTATTTTTGTTTTGTATTTTTGAGTATTTGGTTGACCTTTTCTCATTAGGTTACCTAACAGCTCAGTATAATGTTGGAGTAAACTACTTTGCTGGCATGGGTGTCACGCATGACTTCAAAAAAGCAGCTTATTATTTTGATATCGCTGCTCGCAGAGGACACCTGCTGGCCAAGGTTTGATATTTATCAACTATTGCCCTAGTGTGCTTCACAGCAAGCCGTCTTTAAGGTTCTCAAGCAATGCTTCACGCAGCCTACGAGCAGGCTTTTGTGTTTGGGGCTGGGGCGCGAGCGGCAAAGCCGTGAGATACAGTTTCTAAGCTCCTACGTTGTTCCCACATTGCTGTTGAACTCGCTCACATGCTAAAGCAAAAACAAAAGCAGTGCTTGAGTGTGAAACCCAGACACTAGACCTTCCCTCACAATCCCAGACAAAGGTAGTTAGGACACTTCTACATCTACGTAAGGGGAGGTCCTGCAAAGGGATATACCCATCACTGCAAGACTGGATCACCCACATATCCCCCATCCCCCACCCCATTCAAGGTTTGAAATGTTTTGTTTTGTTTTGTTTTGTTTTGTTTTTTGTTTTCACCTTAAAGGGGAAAAATAACCGATTTTCAACATTGTAACTGGGGGGAGGGGGACAACTTGCTTAGTGTCCCGACATGCCAGAGGAATGTAAAGAATGTCACATTACATCCTGTAGCACAGGCTGGACAAAATTAAAAGGGAGCTGTACTGTCCTGAGGATACAGCTAACGAACACACCAGAAGAGAAACCAACAAAATGGGTTGAAATCCTCCATTTGCAGCACCAGTAAAAATTCAATATCTAGTCCGATTTCCTTTATTTCATATTTGTACGTGTATATCATGTAAATGTACATTCATTGATCTGATTGCATTAACGTTAAAGGTTTCCTTCGCTCTGAGTACATCGTGTTTACTGTCTTTACTGCTCTTCGTTGGAATTGCTAAAAGGACTCTTTTGTTATGTTCTGCGACAGAGTCTGTTCTTCCAGTTTGTTGGAGACGAGATAGAGAGTCGGGAAGCGAAGCGAGCTGTTGCGGGATTTTCGCCAGCTCGCATCGCTCGACGACTTTTCCTTCTCTCGTGCCGAAGCGCACGAGAGCCGGCTTGCAGGCTGAGGCAATATAGGTGTAAGGCTGGCCTTTCGCCTTCGTGGTGGTAATTTCAACAGACCGATTGAGGCGACAAGCGTAGCGTCGTTTTGCGAAGGGTCACGGTCGTGACCCAAATGAATTCTTCTGTCTGCTGTCTGAAACACAGGAGTATAAGTTTCTGTCTATATGAATTTGAAACGTACGCTCCAGGCATTTTCATTGTACGGCTCACAAATAACCATACCTTTGCCGTAACTGCTGGCCACCATGTGTTTTAACACTCTGCCGCCAGTTCCTTGTTCTTGTCCCTTGGATGTGCAACCCAACCTGCAAGTCTCCCTGATATCTTCCTCCATCTTTATCACGCGAGCTTGCTCACAGGGATTTGTTTTGCGGGCAAATCCAGTTCCGTCCAAAAGGAAAGGTAAATGCTCAGTCCAAAAGTTCTCAGGTAAATGTTTCTTGCACGATTTGGCCTCATCATGGTCGATTCCTAATCGTTTCACGATACTCGCAGCGGAAAAGTTCCCTTCTTCGGTTCTTAGCGTTGAAACCCTCCTGAGAATTAAACTATTCTGTGTGTCTGTCAGCTTGCTTGAACGTCTTTTAACTGTAACATCAAAATCGTTTCTTCCCTTAAAGGCCATTGTGTTTGAGGCAAATTTCGTTTTGCTACAGTCACCGGTTACGATGTATTTATAATCCGCTAATATCACAAGCCTTATTCTAGAGTTCTGTCCAATTTCAAGAAACAAAGTGTACGTTATTGACACGTAATCGAATTCTAAAATACTGTGACGCTATCGCTCGTGCTTATCGCTGGCGTCCATCTTTTCAGAAAAATTCCTCCTGTGACCAGAATCTTGGCGAGAGTCTTTGCATATCTACCTTCTTTCATGTCTCAGATTCTGGACTTTATCTATTGAACGGTTTTGATTTATATTTTGATCTATTTTGAATTGCGTGACACTGAAAACCAGCAATATCTCATTTAAACAATCCCAGAGAAAACGGTAATACTCTCCCTCCCCACCCCCACCTCCCAATTTCTTTCCTAATTAATGTTGGGAATGTCGCGGGGTTTTTTTTGTTTGTTTGTTTGTTTGTTTTTCAACTAAAAGGGGGAAAAAATAACCGATTTTCAACATTGTAAGTAAGGGGAGGGGGTCAACTTCCTTGGTGTCCCATTTTTGTCTGGGATTGCAATCAGGCGATGAACGAATTGAGGCGCGTGTAACTGGGGGGGGGGAAGGGCGGAATGGGTTTTGTTGTCTCGTATAACGATTAGGAAGTAGACTAAGAAAATTTGTCCCATTCAGTTGAACCGGTCAACATCCAATTTCTCCTTACAATCTCTATACATTATACATTACTATGGAGAAAGGTGAGGAGAATAAAGAAAATATGTAAACAATAGCCTCCATTTGCAGCGAGAGTATGCTCGGATATTTGTCCGCGGACATTATTAGCCAGTGAACAGGCTCCGGCTGAATGGGTGGAGAGTGAAGTGGCCGTGGAGGAGTTGTCCATCCTCGAGTAGAGAACCTGTTCACAGCCTAGAAGCTCACAGTTTTCCTCGAGCTTCGCTCTCGGAAAAATGTTTGCTTCTCGGAACAGATAATATCCAAGGACAAATATCCGAGCACATTTTTGAACTCAAATGGGGACTATTGCTTCTATTATCCTTCAAATATTTTTCAAATTGGAGAATATCACCCGGATATTGCTCAGTTTTTGCTGCGGCATATTCAGCCACGTGACACGTTTAGACGCAGCACTTCGTTGTCTTTATAAAGGAACTTTCAGAATTTACATCCTGTGGTGTCAGAGGTTTGTGTATATTGAGGATTTTACGGTAGCGAGAAAAACTTAGAAGAACATCGCAAAGCCGGTAAATGACTAAAAGCGCTAAAAAATCTGTATTGAGAACTTGATTTTCCACTGATTTCTTTTTCTTTAGATGAACCTGGGGAACATGTATTACTATGGATATGGCGTGGAGAAAAACTGGGAGAAGTCGCGAGAACTTTACAGAGAGGCAGCAAAAGAGAGCAAACATGGCGAACTTTTGCTTCAAGAACTTGAGGATGAGATGAAGGATCTGAACAAAACTGACGACCCTTATTAATTTGGCAAACAAATTGGGAGCTTATGCACAATGCAAAGAATTTCTAATGTGAGAGTTATTCTGAGTCTTACGTCGCACGATACAATTGGCTGTCCACATGCGACAGCGGGTTAGAAGTTTGGGGATACGTATAATCGAAGACCTGTTGCTGAGAGATGTTCGAGACATGTTGCTACGTTGCTCGGAGAAGAAACTTTAAGTTGATCAGGAAAAATGATTGTAATAACTGGGTTTTCGTCGCTGGCAGACGTTATGGAAGGAAGGTTGTCAGAGACAGCTTCAGTCTCAACTGCTATTAAGCGGTCAACTTTATTCAGCGGGCATTTTTTATAAGAGCAAGTGGCCACCCTTTACATGGATTTACTCGCGTATTTTATTGATTGGTTTTGGTTCGCCCTCAACGAACATTTTACACTGATGAACACGGAATTAAGCCTACGGACTGTACTTGGATTAACTGAAACTCCCTGAAACGTCCAGACTTTTTTCGTAAAGGGATCTTCTTATTACTTCTTGATTGCATGTTATGCCACAGTACAGCATGAACAACGAACAGTATTAAGCACGTGATAGGTTACACTCGTTCAAGGACACTATCCAGTTTGCACTCGTCCCAGGACTCTATCCACGTCTCTAAAACCAACGCCTCTAAAGTTTCCTTCGTACAAACTAACTGTTTTTCTTCTTTATTGCCGAGATTGTTATTTAGAAGCTTAAGCTAAGTAAACCACGACGGCAGCGGCAACGAGAATGGCGGTCACCAACGCTGTCATTACATATAAACAAGTTTTCAGACCATTAGGCATTGTGAAAAGGTCTCGATGATTGCGAAATTCGAAGGTGAAACGTAAATTCAGTTTTTACTAGACGTCTTTTTCACTGAACGCCTTCCTCGGCGGCGTCGTTGTCGTTGCTTAAGCTTAAGCTTAAAGGAGCAACTTCGCGGTTTGGGCATCTTGAAAAGTGTAGCCTAAATTTTTCAAGTTCGTCGTTTGTCATCCGTGTTAATCTTCTCCTTCGTTAACCCACCTTGTTCCTTTATGGTATATTATTATCCCTTTGGTGTTTTTCTATCTTAGTAAACTACTATTGTCAGGTTTCCTTCAATTTAAAGATAATTTTGTACGTGGCCAAAATTACCTCAAAATGCCGTGACTGAGCTACTTTGAACGACTAGTTTGCAAGAATTAAAATACAAAAAATAACTGTCAACGCGTTAAGGTAATTCCTCTGAAATAAAAGTGACAATAGATTTCTGTTCAAACTTTTTCCACTTAATATTTATCATATGATAACTTCAATTTTGAAATAAAAAAGGGTGTGCCCATGCTCGTTAAGGAGCAGTGAGGCATTGAAAATGCCCCATTTTGGCATTATTTGATGCTTATTATAACAATGCATTCCCAGTAATTGTAATATCTTTATTATAATAATAATAATAATAATAATAATAATAATAATAATAATAATAATAATAATAGATTTGTATAGCGCCATATCCATGGCTCATGGCGCTTTACAGTAAAAAATGTTATTAAAAATAAAATTT
>Ga0126338_10000691_pt1 | contig 19374 bp, 8 predicted proteins | sample OrbCmetagenome_2_FD_92529 | JGI IMG/M metagenome (GOLD analysis project Ga0126338, IMG submission 92529) | Coral microbial communities from Petempiche,Puerto Morelos, Mexico - Orbicella C C metagenome | ecosystem: Host-associated > Invertebrates > Cnidaria > Coral | place: Petempiche,Puerto... | reverse complement strand
CATTGATGGTTGCCCTAGCAAGCCGGTAATTTGGCTAGGAACTTTTAGCATTAAATGTGGAACTCCAAACCAAATCATTCGCTTGCAGGCTTTGGTTCTCCCTACGTCGACAAACGAAGAAATCCGGTTGAATTTGTCAGTTACCATTAGTAAGAAAGCTCATTGCATAAACACCCCTTAGATTTTCTCATGTGTGTGTTGACCACGTGCGTCAAATGATGGAAGTGTAAGGATGACCTAATGTTAAGATGCTGCTAAACAGACTCTCTGGTGTGGAGTTTTTTACTTGAAACGTGAAACTCCAAACCAGAATTCCTGCCCTCAAGCTATAGCCCTCTTTTCTTTAATAAATGGCTCACCTGATTGATTTAGAGGATATCTACTCAGTAGAAAGTCTACAGCGAAAACAGTAGATTCTTTCCAAGAGTTTCCTAAAACAGTAGCTGAGTATTATTATCACATCGCTTGTAATCCTAGCGAGCAGAGAATCTGGTTTGGAGTTTCTCGCATGAAACGCGAAATTCCAACCAGAATTCCTGCTCGCAGACTACTATAGGCATCTTTGTACCCTATTCTTCCCACGCGTATTGAATAAAGTAAATCTTCGAATTAGCGCCCGGGGCGCTTATTTCAAATTCAGGAGAAGATGGGGCGCTTATTTAATTTTTCCCAAATCGCGGCCTGACATGATCATTTTTTTAATACATCATCTACGCGTAAACAACAACATAAGCTGTTTATCGACATAAAAAGCTGATCCTTAAGTTTAAATCGCGGCACCGTTAGTACTTAACGCGTTCAACGTGTTCACTTAACGTGTTCTCAAGCTGAAACAATGTACAAATCTAATACTACCCGACGAAAACTATACATCCTTTCTTGGCTCAGTACTCGTCCACAAAATGGGCGAAGGTGAGAGGGGCGCTTATTCGAGGGGAGGCGCTTATTTCAAATTTTGGCAGATAGGAGGGGCGCTAATTCGAGGATTTACAGTAATACAAGTCTTATGGTCACATTGTTGGTCGTCCCAGCCAACAGACAATCTGGTTTGCAATCAGTTTTCGCATTAAATGTCTAGTCGCAAGCGAAATTTCCTTGCCGCAAGCTTCGATTCATCTTTCGTCGATGAACGATGAAATTCGATTGAATTTGTCAGCTACCACCAATGAACAGCACACTGCAAAAACAACCCTTTTCTTGATGTGATGTTGACCGCGGGTGTGAAATCCTGTAACGTGTAACGGTCACATAATGTTAAGGTCGTGCTACCCAGATCCTCTGGTTTGGAGTTTCTCGCTTGAAACGTGAAATTTCAAACCAGAATTCCTTCTCGCAAGTTATAGCCTTCCTTCCTCCAACGAACGGTTAAAGTGGTTGAATCAGATGGTATATATAGTCAGTAGAAAGTATACAGCAAAAATTCACTATGTTTTTTTCAAGACTGGAATGACAAGTGAATGATAAGATTGATGGTCACATTGATTGTCGTCCGATCGAGCAGAAAATTTGATTTGGAACTCCTCGCGTAAAACATGGAATTCCAAACCAAATCACTTGCTCGCCGGCTTTGGTTCTCCTACCACCTACGAACGATAAATTAGGTGCAGTCTGAAAGTGGTGAGTTCGAAAGGGAAACACTGTCGGCGTCTGGGTCTTGCTTTTTAGACAAATCAGCTCATTTTCGGTGCATGGCTATGGAAACCAGCAGAAAGAACAATAGACATGAATTAAACACACTTAAGTTAACTTTCGTTAGTTTTTCTAGTTTTTCGTCTTTTATTAACTGGCGTATATAAAATCAATTTACAGTTGGAGCACCCTTTCAAACAGTGCCTTCAGTTCATGTTAGCTATCGCTGTAATATTGCGTTAGTAGACTGAGGTCACACAACAGCAAATACAGCTTTTGAATTTTATGAATATTCGCGGGCTTAGAAATTGTCCTCCAAAGCCCGTGGGCTTTGCTCGTCGATTGCAATCCGACAAGACTATTTGAAATGAAAACTTTCGGTATGTTGTAGAGTGTTTGAACGAGAAAACTGGTGATTTATCAACAAGTAGGGCTTTTTTTCCAAATTGATCTCCAAAGGTGGAAAATAGAACAGTGCAATCAACTTGACCCCACGGTAAATTCTAAAACAAAATTTCATGATTTCGCGAGATGGACTGTACGGGTTGTTGTAAAGATTGATCGAAGAGTGTCGGTAGACATGGCTTGACCCTGAATTTGCACATATTTGTTCATATTCAGGGAGCTAATTCGATGGCCTTTAATCGGTATCAACGGATGAGTTTTATAAATATTTTACAGAAAATCGAGACGACGCCTAAACCCTGCACATGTTGAGTCTGCACGTGCAGGAAAGCAGAACATGTGCGATGCGTTTCACCAGCTGAGGTCGATTTGCAACTTTCCTTGACAGGTTTTAAAGCAAAGCAGGTAAACTTGGACTAAAAAGTTACCAATTACACGCGACTTGATATTCACCTTCGCTAAGATGTTACATGTAAATTCTCATTACCAAGATGCGGGATGCGTGTGAAGTCACAAACATGGGTCTGATGGGTTTGCCTTGAAACGTGATTTTCCTTTGTTTCACTATCTTTTTTCAAGTTGTTTTTGTTCCCGTCATCAGTTCGCGTGTCATATTCTGCCTGTTTATGCTCCGGTGTGATCAAAGACGCTTTAGTGTTCACAGATCGCCAGCTAATAGCCGATGTTACTGGCGGTTACTCGCTTCTCTCTTCAACGATGAACCGGCTATTGGATTTTGGTCAGTGGAACCAGTAATTGAGCAAGTCCAGTTTTCAAGCAGCCACGCTGTACATCCAAAAGAAGCAGCCAGCTTGGGCAAAGTCCGAAGACTGGGACAGCATATTGGTTGGTTTTGCAAAATTATCCTGTTCAAGGATGGATGTTATAGTGCTACCACATTGAGCTCAATGATTTCAGTTGAGATCTTTTAATGTTGGAATTATGTCGATCGCCGCTCGGCAATCCATTAATTTTTGTGTCGAGATTTATTTTCTTTGTTGGCCTTCCTTGGTTTTAGATTTGGAAAATTTTTGTTTACATGTTGTTTTGATAATTTTTGTTTCAGAATCGGGAGTATTTCCTGCTTAAAAGTTCACCTTCTATTATCCTGTATTTGATGTACATAACCCATAACAATTTCGGTTGGCGGAAGTAGTGTGCAACTGACATATGTGGAATTGTTGGTTCGATTTAATAGGCAGGCAAATGGTACGAAACTTTTCCATAAGCGAAATAATTTCGGCAAATGTTGAAATTATTAGCAACTAAGTGAGTTTTGCAAAGACATTAATGATCGTCGCAGTTATAACACAACTTGTGTACTGAGGCGAAAGCAAGTTTTGGTTTATTACAATGTGGAAAGGTTGCAATATTTCGGCTCAGTTTCAGAGTCATGCATGTAGTCATATAGTTGGATGACTATAACTCCGATCTGAAGTAGATCTAGAGGCGATATATTGTAACAAAAATGCAATAAGAGAAACTATGTAACATCGGCAGATATGGGTTTACATGTATTACAATTTATTACAATGCACAAAGGATATTATGTAATAAACCAAAAGTTGGTTCAGTTCCTCGATGTGAACAATCCTCGGGCTCGTTTTTTTAATGATATATTCAAAACTGTCAGATATAGTGCTAGATTTTGCACTGAAGTCGAGCTCTCTGGAAAGTAATAACTGTACAAGAATCGTTTCTTCCAGGATGAGATTTCTAAGAGAATCGTGAAAGACTTGAAATACAACCTTTAAAGGGCATAAGACAAACGAGGAAGGACTCTACCTCTGCGGCATTGAACCTCTGGAAATCCTTATTGCTTCATACTTCAATTCCTTCCCAGAAACATTGACTTAAATTAAGGAAAACTTATCTGAAAAGTCTCGTTACACATGCACTACGCCATGTCTAGCAAGACTTGTGTTCCGAACTGTACTTCTGCAATCTTGATTGTTACTGGTCACTGGTAACTATCATTCAGTGGAATCGGAAAAACACGATTATTCAAAAATATGGATTTGTAGCTTGTAAAAGGACCAGGATCGAGCTACAGGAAAATACTGAAGACAAACGGTGAGATATAGAAAAGAGCCAGTTTTCTGATGTATATGTGACGACTCCGATTATAATGGTCTATAAACGCTGAGCAATTTATCAACTGCTATGAATGAACAGAAAAAAAAAAAACTGGTAAATCTTTGACAGTGCCTATCGACAACACATGGTGTGAGTGGAACAGAAGACAATCAACTTGAGTTTGTATAAAGAACTTATAAGTTATGGCATTGTTAATTTGCTTGAAAAAAATCTTTACTTCTAACAAGAACATCGGTACTTGTTTTCTTTCTGATATGGCTATCAGAGCTGTTTGAAATTTCATTAGATTAAATACAGTGAATGACGAACGAGTTTTTATGGGCGTATATTGCGACGCGCGTTTGTCTTGGGTCGACATGGGTGCAAGTCGCTAAGATCGTTTTGTTTTAGCTTGCGTTTCGCACCATTGATAATTTTCTGAACGAAACGCTGTCGCCGGCTCTCACTGATTAATGAAATAACTTTTGTCGTATCTTCGTTCAGTGCTCAACAACTCAAGCTTCTTGAGAGACTTTTCCTGACAACTTGTGCTTACACGTCCTTCCTTGCAAACACAAAAATTGAAAACAGTACGTATAAGTAAAATGCAACCATTCGTGTTCTGTAGTAGTTAATTTAACTTATTACTCACTTAGCTTATTTAACCTTAAATTGAATAGAAAAATGTCACAATTCTATCATTATTTAAAGAGAAATCTGCACTTTATTCTTTCTGTTCTTGGATTGAGCCTATGCGGCTTTGTATGTGAACATGGATGTAAGACTTGCAAAATCAAAAGCATTCAGTTTTCAGGTCAGATCTACAATATCCTCGAGTTACGGAACGAATGATAATGTAAATTACTTTGCTTCACTGAGTCAGGATTCTGTGATGCCAGCCGAGTTCAGTGAAGTTATCGTGGGTAACATCTTTGAGAAGCAGTTGTCGTGCAAAGCAAATTTTTGACGCAGCCACAGCGCAGCATCGTTGAATGAGGTGTCAAAACTCCTTTCATACAAATTATTGGCATGCCCCTTGTACATACTCATATCTAAGAGTTTACTACCATGAGACTAACTTTTCGAATAAAGTAGAGCAATTAAGGGGCAATTTGTGAAGAACTAAAGATTCAGTTTGGTCTGAATGATAGCCCAAGAGCCATCTGCACATTCTTGTCCGTAACTGAATAACACGAATGGATTATAACGAGCGCATTGTCGACAAATGGTACAAGAAGCGTCGACAAATTTAAAGTGGAAATTGTAGTAGTGTATTCGCTGAGTTAAAGTTAGTCTGGGTAAGTTTCTTTGTCTGCCTTTATTTGCCGTGGCGATGTTATATATAGACTTTGAAAGATTAGGTTTCAACCAGCTTATAGCGGTTAACTTGAATACGTAATATAAACTGATATTTCGCCTTCACGACTGAAGAGGAAATGCGAACTCAGTACTAAAGAACAGTTATGACGGATGCAGTTTAAAGTGCGCAGATTTAAAAAAAAGATTTCAGAGAATTGTGCAAGCTGTTAGGTTAGTATCTTTTGCCTCTTGTAGCGAACAGCTTGTCAAAGACAAGTCGAGTCGAAATCAACTGCTAGTATCATGTTTAACCCTATTCCGAGCCAACTTTAATGGAGTGCATTAAACCGGGGTCATTTTTGGGTCAAAACACTACCGTCGTAATAAGGTTTACTGATTGTAACGCCTACGACAGCAAGAAGAGTTTAAAACAACTTTAGGCTAATGTAGTTTTAAAATTTCCTGATTAGGTCTGCAGTTTGCGAAGATTAAACAAACCTAGCCATCCTCGAAAGCTAACCACTTTCACTCAATGATCAAGTTCATGCAGAAATTCACGCACCTCGAGAATACTGACTTTTGCACATGATTTTCCACAAGCGAATCAAATAACAGCAGAGTGCCACCTTTGTCTTTCCTCGCCAATTATCTGTATGATGAATACAGAATAGCTGAAACCAAAGCAGTTATGGCCGATTTTCCACAAACTGACGCCATGTTGTAGAAATTTGTATATTTTCGCTCTGATTGTTTTCCGTGTCAATTTTTAGCGAATATTTCCTTGTTCAAGTAGTTTTTGGAAGAAAAAGAAAGAAAGTGCTGGAATTCTGGACGAAAACGGGTTTTTTATGATTACTTTAGCAATATGAAGAGCATTGCTAGAGAACCATTACCAGCGAACAAATAAATTCGAATTCAAGGACAAAAATATTTGGCTTTCTATCGTCTATCCCTGCGAACTAACCAGTAAGAAAAACAGTTGCTACAAGGAGATAGGTCGGTTTGTCAACAAATGATTATGGCATCTGAATTCATGCAATTAAAATCCAAGGCCGTTCTGTGTAGCTGATAACAGGCGAACCGAGGCACTCGCCTGGGCCAAAAAATTGAATTTATTTATTTTTCAAGTTCTCCTTAGAGGCTATGCATTAAGAAAAACAAATCAACGTAAATGAAGCAGTTTTTTTTGGTATTGCCTCGGAAAGAGTTATAGTCTCGCTACGGCCGTGAAATCGCATCAAACTTTGTTTTCTTCAAGGACCCCTACAAAGTGATTCATCGTCCACTTAGCAAACGGGAGACTTTCGCTGGCCAGGTTGGAACAACGGGTTTGAGAGAAGTGATCCAAGGTGTGGAGATATTATGATTTATCCAGGACTCGAGGAAACCTAAATCAGCTACGCACAATTAGTGATTTGAGAGGTCAAAGGTTTGTTACGCTTGTAGAAATGTACTCGAGATGGTTTTTAATGAGAGCGTATAGTTTCGGAGCCATGTTTCAAGGTAACAGTCCCGCAGGTATAATGAGGCAGTTATAAGATGCAGTCCTGTAGTTACAATGAGGCCTTTTGACTTTCCTTCTTACTGTAGGGTACATAAATTTTTGCTCGAAAGCATGCTTTGCACTAAATTTACGTAAATGAATTTGCCGCCGGGTGTTGTTTCATCAAGAAGACCTTTTAGGTCAGTGATGATTATTTTGGGCAACTCAGTATGTATTGTAAATGAGCCGTATATAATGTCTTTGTAACGTTGTGATTTAAATGGATTGTAGACATTTTTGCACAAAGCCAGATAACAAGCGGGGTGCTACGTTTGTCTTTCTTTGCTAATAATCTGCACGGTGAACTTGAAATCGCTCAAATCAGAGCTACTTTGGTCTATTATGCGCAAATTGACGCCATGTTGTAGAAACGACATATTTTCGCTCTGACTCTTTTCGCGTAAATTTTAAGCGGAAGTTTTCTTGTTCGAGTTGTTTTTCGAAGGAAAAGAACGAGCTAGATTTCTGGACGAAAACTGATTTCTTACGAGCAGCTATTTGAATCATACTTCTCTCTTTAGTCGGACGAAAGGTTCTGTAAATTCCATGCGCGACATCAGTGTAAGAATTTACTTTCCACAAAAATGCCGCATGTCCTTCGCAATGGCCACTGATATATAACCATTGTTCGTTAACAAATTGAATTTATCGACCACAAAAAAATCGAGAGGACTCAGGAGAAAATAACTTGCTAAATGCATTGCGCTTACCCTAGGGAAAACGGTGCTGCTAGGAAAGATTGCAATGCTAAGAAAAAAAAAATCATTTTCTCGACGAGTGCCGTATCCACTTCCACGCCATCAGAATTTAATTAAAATCACAACACCTTTAACTTCTGCTTTACAAACGCCGGAGACTTGCCATTGGGCGCGGAAAAGACTGCAAAATCATGGGAAATGATACAGCGTCTAGAGATGTTACGATTTATTTAGGTCTCGAGGAAACTTAAAAAAGCGAAGGATGTCTAAGCTACACACAAGTGGTGGTAAACTCTTGAAAGATTTATTTCAAATGTTTCTTCATTTTTCTAGAAGTGTTTATTGTCAGCATATACATGATTCGCAGACATGTTTCAAGGTAGATTCTTGAAGGTTTCATGAGGCCGGCATAAGGTACAGTCCTGGAGTAATAATGAGGCTTTCAACATTCCTTCTTTCTCTAAGGTAAACTGATTTTTGCTTGAGGGCATGCTTTGCACTACATGTACGTAAATGGAACTGGGTTATAAATTCCGATTTGCCACAGGGTGTTGTTGCATCAAGAATACCTTTTGTGTTGATATCGGTTATGTTTGTAAATGTATCGTATACAATGTCTCATTAAGGTTTTAGTTTAAATGGCAGTACGCTAGTTATAGATATTTTTCCACAAGCAAATGATTAGCGGGGTACTAGGGTCTACCATGTTTGTCTCTCTTTGCTTATAATCTGCACGGTAAACATGGAACCGTTGAAATCAGTGCTACTCTGTTCGATTATGCGCAAATTGACGCCATATTGTAGAAACGAGAATATTTTCGTTCTGACTCTTTTCCTTTCAATTTTTAGCGGGTTTTTTCTTCTTCGAGTATTTCTTCGAAGGAAAAGAAAGAGCTAGATTCCTACGAGTAGCTATTTACAGCGTACTTCTCCGTTATCGGTGCAGAAGGAAGCGTTCCGTAAATTCCATGCACGACATCAGTGTGAAAATGTATGACGCTTGTTTCCTTTCGTCATTTTAACTCGTCCCGTAAAGATGCAGCATGTCCTTCGCAATGGCCACGGATATGCAGCCATGCAGCCGTTAAAAAATTGAATTTATCGAGTTCATAAAATCAAGGGACTGAAATAATTGGCTATATACATTCTACCATCCATGCAATGTACTGGGCTGGTAAGAAAGATACCAATACTAAGAAAACAAATCAGGATTCGAGGAAGCTTAAAAAAGCAGTGGATGTCTCAGCTTCGTCCAGATAGCGGTAAATTTTTGCTTATATTTTCAAAAGTTTATTACATCTGCCGTAGTTCTGACTATAATTTGTCAGAAGTAAAAACTAAGTACTCGAGTTAGTATTTATTGTTAGCATATATGATGATCCGGAGACATGTTTCAAAGTACAGTCCTGAAGGTTTTATGAGGAAGGGCGGGTTAAAGTGCAGTCCTGCAGTTATAATGAGCCCTTTTAACTTTCCTTCTTTCTGTAGGGTACATTGAATTTTTACTCGGGAGCATGCTTTGCACTTAAATTATGATAAAGGAAACTTATAAATTTCTATTTGCCGCCTGGTGTTGTTGCACCAAGAAGACCTTTTAGGTCAGTGGTGATTATTTTGCGCTAATCTGTGTTATGATGTTATGTATTGCAGATTCGTCTTATACAATGTCTTTTTTAGGGCATAGTTTAATGGAATTGCAGATATTTTTCCACAAACGAGTCAAATAACCAGCGGAGAAATACGTTTGTCTTTCTTTACTATTAATCTGCACGGTGAACTTGGAATCGTTGAAATTAGAGCTACTATGGTAGATTATGCTCAAATTGACGCCATGTTGTAGAAATGAGGATATTTTCGCTGAATCTTTCGCTTCAATTTTGAGCGGATGTTTTTCTGTTGGAGTGCTTCTTTAAGAGAGAAGAAATAGGTCAATTTCTGGACGAAAACTGGTTTATTACGAGCAGCCGGTTTATTACGAGCAGGAGGAGAAGTTCTGTAAATTCCATGCTCGACATCAGTGTGAAAATGTAAGACCCTGGTTTCCTTTTAATAGTCATCTTATCTCTTCAAGTTCTGCAAAGATGTAGCATGTGCTTCGCAATGACAGCTGATGCAGCCATTGCTTGTTACAAAAAGAAATTAAATTGCTCGTCCTCAAAAACATGGATAGGACTGAAAAAACTAGTTATATACATTTCTAACTCGGAGTTAGAAAACGTGGTTTTAATGATTGTTTATCATTGGGTGCGTGCAAGCGAGCCTCAGGTTTTTAAAGACTCTGCAAAATTACTGCACTCAAACTCCCTTACATTAATGCATGACAGATTCATTGGCATTAATCCTATTAGAGCAGACGAAATTATGAATAAACTGTACCTGGAGTCAATGACGGTTGAACATTTGCTCTTCCTTCAAGATCGCCATGTCTTTTGCTTAGCCTAATATAGTTGTTCGATCTGTTTTATCAGCTCTGGTGTTTGATTGGCTAGGAATCATGAATGCCGTCGTAACAGGGTATAACACTGCCTAGCGGGGCATTATTCACTACAATGAGAGCAGGGCATTTATATATATTAACTTTGGACCTAAATCATGGAACAGCCTCCCGGACTCAATAAGATCCTCGGTAATCTACTTTTACAAATGCACGAAGTGACGTGGACATCAGTTGCCATATGTAAACTAGTTTTATCTGTACCATTTATAAGATTTTTATATTCTTATACATTCTAATTATACATTCTTAAATATTTTATAGTAGTTACATATTCTTAGTTTAGTTAAATATTTATAACCAATTGTACATACTTTTTTACTTTGCTATTTTGTTTTCTTGGCGCATCTGTAAACAAGTTGGTGCGTCCTGTAGACTCTGCATACTTATCAAGTCTATGGGATGCACCGTTACCATAGCTGTCATAACTAACTGAGTGTGTTGTCCAAGCAAAATAAACTGTCTATGTCTTTGTCTATGTCACCTAACAATCCATTTTACCTTATTTTAACTGATATGATATGAAATAATTTTCACTCTGTAACCACTCACCTCTGTCAAAGCTATTGCTTACAAATTTGAAACTCAGACAGCATTGATGTAGAGAGAGGGGAGTACAAGGTATTAGTGCTTTAGTGTATTTAGTGCATAGCCATCTTAACAAGTGTTTGAAGTTCCCACCCTCTCTTTCGTGTTGGTCGTGGCTAAGACGACCAAAAATGTGTTCATTAACAGTTTTCCTCCTGATATAGGGAACTTGACAACTGCAAGCCTAAAGCTGTTCCATTTAGGAACAATTGAAAAGCGAACAACATCATATAAAAGTAATTTTCCATATCGTTCATTTGCGTTGCGAAATTTCGCTTCCATAAGGGAAGGCTCTTATTGGAATAGAAAAAAGGAAGGAGGAAGAAAGTATTCTTATTGGAAAAGATGTGGAGGCGCTGTGACCTCATGGTTAGTGCGCTCGACTCTGCATCGAGTGGTCCGGATTCGAGTCCTGGCCGAGGACATTGTGTTGTGTTCTTGGGCAAGACACTACTCTCACCCTTCTCCACCCAGGTGTATAAATGAGTACCGACGAACGTGATGCTTGGGGTAACCCTGCGATGGACTAGCATTCCATCGAGGGTGCAGGAGAAATACTCCTATTCGCTTTATGCTGGTCTCTGTGCTGCAGGAACCGAGATAAGCGCCGCCCTGATGGGCCACTTCGCTCGTATGCAGACATTGAAATAGATACGTGGACGAGTAGAATTCCTTACTGAACAATGTTGTCGAGGCAGACCATGTTATAAAGTTCACGCAGTTTTTCTATAAGCATTTAATTGCTCGTTAGCTCTCTATAATTTGATAAGAAATAATAATAATAAAGCATACTGTGTAGTAGATTACTTATTCTCAAATTCTATGTGTAGTTTTATCCTATAGTATATATCTTTATTTCTCTCTTTATAGTTCATTCGTAGCTTTGGGTCTCAGCTTAATAAGAAAATTACGTTCATTCCTGTTGGCAACCTTTTTGTAATTTGTAAATGTCATTTTTTTAAAGCAAATAAAGTTGTAAATAAATTAATCAAAAGCTTTAATAGTATAAACCCACGAGTTCTCATTGACCATAAAGTCTTCAATAGTAGCCAACTCTTCGAGTTCAGTTTATCACTGGAAAGTGTACCGCCGTGTAATTTCATGAAAAAATGAAAAGCTCCTTCTTGTTCTAGGAGACACAGGACACGTCACAAGAAAACACCGCCTCACTTATTTCCTCGTTCCCTTGTCCTTTTTTTCCCTATTGTTTTACGTCAACTCTGTTTACACCAATTAACAGCCCTTCAAAAGCTGTCTACAAGAAGCTGCTTTATGCTACTCGATGAAATAGCGTCTTTAATCTATAGCATCGACTGTGTTCGCCTTTCAAAAGTGAATTCATGGCTTTATAATAGTCACGTGACGTATGCTTACAAAAATAAGCAGAATGAATGCACGTGATGTCTCACGCTGCTGACATTTTCCCCAAAACGTACCAGAGTTCAAGATTTATAGTGAACATTTGGTTTATGATGCATTTTACTCATTTTGTTCCCAATTGCAAGCCAAAACAACCGAGCAACCTCAGCTGTAACAAGCCATCGGTTATGTAGATTATGTTTCTGTCACGTGTTTCTGTTACTGTCTCGTGTTTTCGCTATTCCCATTCCATATCCGTAAACGTGCATTCAAGTTACACAAACACTAACACGTGCATCCCCAGGCCTTACGTTTTATCTATAGCCACAGGGGAAGGAGGGGGTATTCCCAGAAAAATTGGGTGGAGGAAGGAGAGATTCTTGAAATGCTCACTCTATCCTATTTCAAACCAAAACGACTCAAAAACCATACCGCATATATACCCCCTGGCGGCGCATATACCCCCTCCCCCGGGTCCTTAGATAACCCTGGGAGTGAAGTTGGTGAACTCGGTTCTATTTCGGATTTTCAATTAAGTCAAGAACCTGGGATATGTAGATGATTGATATATAAACACACTCACCAAGATTAGACCCAGATTAAGGTCTGTGAGGTTTTCACACGCGTATTATTCCGAAAAATATGTCACCCAAATTTATATCAAAACATATGGCATCTTTTGATCTCGGACGGCGCGCAAGAGCTTGGAAATCTAAACGAGCTCTATTACAAATCGTATAACCCTGTCGAGTTACAACTTTGTAAAACATCTCAGGCCCAGGTCGTTCGAAAGGTGGATAACGCTATTGGATAATCACTAATCAATGGATAGCGTGGTTGTTTTGTTAACACTTCTCCACCGGGTAGTGATTTATCCAGTGGATGGCATTATCTAGCCTTCGAAGAACTGGGTCACGTTCTTAGGGGGTCGTATATCGAATGAAAGGATAGGTAGTATTTTTTTTATTTTTGAAATATGACAACGTCACATGAAAAACGCTAATATGGATTTCTTCTGACTTCAACCTCCATTCTCTTGTATCGGCAGACATGGTCAAACCTTGGCGTATTTGCCGGTGCTTCGATCCATCGCTACATGTCCATGTTACCGAAAGATCACAGCTCGTGATAGAAAGTGAATCTATCTAAAAAAAGTTCGTGAACATGTAACTGTTTACAAAATTAGTGTGACAGATAAATCGACTTAAGACCCCTTGCCAAGCCTGGAACTTCGCTCCCAGGGCCATATCTAAGAATTAAAGGGAGAGCAATTGGTAAAGGGCTTTACCGTGCACGTGCATGCCTCAGTGACACGTGTATGGATGGGGAATAGGAAAAGCAAAAACACGAGATGGTCCACATTACACGTTTCCCGACAGAGGAGGCGTGACAGACGTGACAAGATCATTATACGACTTGTTATGTTGACTTGTTGTTTACAAGACTAGTGTATCAACACGCCGACAGATATGCCGACTTAAGACCCATTGTCGACCTACACGTTCATAAGAGAAGACACGGTAGACTAATAAGTACAAAAAACTTCCCTCCCAGGGCTCTATCTAAGAATAAAGAAGGAGCCATAGGGAAAGAGCTTGGCAGTGCACGTGCGGGCGTCAGTACTTGTGTAGCATCCGTACACGTGCATGGATGAGGAATGTAGATTTTCTGATAGCAAAAACACGAGATAGTACTCCATTACACGTTTCTTTGCGGAGGAAGCGTGACATGTTGTTGCATTTTACAGGTTTTCACTCGCGGATAATTCAGTAGATGAAATGATAAAGGCCTGTCTCACTGATCTTATCCTGCGCGCAGAAGTCCGTATGACACTCCTAAGCTAAACAATAAAACAGTTTACTCGCCAGTCTTGTAAATCATTCCAGTTCCACAAACGTTTGCAAGATAATTTTAAACTGCGCTTGAAGAGTTGACTTGCATTCAACAATTTTCGGCACGTGAGACGACGCCCCAATATTACATGGGCACACGATTAGCTTTAATTAAAATATTATCCTTTGACAGTCAGAGAAAATAAAAGCTCTTTGGTCAACGTTTAGTAATGGAGTGTGATTCAAACTTTTACGTTGGAGGATGAAGTCCCTTTGGGGGACCATTTAAATGAAAGATTATGAGTAGTACTTTAAAGCTTGTTCTATTGGTGGCCTTATGTGACACCTAGTCACGAAAGAGATTGCCATCTTTGGCTACAGAGGGTTAAAATATCCTCTTGAAGTTTCTTGAAGATCCGATTACTTGTTTTCTGTGTTAAGTTGATCTTTTGTTTTCAGCGTTACGAACATAAGACATTCTAAAAGGGGACGTCCGCCACGAAAGGAAAGCCGCCATTTTGTTTGGTTTACAAAATCAACGTGACGGTTAATCGGCCTTTCGCCAGCATAACTATCCTGAATGTCGTTCGTAACATTGATGGAACCTCCTTCGCTCTCGTCCATCTTCGCGACGAAATTTCCTTGACTTTGCGCACGTATTGGTGACAAATCAACATAATATATATAATATATAATATATATATATATATATAATATATGTGACATTCAATAACAATAACAACAGCAATAACAGAGGTGCGCAAAGCACACTGGTTAACAGTGGACCTTTAAACCATGTGCAGTACTCATCGTCTCACTTCCTATATAATCGCTCCTTAATAAGACTTGAAAGTCACTTTCAACAACCGGAGTAACCACGCTAATCACGCTTTTGATCTTGTTAACGAGTGCAGTTTCTTGTGTATATTTCCTCAGTTCCACAGATCAACAAGACACTGCAGGGAGAGACAACTAGTGCAGTGAAAGTACAACAGCTCGTGGCCAACTTCGTGAAGCAATTATCAATTCCATGTCCCCTATGTGTCCTTTACGTGTACTGGCAAAGAACTTTTCATTTCTGAAAATTTAATGCACTTTTAAAATTAACCTTTCAAGAATTAATTACCACTTGAGGTATTCATCGTCTTTTTAGATTTCCAAAGTCCTAAATGAATCATAATACGGCCAGACGGGATCACTTCTCATAGACCTTTATTCGCTCTAACATGCACTGGCGAGTCTTTAATTTTCGCAGTTAACAGGCCATAAATCCATTCTCTCTCTCTAGCGCCGTCGTTTTACTTAACTGTGTTGTAACAACAAGGTAACTATGATTTTAACTGTGTCGAAATGTTTAATCACTTGTTGACAACACCTAGCTGTTTCCTTATTATTACTATCTTTACTAGCCCAGTACTCTGCCAGGATAGTGCATATTTGGCTGGTTATTTCAGTCCTCTCAATTTTGTTGAAGTCAAGAAATTCAATTTAATAAAAACAAGAAGAAAGCTTAACAAATGTATTTTACGATAAAAATAGAATTTCGGGGAGTTTTTCCTTTAAGAAGTGTCAAGATCCGGTAAGGCGTGAAACGACCGAGGGTTCTTCTACTGAATTTATAGGGTATCGGATGCCGCAGCTCGTTTAGTTGCAAAGCCATATTTTTAACTGTTCTTGTTTCAATCGATTCGTGAATAAGATAGTAAGTAATCAAAAAATCCTGCTGACAGCTACAGAGGAGAGCAGTCTTCATTGACAATAATTTTCGTTGTAGTGTGTACTGAGACTGGTTAGATGTTTATGGGAAGGAATTGAAGAAATAAGGACTTCCAGTGGTCCATTGCAGCAGATACTTCTTTGTTGGTTCACATCCGTCACAAGTTCATGTCTTACTAAGCCATCTCAAGAAATCACGTTTCATTCGTCGGATTCTGTTCTTCTGCACGGACTGACTTCACTTTCCAGAGAAGTAACTCTAGAATATTACCATTAGTTGTTAACAGTTACAATATATGTCGATTACTCGGTTTGTCTTTTGGCATTGTTTTCCCTTCTACATCAGGTTCATGCTAATTATCTGCTTATTAACCCTTTGAATACCAAACTTTCGCCAAAAAATACCGTTTTTAACCGTTTAGTCAGGTTTTTTGGCTGCCATGACGCTAAATAAGCCTAAGTTTTGCTAAGAAAGCTTTTTTTTTTACCAAAGGGAGAGATTTTTTGAGGATTACGTACAAAATTGAGCGATATTTCAATTCCGGGAATGCACATCAGCCAAAATTTGGACTTTGCTGAGGACATCCAAATCAAATTGTTACAAGCGTCTTGTCTCACCTGGGGCAACATGATATGTTACATGTAACACATGACGGCCAGAATAAGACGACAAGAAAAAGAAAAATCACGTTTGAAGGACTAGTGTTAAAATCACAAACGCATGTTTGTCAGTACACACGCATCCCCTTCGACTGGATGTTGTTATGTCTTGGTAATGAGAATTTCGTTGTAACATCATAACAGACATTAGCTTACGTGAATACCAGGTCAAGCTTGATTGTGAACTTTTAAGTTCAAATTTAACTTGTGTGTGAAAACGTCTCTCCAGTTTTTTCCTGTTTAGCTTTAGAGCCTGTTAAGAAAGTTCTAAATCAGTCTCGGCTGCAAAAATATTTATGTTCCTGACGTTCCACAGACACTTGGAACATTAAAAGCGTGTTCGCAGTGTTATGTGCGGTGTTTGTTATTCTTTGATGACAGTTCTGATATCGCATTAGCTTTCTAAACATGTGCAAACTCAGTCTTGTCCAATGGAATTTTTTAATCGATCTCACAGCAATCTTCGCGATTTATCTCGCCAAATACGCACGATAATCAATTCGAATTTTGCGTGAGGTCAACATCTTTGCAATGTTTAATTTTCTCCCTCGCGAGTTCAAGCTGGGAAAGTGAGCAATACCCTCATTGACCAATCACAACCACTTTAAGCCATAAGGAAAGTTCAACTGTCGCAACATATTGTTATTGTCGAATTGTAATCTGCATGTCAAGGTTCAACTTTCAACCAAGTCAAAGCTTAAATTAAGAGACTGGAACACAAAAACTTCAATATCGTGTTCACCAACAACGGAGCAATTACATGATAAATGATAGAGCCGGTATGAATTCTGCTTTCCCCGGGGCTACAGGAACTGTTCATGATAAGGACAATCTGTGATGAGTGTAATAAGATGCTCGACTGTGAATTGTGTTATATACAAAAAGTAGAGTGGACGTAAATCGTGCTCTGTTTTTCTTTAACCCAGGATATATGGATCATTATCAGTAGCTGGGAGCAGAATGCTATATAAAAATAGTCATAACAAATAACAAAAGCAACCTTTTGTAATGCAGCTCGTGTAGTCACCTCTGTGTAAGTATACATTTAAGTCTGGGCTTTTATGTTGAAAAGCACGCTTTTTAAGAGTTCAGAAAAGTGTTCAAGGGAGTGTTACAAAGTGTGCGTTTAACTTACTAGCCCAGACTAAACAAATACTTATACAGCAGTATTTAGATGAACTGAATTACATGATTTGTTATGACCATTATTATATAGCATTCTTTCAGCTACTGATTATGGTACGGATAACTTTGTTTGTTTTCATAGCCTCGTTCTTTGGTGCGATTTGTCTAAGATCAGACTAAAGCAAAGAAGAACTGGACACTGAGGGCGTCTCTCTTTGGAACTCACTAATACTAAGTCACAATTATTCCACTAGGGCTTGTTAGATATGAAAAGATAGATAACGCCAACGAGGGGCGTAATCATTTTCAACTTCAACTTCACTTTATTTTGCACTTACATTTTGAAATTATAATATTGGCATAAAAAAGAAAAAAAGATACCTATATAGCAATTAAAGGTGACCATCTCATATCCAAGAAGGTAAAATGACTCGATCTGAATTTTCGGGACGACCTTTATCACCACAAAGTCAGAGTTGCCTTCTCCCTTCAAAACGAGTATCGGGATAAACGAGGGATTGTTTTAAGAATTTTCTTTAGATGGCACATTCGACTGGATTCATCAGTTTGTTTGAAGCTTGTTGAAGGGAAAGGAAGGCTATAGCCTGTGAGCAGTTTATCTGGTTTGTAATTTTCCATTTAATGCGAGCAATTCCAAACCAGAGAGAGCGAGAGCGAGCTTCGAAGACCACCGGTGTGACCATTAGATATGTTTCATTCTACGCATTAACATACTCGTGGAAAAAGATAGAAATTGTTTTTGAATTGTACTTTCTACTTCAACCAGATTCATCGTTTGTTTGAGTAAGGAGGGCCATAGTTTACCAGCAGGAATTCTGGTTTGGAATTTCACGTTTCTTGCGAGAACTCCAAACCGGAGAGTCTGCTTTGCAAGACCTCAACAGAACACGAACATAAACTTGTAACTTGTATTATTTGGCACACGAGGTCAACACGTACATGGAAAAAAACTAAACCTGAGAGCTTGTTGTTTGGTTTGGAATTCTACGTTTAATGCAAGAAATTCCGACCCAGAGCGTCTGCTCGCTAAGAGAACCGACCATGTGACCGTTATTAGAATTACATCATTTGACACACAAATATACCCACTGGAAAAACGAGATGTTTTGCAGTTTGCCTTCTAAAAACAATAGATGACGCATTCGAATGTATTCATCGTTTGTGATAAAAAGGACCAGAGCCTGCAAGCAGGTAGCGATTCTATGGCGGTCGTAATCCATTAAGACTAATCTAACTGATGTAGGTAACAGATTAACTCTTAGAGGAAGAAGAACCAGAGCGTGCGAGCAGGAATTCTGATTTGGAGTTTTGTGCTTCATGCGAGAAATTCCAAACCGACCAGAGAGTCTGCTAGCTAGGAGGACAATAAATTGGAGTGTTTTACTTTCATCATTTGGGACACTGACACATTAAATTCTGACCTAACTATGGAAGATGTCATATTGACTCTTTGAGAAAAGAATATCATAGCCTTTGAGTGGAAATTCTGATTTTGAATTTCGTGCTTCATGCGAGAAATTCCAAACCAGAGAGTCTGCTCGCTAGGAGGACCATCAGTTGAAGCGTTATACTTTCATTTGACACACTGACACACTCATTGGTAAACGATGAAGACTCTTTCTAGTCTAGTGGTAGATGACACATTCAACTGAATTCATGGGGCGTCGGTTGAGGAAAGATCAGAAGCCTGCGAGGGGGATTTCTGGTTTGGAATTTTGCACTCCATGGGAGAAATTCCAAAGCAGAGAGTCTGCTTGCCTGGAGGATCATCTGTTGGAGCGTTAGACTTTCTTCATTTGACACAATGATACACTCCTCGGAAAACGATGGAGTCTATTTGTAGTGTTTGCTAACGGTAGATGACAGATACAACCGAATTCATGATATGTCGGTTGAGAGAAGACCGGTAGCCTGCGAGCAGGAACTCTG
>Ga0126338_10000690_pt1 | contig 19379 bp, 6 predicted proteins | sample OrbCmetagenome_2_FD_92529 | JGI IMG/M metagenome (GOLD analysis project Ga0126338, IMG submission 92529) | Coral microbial communities from Petempiche,Puerto Morelos, Mexico - Orbicella C C metagenome | ecosystem: Host-associated > Invertebrates > Cnidaria > Coral | place: Petempiche,Puerto... | reverse complement strand
GTGGTGGGAGAAGATCCTGCAAGAGATGCGAGGGAGTGTCCGCAAGATTATTCCACAGCTTCAAATCCCTTTCTAATGAACAGGGATGGATCTAGGGGAGGATGCAGGGGGTGCGCAACCCCCGCCCCCCCCCCCCCCCCCCCCCACCAACACAAAACATTCTCATTCTTTACTTATACAATTTTTTTAATAAAAGGGGGGGTTTTAGGGGGGGGGGGGGGGGGGGCGGCACCCCCCCCCCCCCCCCCCCCCCCCCCCCCTCAGATAAAGCCTTCTTCGTATTCCCTTTTAAAATTTGTTTACCTCATCAGTTACGCCATTCCTCAGTGGTGCATGCGCAGCCCCTCCTAAGAAATATCCTGGATCCGCCCCAGGTAAAGGGTGACATTATAAGAGAATTAAAAAGATGATGAAGGTCAGATAAAGTATAACCGGTGTATAAACTATAACCATTAACCATAGACTATAACCATAACTAGCTAAAATGATAATAATAAATAAAGCAGGAAATACAGTAATTAAAAAAACTGCGCAGATCTTCTCCTGGAGTGGATTATTTACTTTAACGGGAAACTCCAGCGGGATATGCGTGGACGGATTAGCTTGCGGTAGCTGTGCCCGCAGTACGAGTGGCAGTCAAAACTGAGTTGTGCTACCGAAATGACACGATAACAGTCTTTTGCTTCGCAGCTACCAATAACTAAAGACAATTCTAAGTTGCTCTGGTTTCTTCTAATGCTTAACTCGAGACATCCGGGTTTAATTGGACGAGGAACAATATATTTTGTTCAAAATGACACAAACATTATCCTACCTGGCGACAGCGATCGAAGAGCGAGTTGCCGAGCGCGGGCGACCCATATTTGGCGCCAAATCAATAGGTTCAAGGCACAAAATGTTGCATATATCCAGTCCTTGAACTCTTCCTTACCCGCGCTCTCCGATATATCGCTGGGAAGGGAAGGGTCAGGGACTGGAATAACCTTTGATATTTTTTCCCTTTTTCTTGAGGTTAATTATGACAATCCTACTTCAAGGCGGTTAACGGCAAACAGTCTAGTTCTGTCCAGGACTGAGATGTGAAAAGAAGTCAATTTCAAATCGTTCTTCAGTGCGATTTTACAAAAACCTCTGTGGTAGAACCAACGTCGTTGAGGAGAATTAAAACGAATTAAAAAGAATAAAAACCTAGACGGGATCAAAATCATACCCTCAAAAAGACTTAACTATTATTACAAGAAAATGTATGTGGTTTGAGTCCATGACCATAAGAGATATCTGCTGGATTTGCCGATTAATAAACCGAGAAGCCGATTTGTGCTCGTTTAACCTGCCGCTTCTTTCCGCTCCCAATACGCTGACCATGGCTTGGTTGTTGTTACTATAACAGCGTTATTCTGTAATTTCTCCTTAATTTAACAAAAACTGTCCAGTTTACTCCGAAGAAGACAATATAAGTTATCAATGCCAGGATGCAACTTCCAGTCATTAGCAGCAAAACAAACCCGCGAGAGATTCGAAAGTTTAATTATGGACTAGTGCACTCATGTTTTTACACATTAAAGCTTTAACAATAATGATGTGTGAATGTGTTTTTGTTCAAACCACTCTTTGCCCATGATTAAAATATAAGTACAAAACTACGATTATTGATTTTTAATACCGATTTTATTTCGCTATATGATAAGCAATCCATATTTTATCGAAAAGAAAACTGATTTCCCTGTTCCTTAGTGAGTAGTCTAAACTGTGTTTCGAAAACAAAATGACAAATGATTGGCAATTGTGACTGTTCTTGGAAACACAGAATAACTTTACCAATTTCTGAACAGTATTTTTGCTAAGTCACCACTTGAAAACTAACAGCAAAGTTTGGAAGTTTTTCAATTGCAAGGGTCCAGGTAATCCACTTTCTTGTTTTCTAGTGCTCACACTCCCATATCGATTGATATAAGAATCTAAGACATGCTATATATACAAAAGAAAATTTTTGATAGATGCTCACTATTTATTAGCGTTTTGTTATCCTCACCTTTTTACGACGAAATTGAAAGACGGGGGAATGATGAGAGGGAGCCATCCATCGGGTCTTTATTGAGAGGACTGGAGAAAATATATACGACGCGCATGCGCAGAGTCCTCATAGGGTACCAACCGATAACTGTATATCTTTTTTTTATTATTTCACTCTAAAAATCGATGGTGGCAATTTGCCTAGATATTACAGCAATACTATTAACAATAAAATTAAGTTAATTAGCAATTTTACCAATTACTTTTAATGTTCGCTGGCAAATATCTTGTTGCTTTTGAGAGCTTTGAACAAGAGGATGTATGTTCTAATGTACATAACTTATTGATCAATTTAGAAACTGCTCAAGTAAAAACTTGATTGTACATGATTTCCAAGTTAGATATACGTATATTGGGCATCTTTAAACTTAATTTATTTGGCACAAGCAAATTAAATACACGCGCCAATTTGCATACATATGAATTTTGTTCTTATTTTGACAATCGGCATTTTCCGTTTCTTTCTCGTTTGAATTTTAGTTTGAATGTTCTACGAAACTACTTTACGTTCATTCGACGAGAGATGAAACAACCAAAACTGTCCGACGTTATGATCAGATTATGAAATCATGGAAAGACCAAAGTAGCTTAATTCCCCGATCTAATTACCTGTAATCGTCGGCAAAACATAACTATTTTATTGCAATATTCACGCACGACGGAAAAAATAAATCTTAATATTATTTGAACATTAATGATTATTTAAAGTTAACAGAGTAACCTTGCAGAAGTTCCCTTTGCTACATGGAAGACGCGCTTACAATGTTGTCCCATAATTCGTGACTGTCTTGGATTTCTTCAATGCAGTCATGAGTTTTCTTTCCTCTATCTTGATTTTGGCGTATCCAAGGTGATTTTTTTCTTAACTAATCTTCTTATCCGTGAGAATTCCAATGAAGCGGTGTCTCGAAAAAAGTTTTGGACCGCGGGTGGAATTCATGTGCTTGATCTTTCTAATTCTACGAAGATACTTGTTGGCATAGCAACTGTCGTTCATTAGTGGTCACCCTCAGGCGAATAAAACCGAACTGTCGAGAAAGAAAAGACTATCAGTTTGCCTGTGAAAATAATAACCACGTACCATTGTAGTTTACAGAATAAACTAAATTCAACTTGTGTTAGCTTTGGACGCCGAATGAAATCTGTGACGGTTCTGTTATTCGACGAGTCTTGTCTGCTCCGGTCTTGGAATTGATGAGCTTTTTGTCTTAATATCTTTGGGCTTGAAGTCTGATCTTGTCTTAGGTTTATCTTATTAACGCCCTCGCCGCAACTGTTACGTGCGGGCTTAGATAAAAAGCTATACATTGTCATTTGTCACTAAAGACATCAACTGTTAACACCTTATTTCATACTTAAGCAAATCGGGCTCAAAATCAGGACCGTAGCCAGTCTGAGGCAAACCGAAGCACTTGGCTCAGTCATTTTTTCGTTTCTGTAGTTTCTTTCATGAAGGGGGAAAGTCAAAAAGCTGCTAGATACCTGTAGGAAGAGAATTAAACCATGGACTTTGTCTCAGTCGTAATTGTTTCATGGACATTGTCTCAGTTATAATTTTTTTACAGCTACAACCCTGAAATTGTCAGTTGCCGTGTTATCTTCCTATAGGATGGTTCACAGCAGTTGATCTATTTTTGAACTTGGCTGAGCTCCATACTCAGTTTATTTTAGAATTCGGGAACGTCCGGAAGGCAGCAATCAGATTGACTGAAGTTTTGGAAATTTGGCAGACCATTCCAATCAGTCGAGTAATAGAGCATTTGACAGTCGGCATATGTAGAAGTGAAAGTTCCAAGAATTATGGCGAAAGTGTAAAAACATGTACGGCACCTTTTCTTCGTCGCTTTCTACTTTTTCTGTTATTATTCCTTCCAAGACGCCTCGCCTCTAACCGCTTTTCCCATTTTCTAAATTTACCAACCCAGGCTCGTTCCCAGACCTCCACCACACCATTGGTAGAGAACAGGTAGAGTCTACTCTGCCTCACGTTCTCGTGACCAGCCACCAAGTAATCCATGTCCAACTGGTTAACCTGTGGACAATTACACGTGGTATTACTGTGCAGAGATATGGTGTCGCCCTTCTTTAAATCGATGAAACCTTTTTCCAGGACGCGTTGTATTCTTCCTCTGAACACGCGTTCACGTCCTTGCGTGACAGATGAGGTGATGCGCACTTTAAGCACTGCATACGAAAAGGAAAAAGCTAAAAATAAGTTTACAATTAACGTTTTTATCTTCACACTTATATAGTAACTTTGACAAAGCGGCTCGTGCTCAATTCGCTGTAACCTTGTCCACTTGACGTTCAAACAACATCAAAGTTAAAGGGTGCAGCGGAATTCGGGAACGTTAAGCGGGGATTCGACTCCGATTGATGTTTTATCTGTACTACATTTTCTGTGTGTCTGCCGGGTAATAGAAACAACGGAAGTTTAATAGAACGAGAAATGTCGTGGGAAGACGACCTGCAAGCGTCTCAGCTTCACTTCCACGACGTCCAACAACAACAACAACGATCCTTTATTTAAACATGATTTTGTTCGAAGCAACAGGTTTGCTTGTGGGTTCGTATATCTAGCTAAAAGTTTAAGAAAACATAAAAAATGTACAGTAACAACGATAATTATAAATGTATTCATTCACATTAATAAAACTTGTGAAAAACGAGTGTTTCGAAAAGATGATTCCAAGATATACTGCGAAACTTGTTACTTGGGTTTTCCAAAAGTCGCCCGGCGTCAGTTTGGCAACTTTTCATATTAAGCTACATTTCAAACAATGATTATCTCTGCAAGCAACGTTTTGTATTCTGAGCGACTTGTCACTTGATCTTACCACATTCTGAATATTTTCAGAAGTTTCTCCGAAAGTTTCCCAAGGCTATACAAACATTTCCGAACTTTTTGGAAGATTTTCGAAATCAGTCTGGGAAGTATCCACAACTCTTGGCTCAGTTAGGAAGAAGGCATTACAACCGTCAAAATCTTCAAATCGATACCGTTATTTTTACTACGTATACTAACTGGATATAACACGACTTTTCTCAGAGATAGGCAACGTTACCTGCTCATATACTTTACTCTTTTACGGAATTCCTGCTGTAATAAAAATGCATCAGACAGCAAACAGAAACGTTCGTACAAAGAAGCGGCCCTATGGATTTTTTGAGCAACTTTGGGAGAAATTTCAAAAAATACTTTTTGTAGAAAGTACTAGTTCAAACAACTTTTGGAGAAATCTCGATCAATTTGTGGTAATTCAAAGCGCTACTTCGGTTACTGCGTACATAAGTGTGAGAAAAATAGTACTATATCAGATGGAGATGACAAAATCACAAACTTACCGAAATTGTAAGCGTTCCTTTGATACCAGTGGAAGTTCAGGCGAGGTTTGGTACAATGGCAGGTTGACACTGCAAAATAAGAAAGATAAGAGAACTTAGATTCTGTAACTGACTTTTCAGTAGAATCAAACCTGACGAAACGCAGAACAAATAAGCAACATCTCATAGTGCGTCTTTGGCCTGAAGTTTAGATCAAAAGTGACAAACAAATACATTTACAAATACTTTATATCAATCTCGAGAACTTTGGCAAATATTAGGCAAAGGGGGTTGCTATTAACATATCAATAAAATATCACCTGCTCGTTTTCATAACCCTAATCTCGCACACGCAATCCGTGTTCAATGCGTGCTTCGTTCAATGTGTTTAATTTATACTGGTCAATTTGCATCTTGACTTCAGCAAGAAAAGCTAGCTAACAGTCTACACTGAGACCTGCTAAAGAAAGTGCAAGTATCTTATGCCGGGTTAAGAAACTGGCACGTGGGTAACAAGATGAAAACAAACACAAACGCCGTGGTGGTGTGATAAATCTCGTGACAAATTAAGCGATGCAAATTAATGCCTTAATGAATATTCCTATATAAAACATTATTGTTGTTGATTTTTTTTTTAAAGAAATGAGGGAGTAGTTACTAAGAAATTGGGCATTATTATTTTGCTCAGTTCCAACTAGAATGAATTTTCTTTTGCGAAGCTCCAGGAATTGAGGGTCACAAAAGCTCATTTAGAAAAAAGTAAATAAATTGTCACAAAAATGTTGGGAATGTATACAGGGGGTTTTAATAGTGACAGTCCAGATAAGTTCAAGGCAATATTTTAAATTTTACACTAAGTGGCCTCTACTTTCTCCAGCTGATTAAACTCGTTTTCAATATCATGTCAAAGGCGAAACTCAAGGGGGCCGAAATCAACTGCATGACAAAACTTGGCGGCAAAATGAAAGCGATTGTTATCGATGCTTCGCTGAGACATTCATCAGTTTTTTCTGGGTTCTAAATAATTGCGTGTCTTGTGCATGAAGAGAGAGGGTCACCGACTCTGAGCCTACCACTAACATTTGATACCTTAGTAGGATGTTGGCCAGAAGTTTTGGAGGCGGAGACTGAGTTAAAGAAAACCCCATTTGTCCACCGAAACACTTGTGGAATCCACCCGAGTCACGATGTAATTCTCACGGATTCAACAACCTACATTAGTTTCGGAGGTACTAAAAGGTAAATTAGAAAAAAAAAAAAATTGAATTCTTGTCAACATTTGACGACATGAAGAATTGGACGAACCGCCTGAGTTTACAGTTCGCTCAGGTCCAAGTAAGAGTTTTAAAATCTTTAGGCGCCACTTTGTCGGTGAGATGCAGTCATTTAATTGTTGAACACGGCTGACAGGAACCACATAAAACGCCGAGAAATAGATTTTCCGTGCTTGGCATGCTTTTGCTTAGTTTCTAAACTTAGCTGTAACTGCCAGCAACATTCCAATCTAATTTCCTTAGAAGTGACTTCCGCTCAAAGACTTTTAATGGATACAGCTCATTGTTCTAAATGGTACATCTTACCGCCAACTTAGACAATGACAACTCAACTTCTGCTTTAATTCATTTTAGCGTTTATACACAAATCAATTTCAACTGGACAGCCATCTTGTTTACCTTTGACGACAATAGCTTATGAAACAAAAGCGCTGCAGAGTTCCGTATTCTGACAAGCTGACCCTATATATAAATATATTTAGGAAAGCCCTTAACTTTAACCTTTCCTTTTGTGGACTTTTAAAGAAACTGTTTTGAAACTCAAGCACAAAAGAATTTACCTCTGAAGCAATAAGCTTTGATGCTTAGATTGGCAAACAGCATATATGCATTTCTGCAATATTTGATATGACAAGACTGCAAAAAGTATGGAAAAAACAACACAAGAAACATCCAGGCCATGTATGTGCAAAACGTTTCTACTGTACAACACTGATAATTCTAACAAACAGTGAACGAAATTTATGGACGCAGTTCAGATGTCGAAAAGCGGATTCAATCTGGGATTAAAAATAAGCTGGCAGCTCTTAGTGAATCAAGTGCAATCCACAACAAATGGGTTACAACCGCAAAATTCATTCGCACTTTAGTTAATTTAAGGAAAGGGAGAGTTTAATTTCCTGTCATCTAATTGGAAAGTTTGGTCTCTTTACACAGGATTAAGTACTGTATATGATTCCAATTGATTGAGGTTTTTGGTTATCCGCTAAATCGAGTTAAAAAATACACCCAAGAGAATTACTTCTCTCGGCGGTGCAGAAAAAATTCAACGCTAAATATCTAGGCGGGCGCGTCTTTCATTCGTAGTTCCATACAATCTTAAAACGCTTGCCAATTCCGTAATGACTTGAAATCAGTTGAACATCCCACAAGCCGAGAAAGATAGTTTTTAAGATAGCTGTTACCGAATGAGAGGTTAAAAGTCACAATTTAGAATTAGCTTGCACCCCCGCTTTGCACCTAAGTGCCTGTTAGCACGCTACCGACAAATGCGAATTTTTTATTATTATTATTGATTAGGTAAAAGCAAACCGATAGTATTTCTTAACGAGATCAGCTCTGATGGACTGAATGCTGAAATAAAAAAATCGTATAAAATCGTCCTAGACACGAATCTAGTTTAAAGCTGCTAAAGGTCATTAGCTATCGCAAATCCCAAGGAAACGTGATGTTATGGGAATGACTTATCTACTTGAAAAAAACGCTTAGTTTATCTAAAGAATCTCTGTGAAACGGTTTTAGTAACTAATTCTTACAACTACAGGCAAACAAAATAAAACATAAAAGCTCTATTTGGCTCACCAGATTTGACGAAAGAGGCAGGTGTTACGCAGACGTCGCTTTCGTAAGAAGGCAGGTCTTTGCAAACGACGTCTTCCGGCCACTTGCGCTTGTATCTGCGAATGGTGGCTAAGCAATCCGCCATGACTTTTTCACAAACCGACCTGCAAGGTCGGATTGGCTTGGATTTAAACTCAGGAGCGCAAATTGGCAAATGATAAGAGCAAAGGAAGAAGCCAGCCTCTTTCGAGCAGTTAATAGCGACGATTGCACGAAAAAGGTCGATCTTTTGTCGGGCATACTGCTGGGAGAGCTGCTCGAGGGCATTTGGAAACATCGTCATGTTGTAGGGCAAGTGCTTTTGACAAAGTGGAATCCTGATCGGCTCACAGGTTCGGCTGGCAAGTGTGCCAACGACGCCGAGGCAAAACACAACCAGAGTTCTCAGATGCATCTTGTTTGATAAATTAACAACCAATGTTGTCTGTCTTGCACTTTGTGCTGGCCTGGTCTTAACCTATATGATAGCAGAGTACGTGCCGTTTAATAAAGGGCCTGAGCTATATATATTTATATTGGTCAAGTGTTGACCACTCCTTATTTAGAGTAAGCCTAAAAAACTGTTTATTATTTTCGCGACGGCTGAGATGAGCTCGGATGGGCTTTTAAACTGACTAATGGACAAAGCAATTAATAAAGCAATTGTTTGATTCCCATGCTGTGATTACCGGCATTTTACACTTCCTGACGTTAATAAGTAAGCAGGTCCACCACCGTTATGATGCCCTGGCCTGGCAAAACTCCATTTCGTGATCGGCTAATATGAAGTGACGGCGTTTACCTTTGATAAACCCTTGTAGGTTCGCTTCGTTTGAAGTGCAAAGTTATTAGAAGACAACTCAACTATATTTGATGTATTTGACCTTGCCCATGGCCGTGTGCCGCGCGACTATGAAACGCTTGTAACTGACTCTTTACGAAGCCGCCTCCGAAATTGGCGAGTCAGGTCGACTGCAATGTAAACGAAGCAACGATACTAAGCAACCTAACCTTTCCGGCGCTGTCCGCCATCTGTCGAGATAAAAATCTGAAGTACAACAGGAAAAGTCGTTGTCTTCAACTCCCGAGCAGTGCAGGTATTCGGAAGTGTTCAAAGGGCCCAGATATCAATACATTGGATGATTAAATATAGCATTTAAATTGGCGCGACCGACAAGGGATCCCTCGTTCCTCCTCGCGGTTCGTCGAATCCTAACTGGCGGGAAATAAGCGGCCTCCTTTTTTCGCTTCCTGGATTGATTCTCCAAACGGGATAGCAAAAATAACGACTTTTATACTCTAGCTAAAGTAGACGTGAAATTTCCGGTTGTGCTTCCTAAAATGCGAAGCATTCCTAAAAGAATAAATACTTTAATCTACCCATTTAGGCATCTTTATTAACTTCAAGTTTGTTAAATCGTGTAAATGGGCTTATGACGTCACTGGGAAATTAATCTAGATTAAAAGCGACATTTTTGCACGCTACTTTAATACCATTTAGTCTGCGAATTGTTTCTTTTAAGGGCTTAGAAGCTGGGAAACATCGCGCGCGAGAAACAAGCACGCTGAAAATAGAACGACCTTGATTTGGGGGGTCCTGAAAAGACAAAGGAAGCGGACCCATTCGAAGAGAACAAAACTTTTCCACTCCGCCTGGATAAACACTTCTATAGCTATTTCTGAAAGAATCCGTTCTAAGCAATTTAACAAGCAATTGACCCTTACTTTCTCTTGTTACCGATTGCATACCTGCATGCAATGACACTGGATGAAGATTGCGAAAAATCGATATTTTCTGTGCATCGTGTGTACGAATGTAAAGATAAGCATGTGGCTGTAAGAACTGAAACCACGCGTACATGCGAGCAAGTAGTCAAATACCGTGCAGACACCAGCCTAGAGGGTAATAGACATTGCATTTTATATGAATGATGTCCCCCTTAAAACCAGTCAGCTATTTTTGGTATTGCATGAAATATGGACTATATACTGATTAAGAGTTTCAAGAGCCTTTTATTCCATTAGGAAGTGTTCTATTGTAAGTTTCCTTAAAATAGTGCGGTTAGCTGCAATGGTTTGACCTCAGTATTCCGATGTGAGTCCCATTGTTGAACCGATCAATCATTGTAAGCAAGCTGTCTTTTTGATTTTTGTTTTCAGAAGCCTCTTTCATTTTGATCATAAAACAAACACTTTAGGTCGCCAACTTGAGAACAAATGGCAACTGATGGACAATAAATTAAATTTAACGACTGATGCAAATCACCAATAATTGCATACTGTAGTACGGGTTATATTTTCATAAGAGAAATACCTAAATCTCGCTCTCCCGACCGGAAAATGAACGTCCCTGTACATACCGTTGTAATGAAATTAAGTAACAGTCGAAAGAAAAGGATTTGTATGAGAAAAACAGTTCTATTCTTCAGCCTAAAGAAACTATGAACAGTGAGTTATGACTAAAAATAAACTCAACTCGCTTCAGGTGTGTGTTTCCTTGTTTCTCGTGAGGTTTCCAGGTCGATTTCATGATCATTAATTCTTCATAAAAGTCAAAAGTCGGCCTGAAACCTCACGAGGAAACAAGGAAACATACACTTCAAGCGAGGCAGGTTTATTTGAATTTATACCCGCACATTTTTTAGGCTTAAAAATAGAACCGTTTCCCAATACAAATCCTTTTCTTTCGACTGTTGCGTAATGTTAGTCAAACTGCATGTATCATGCACACGAACGCTCATTTTCCGAGCCGTGACTGAACGAGTCGGGAAACATCAGGACGTGTACTGAACGAAGTCGATTGTTCAAAAACACGACGTTGGAAGTTCTTATTTTAAGATGAGAAATGGAAAGCGTGAATTCCGATTGAGCCCAAAATAATCAAATCCGGGGGCGCCAAGGAAAGAATGCAAATAGTTCTTCAGACGTCGCGGGTCATGACAACAGGAAGAAGGATAATTCACTTCATTACACCGATTGCAAATTTATCATGGGGGCGTGCTTGGAATAATGGCTGAGTCTAGCCATATTGCCGAGATGCCTAGACACCGCAAAAGCGATGCAAGGCAAGGATTGCTCTTAATCAAGTCATTTTTGGAGATCTGTTGACCTAGATGATTCAAAACTGCTTGCGCTTGGGCCAAAAAAATGAGCTTTACAGGAACTGGACAAGGCATCCAATTAAGGGTGCACTGTAGGTGAAATTCACACGATTTTCAATTAATTAGCAACTCAGACTGGAAATTCTTGTAAACAATTAGTTGTTTACCGAAACTCGATCGACTGATAGTCAATAGGCGAGAAGCGGATTTCTTTTTTAGCTTTATCACGAATCGAAACTATTCCCTAATGCTGAAAGCTTAGAGCAGGAATGTCGTGAAATCCCTTCAAAGGATACTGCGAGGCACGCGCAAACAAAGAATATCCAGATTAAAACTTCATATAACAACAAAGGAACACTCGCGCAAGTTGCTTCCGAGGGAGAGACGCTTCGTTCATTTTCATAAAGTACGAAAAAGTGCTGTAGTCTAATTTCACGCGGCTGGTGCCCTGCGATACAGAGATTCCCTTCACTTAAGGGAATCTCTAGCTGTCTCGCAGAGTCGTCGGCTTGTTGCGGTTGACAGAAAAACGACGTTATCAGCTACCCCTTTTTAAAACGTATTCAAGAAACAGCTCACCAGGCCCTTGTCTTAATAAAATGATAGTGTAGATTGGAAATAAAACTGCAAAAGCGACTACTTTTAAATGACTTTGAAAGCTCTTCAAAAGTCATCCAGTATGGGCAAACGGTAGATTTAACCCATGGCACAAGAAATGAGTGATTCACTGCTGAGTAATCTTTCGATGTCTCATTTCTCCTTTATAGCTTCCTTTGCGCTCTCTCCTCCTCTAAATCTTACCTTACTGTTTTACTCCCACTTCTCAATCAACGTCCGGTGAGTCATTCAGTGCAAGTGTGTGGTTTTCAGTTTTGAGTCAGTACATATATTCCTGTTCTGTGTGATAAATCCCAACTAATTCCAATCCTATTTCAAATCCTACTGTGTTAAAGCTTACCCTTGAACATGTTTATTTTAGTTTGCCGCTGTTTGTTTTTCAGTTTAATTTGACAAAATGAAATTCAGTCGTCCATTGAAGCTAAGGTTTAGGCAGCGTCCAAACTACGCCGAAGAAATTTGAAAACGCAGCTTTATTTCTACGGTTAGGCCTACCGTCCACACTAATCCGTCACGAAAAGTGAGCTTTTCGAAAACGCACTTCAAACCGGAGGAATTTGAAAACACTGGCTTTGCGTTTCGTCTGGACCGGTTGAAAACGGAGATTTTCGAAAACAGTGTAGTCACCATAATCGTGTGATTTCCCTGCCCGAGGTTTCGTCAAACAAAAAATCAAATTAAAAATTACCGGTGATTCAGTTGCGTTTTTAAATTCCTCCGGCCTAGTGTGGACGGAAAGCATTTGATGCCTTTTCAGGGTTAAACCTCCAATTTTAAATTCCACCGGCGTAGTGTGTATTCCACAAACACTATCGGTCACTGGAAGTGCACTATGGCAGAACACATCCCTGATTAAGTCAACAGGCAAAGCACAATGTTTTTCGTAACATGGTTCATTCTCATTTGCTCAGTAGATCTAATTGATCGTCATCATAGCGTGGCCACAGCCGCTGTGAGTCTAGTACAGAGCTGATTTAGTTTACAAAGTAAAAAAAACTGAAATGACTTTAAAATCTGGTCACGTACCTTCCCCAGCATTTTCTCGACTTGTTTTCATTCCTTAACAGCTCACTATTTACCAAGTCGATAGGAAAGCTTAACAATAATATCGTTGCAAAATTTGCGGTGTTCAGTTCGATTTAGCTTTTAGTTCTACTGCGACGAAAAAAGTCACGCCAAGAGCGTGAGTCCCCTGCATGGACCAGTTTAAGACAGATCAAGAAACCCAAGAAATTTGCGGTGGATTCTTTTTGAGGTCCCGTCCACACGTATCCGGATATTTTTGAATCCGCAACTTTTTCTTTCCGGATACGGCTTCCGTCCACACGCATCCGGCGAATTCGGCAGCGAATCCGGATATTTTTGCTACGTGTGGACGGAGAAATCTTCAATTCGGAAAGAAAAAGTTGCGGATTGAAAAATATCCGGATATGTGTGGACGGGGACCTGAATTGAACAGAGCGGCAACATTGTAAGGGAGTTAGCAACAATTGCATCATGCTAACGATTGAAATTTAATGTCGAAGTCCTTCGAATTTCGAAATAAGTGGCTAATTTCGAAATATCGAAGTTTTTGAAGTCCTGGTATCGCAAAGAGTTGTAAAATCAGTTGACTTCAAATAGTTTAAGCTAAACCAGCATTATTTTAATTTCTAGCCGCCAACAACATGGCAGTTAGTCGTATTTACATTAAAAAAAAAAAAAACTGAAGTCATCCTTAAAGACAAACAGAACGCACTGATAAATTATCGATCTCAAGCGAAGAATGCCATGTGGCGTGTTTTAAATGGGAAACTCCAGAGAAAAGAAATGAACGTACAGTTGACTTGGTATCAATTAAGAGTCCCTTCTCCCTCCCTGCTAGATGGCCGTACTTAAAATTCTCTTAAACGCTCCTGCAAGAAGACCCCTTGTTTCTTAAGACTAGAGTGTTAAAGTCCTCTGAAACTGAAATATTGTGGCGTATCAAGAAGATGATCGACAAAATATTTAACAGTACAATTTCTCTCGTCCTGATAACTGCGTTGAACGACACGCGTACGTGTCAAAGATAGTTCCTGTCACTGGATTTGTTGTCCAAGACTACTGCGGCCATCTACTGTTTTGCTGACAAAAAGATGCCGCCGTTACTTAACAAATTCTATTAATGGGATGTTAGTTTAAAAGCTTTTACATATCTTTAAAAAGAACGAATGAGATTGTGTAGTGTACACTATTCGCGGCGCGCCACGAGAGGTACGCAATATCTTTCTCAGTCAAAAGATCTGCCTAAAATTTTAAGGTTATTTCACCGCTTTTAATAGTATACCGCGACTGAAATGAGAGTGACATAATGCAAACAGGAGCAATTTCTTTCTGTTTTAAATTTTACTGTCGGTATCATGTAACGGAAGTTGGTTACAAAGATTAAAGCCGAGTTTTTATACGAGAATGTTCTACCATTTTTTGCAGTTTTAAACTGATACTATTTGCGACGCACGGAAACCACTGCACGGCGGAAGACACGAGCAATCGCACGTAAATCGGGTGTTGGTCTGTCAAGGCGTGTCTCTTCGGTTTAACTAATTCGCTTGGTTCGCTATACTGTGTTCCGCTATGTGTGATATTTCCGTGGTTAAAGTTCAGTTAATTGCTTCACTAGTTAATTAGCTGAGACATCAAGATTTGTCCGTTATCTCCTCTTGTTTTTCATTTGTTTCAGGTTTGCTAAAGCGCGGGGATACTCTCTAGAATCAAGCTGGCACCATTGTCTATGGGATTCTTTTGTTTTAATGAATGTTCTAATGGTAACTTCAGAAGCCCAGAAGATGTGGTGCAGCTTTTGCAGGGTTAGCCCTACCGTGTGCTAGTCTACAAGACGCTGAGTCCTAAGCTTCAGCATATAAAAACATGGAGTAGGTTTCAGGTTTCGCATAATTAAATCTACCACTTCCTATGCAAAAATAGGCTAAGTTTGATCTACAGGAAACAATTCGTGTCGTAAACGTTTCGGTGGCTTCAGGGCGTTTATTTCATACGAAGAGGAGGTCGGAGGGAGAAAGATTACTCTTCCACCCACTTCCTTGAGCAGTCTAAGTCTCCTTGAGCAGGTTTCAGAAGAAACCAAACAAACTGCCTTCAATTACATGACGATGATGATTTGAAAATTGAGACTGGTTTAATCCTACTTAATATGTTGGTAAACTGGTCCCTGATAAAAACAACAACAACAACAACAAAAACCAAAAATTCTGGCAACCCAGTTCATCAGCCATGATCGACGTCCCGGGTCTTAAATTGCACTGTTTTCAAGGAAACCTGTTTAGTTATACCTTGCCGACAGTACTGATTCTTGTTTAAGTATCATGGCTTCGGAAAGGGCAACAACACGGACTATGGAAATAGTATTGTAACATCTACGTATAATCGGGTCAATCTTGGACCTTATTTATTATACCGAGATGCTACAGCACGCAAGGCACAATTTTGGTCTGAAACCGGGCAAGAGTTCAATTTAGAAGCTGTGGGCGCATTTCTACTCAAAAGTCCGAGTAAAAGTTCCCTGACTTCCGGGATTTGGGAACAAATGCAGTTGTAAGCTTGAATGAGGCCTAAACATGCTAAAAAGTTTATATCCATTCTTTTCCTGGTTTTCGTATAATTTTCAAATCTTGTTCAATATTCTGGTATGTATAATCCTTCAGTGTTGGCGGGTGTTAAAGAGTAAACCATATTTACCCATAACCGGCACCGAATTAATCAACGCATAAGTATTTGTACGTCTGTAAGCGTGGTCGGCAGTATTCGATTTCGGGGTGATTCGGACCGCCAAGAGACCAGTGGTCGGCCGCGGGAGTGTAAAGGCCGTCTTCAAATTTCGAGTTCGTTCTGTGCCAATTTGGCACTATCACGGCTTCTGTCTGTAATGTATATTGACTCCTTCTATGTACCAAATATTTCACTTTATCGAGGTAGTCTCCTTACATAGACGACCATTTTTCCTTAAATTAATAAAACATTTCTGGACAATCTTGTTGATATACTTCGCCATTTACAGCCGTAGAGAATCAGCAGGAATCGTTTAATATGGTGCCATATACAGAGTGTGTTGTATTGTACTCTGAAGAAAGATCTACTCAACATACAGAGTGGATGGCGCGTCGGTTTAGTACCAGCACAAAATACTGCAAAATAGCCTTTTGCTCGGACCTAAAAGACTTAGTTATTCCACATTGTTGAGAAATTTTACAGATCTTGGGGAAGCATTCAAGAATTGAAACGAAAGAGTCGTTTCAGCTACGCAGGCTAGCCGAGGGGCCTTATTCATCTAGTTCACTTTTTTCTTTCCTAATCAATACTAATCGTCTCAAATATTTGGGTGACTTTCAAAAATCATCTTCTCTATCAAAGAATAATGAAGGAAAACATGACGAATATCAAGAAGGAAAACGAACATTTTCAGCCAAGTAACATTTTGGATTGCCCTAGAACCTGATGGGTTATCATCAAATCGAATCAGTGATCAAATATGAGTGTGAATGATTTGACACTGTTTGATAAAATTTCAATAGGTGGTAATTAAAATGGTCGTTAAGCAATTTCATTTTGTGGACCGTGTTAATTGGGCGTCATTGGTTTTTGACAAAATACGCCGAACAGTCCGCTGTCGCTATTTGCGTAAAGCGCATCGTACATATTTTTCAATGCGGTTCACGTCTTTCGACAACATGACGTCGATCAAAACCGGTAATAAATCAAGTCCGTCGATTTTCATAAAGCTTTCAAAAGATAAACCGTTGGTTTACAAACTTGGAGGACGTCGGGTACGTCTCGAAAGTGTTTGAAGTACCCGAAGCTACGCCGCTTTAGAAACACTTTGAAAACCTATCGATTTCTATGTGGTTTTGAGGCCATGAAAACCATATTGATATTAACCGCGTCCGAAGGGGCATTGTTGGCATTCAACTCTAGCAATTATAAGTTACTTTCTAAATTTAAAGGCACTTTGAAAGTTAATCGATCGTAACAAAATGTTGTTAAGTTTTTCGAAATTTCTAAATAGGCTCGGCATGAAACTAGAAAACTATGAGAACAACCGAGTCGCAAAAAACCGCGCAAACGTGCAGCTAGGGGCAGCAAGTAATTCAATAATTCCGCAAGTTTTCAAAGAGAAATGAGAGCCAAAATTGTATATATGATTTAAGTTTCCCAATAACAATATTTTTCTCATCGCCCCCTTGACAACAATCAGTGGCAATGGTTGTAATACCGATATAAAAGGTGATAATAAACACTCAGTATGAGAAGCATCTTGGGTCAGCTAAGTTATAAATAGATCATGTAGTAACAGAATATTAGTGACGTTGAGTTCATTTGAAATTCGTGCTCGTGATTTGGCGCACGTGCTCATTAGGTAAGCATTTTATGCTACAAGTTGCAACGTGATCTTTTACAATCTGGTTTCAGTGTATTACTGTTTGCTAATGATTTGACAGACCAAACATGAACAACGTAAAGTCAACTTCAAACTTATCCAGTGATGACCCTTGGCCGATCAAGAGATAGCAAGTTTTGAATAATGATAATAGATATAATTAAATCATAATTAACGTCATTAACCATTGGTGTCGTGCAAATTTAGACGGAGGAAGAAAGAGAAAAGACCTGCCTCTAAAACTCAGGAAAACGTGATTAAAAAAACCCTACACTGATGGTAAAGCGTCGAACCCACTCTCATAATCTTTGATTACTGCTAGAGTCTTGAGGTTACCATATATCTTTACAGGTGACTCGTGTCCAAGCGATGTAGCGCGTCAGGTTTGAATTGTTGATCAGGTTAAACCCCCATATCAAATTAAAGCTTATAGAGCTGGTTACCAAACTATACCAAGAATTTTGAAATAAAATGAATTGCTGCATTTTTCACGACTTCTAAATGTGAGTGTCCGGATCACCTTTTAAAAGCTGTAATTCAAAAGGAATAGGCCGTATTCGTCGAATTCTCTTATTGCGCTGGAAAATGGAGGCTCATTCGGGAGGATATCATTAAAAGGAGATTTATGTCATTTGCATTTGAAAAGACTCGCCGCTGTTAGTCTCAGTTACAAGCTAGTTCCAGTCCAATACCGAGAATACGAATATGGTATATTTGTCCGTTTGCCCTCAAATGGACAGTAGTAGCTAGCTAGTTTGTTATACTAACAGCGACAACGTGCCTGCGAATTTCATTTTTCGATATGTGCTTTTTTTTTTCCTCCGGGAGCGATTTTTGTACGATCACTTCATATTTTGTTAATCCTATTTCGAAAATCTTCTGCAACTAGTGGCAAAACACGGACACGTTTCCTTAGCGATTTGGGTCCTGCTGACTGAGGAAAAAAATGAGTTCAGAAAAACCAAATTTCCCTTGACTTACAAGTAGCTTTTAAAGGGTGATTCGGATGCTCGCATTTAGAGGCCTCTTTTCCTCATCTGACGGTACCATGCAAGACAGTTTCTGCTGCTAAAATTTCAAAGAGGGCTAGCTTATCTTTAAACTGTTGCGTGTGCATGGCTGTCGAGTTAACCCAGATTGGACCGGATCGATAGAATTACTAAAATCTAGGGAGTGTTTAAAACACGAAATGGCACTATGGTTAGCCTAAGTAGTGTTCAGTTTAGCCTGATTATTATCACTGACTCGACAGTGGTTAGCTGTCAATAATTGTGAAGTTTGTGGCATATCGTCATTTCGCCATTTCTTGTTTTAAACACGCCTCAAAATCTGGATTGAACAAAATTGCTAGTGGATCGGATCGAAGCCAAGTAAGCCTGGATGGATTGAACTTTCAGTGGTATCGCTTTTTAAATTCCCCACAGAACAATCACGTGTTTGGTAGCTGGGTGATGGCTGATAATAATCATGTTAAACGACAGGCCTTCACAAACCTCCCGAGGAAATGCGTGCTGAATTCAAAGCAGTTCCACGCATGAATGTCTTTTTACGGCAAGCAACTCAAGCTCGCTGACATATCAAGAACGTAGCTTTTCTACTCCTTGATGCAGACTTTTTTTCTGAATTGATCGCTGTGGATAAATAACTTTCCCGCAATTTTTTTCTGCACAGTGTCTTTTTGGGGGGAAGTATCCAAGGCCAAAACCGCCAGGCTTTCCAACGTTTTACTCGTGCTGCCTGGAGCAAGCCTGGAGCGAGTTGACGCTCCAAACCAAAATGGCGGACGAATCGTTGTAGAAACTGTAGCTGGCTTCTCGTAGGCAAGATGTATCCTTTCTTGACCTCAAAATTGTGCACATCTCATTTACGGAGTCATGTTTTCACTGGCTTTCCAAGAATTACTTCAATTAGCAGGTATGCAAAAAAAAAAAAAAAAAAAAAAAAATTTTTTTTTTTTTTTTTTTTTTTTTTTTTTTT
>Ga0126338_10000688_pt1:7500-19381 | contig 19381 bp, 16 predicted proteins | sample OrbCmetagenome_2_FD_92529 | JGI IMG/M metagenome (GOLD analysis project Ga0126338, IMG submission 92529) | Coral microbial communities from Petempiche,Puerto Morelos, Mexico - Orbicella C C metagenome | ecosystem: Host-associated > Invertebrates > Cnidaria > Coral | place... | reverse complement strand
TACCAACTGAGCTATGAAGCCACACATTGGGAGCGAGGTCAATTAATTGAGTTCATATCTTCCCGTGAGGAGTGAAATGATGTGAAGTATATATGAAATAATTCATGTTTGAACTGCGGTTGTAGATGAAAGCCGGAGATCACGGGTTCCAATCCCGTTGAAGCCCTGATTTTTTTGTCAGGCTTCTTCTTTCCAATTGCTTAAATTGGAATTTACTGCGATGATCATTCTTCACTTTCATCTACAATTGATCTTGAATTTGCGAATTAACAACGGTTAAAATCGCATTATTGTGAAAGTACTGAGTTAGAGGTATTATACAGTGTTTGTTTCTTCTGCTTCAGGTCGACTTGTTTTTCGAAGCAGTCCCACTATCCCGATAACGTGTGTAATAAGAAGCTATTTCTTAAGAGATGATTCCTCAGTATATTGCTTTGCACATTTCTACTGTGCACGATTTTCGCGTCATCAGCGCGCGCACAGGATCGCGTGCACATACACAACTTAAGAGATTTCCCTCAAGCTGAGCCGGACAGCGAAATAAATGCTCGTTTTCTCTTAAACGAGCATTGTAAACTATATTTGTTATTACATAACAGACCAATTTCGATATATTAAAAGTCAGCCTATATAGGCTATGGGGAATAAACCCCACAAACTGTAGTTATTTCCCAGAGCCTCGTACTGAGGTCTATTGTTTTAGGCTGAATTTTAACATATCGAAATTTGTCTATTTTGGTGTACAAATTATCTGCTTTAAGTCAAAATTTAAGAAACAAAATTGTTCGGAAGGAAAAAAAGAGCACAAAAAAAGTTACTCGAGGCTGTGACTTATGACCTCGAAAACAACGATTCAAGGAACGTTTTGAGTCAATGTCGCTTAGAATTGTGTGATTTTCCACAAATTATATATTACATTGTCCACGTACCCGAGACTTTCTACCTATCAAGATTTCTTTCAAGTACGGTCGAACCTCTTAGGCGGCCCCCTTTTAAGCGGTTAACCTTTATTTCGTGGCCAGCGGCCAAAGTCCCGGAAAAATCAGCTATACACTGTAACAAAAACCTCCATTCAACGGCCACCTGTATTAAGCGGCCGCGGCCGTCGCCGTCCTAAGGGTCATTTTGTTTTGTTTTATACCTCTATTAAACGGCCAGGAAGATTTGAGGTTGGACGTTTTAGCCAGATGAAGGTAAAAGAATGACAATGTAAAAACGTAATTGTTTCTTAGGCTCTTGGGAACGTTATGGACCGTGTTATAACCATCATTGTTCTACTTTTTCTCCACTTGCATTTGTTTGTACTTACATTTGATGAACTGAAAACTGGACGACGCCCAACGTTGTTTTCGGGTGAACCTCTATTATCACATACTAAAGACCCTTATTGCCAAAGAATATGTATACTTTCTGGATCTCCGGAGGTACGCACGTACACGGTACCACCCAGCGGTGTAAAGAACGTCTTGATGAATAAATGGCACTTAATGCAGAAACAGCCTTGAAGGAGATATGTAAAGAGCCTCCCATTATTTAGTACGAAAGAGGAAAATAACTCGAAGGCACACACGTGAGATCCAAACTCTAAAGAGCTATAAAGGAAAGAAACTGCATTTATTTAGCAAACACCAGGAGTTGTGTAGCTCTGTCACAAACTTTTAATTTCTTACATATATTACCCAGAAGGCCTTAGTGAATACGCGCGCTTGGTATTTGACTAGGAGCACTGAGGGGATCACTGGAGATAAATATTCGTTCTTTGTATGACTTTTATCTCTCTCCTAAGTAAAAAAGTAATTTATGCAGTAGTGACCGATAACAATCTGTAATCTTAAAATGTGAAATAAATATTCCGTACTCTTGAAGTTGCTGTCGCCAAAAGTGTGTGTGAAGATCGGGCAGTGGAATGTAAGGGCAATGTTTGAGACGGGTAAGTGTGCCCAGGTGACCAAGGAGATGCGGGGTACGGTATTAGCATTCTGGGCGTAAGTGAAATGAGATGGAGCTCCTGTGGGAAGTTGATGATGGCCACTAGAGAAGCTGTGCTATACTCAGGAATGGACGAAGGTGAGAATGATGAGAGAGGGGTTGGCTTAATTCTATCCGGAGATGCTGCAAAAAGTCTGCAGAATGGGAACCAGTGTCTGAGAGGATTATCAGGGCCAGGTTCAACTCTAGGTGGCAGCAGGTCACCATCATACAATGTTTTGCCCCAACAAATGAAGCAACAGAGGAAGCGAAGGATGACTTCTATGAACACCTGCAGGCAGTTGTGGAGCAGGTGCCACGTAGGGATGTGAAGATTGTCATGGGAGACTTAAACGCTAAGGTGGGGACGGACAGCACGGGTACGTAGGGAGGAGGTGATGGGTAGACACGGAGCAAGAGCTGAAATGAATGACAATGGTGAGATGATGAGATGTTGAGATAGGCTGACTTCTGTCAGGTAAATGAGTTGGTGATTGGTGGAACACTGTTCCCTCACAAGGAGTGTCATAAGCGGACATGGATGTCTCCTGATGGTGGTACGGAGAATCAGATCGACCGTATGGCTTTTAGCAAGAGATGGAGGAGTTCGCTGCAGGATGTTCGTGTCAAGCGTGGGGCAGATGCTGGGTCAGACCACCACCTGCCGCTGGCAAAAGTCAGACTAAAGATTGCCAAAGTAAAAAAGTGGGAAACTTACCGAGTGCGTCTTGAGGTCAGTAAGCGCAGAGATCCAGAGATAAGGGACATGTTCAAGCGGATGCTACAAAACAGATTTGAGGCTCTGCAGCAGTTGATTGAGGAGGAGGAACTCCCTGTGGAGGAAGAATGGAGGCAGATCGAGCAAGGCTACGTGGAGACCTGTGAGAAGATGCTGGGTCGGGCGAAGACAAATAAGAAAGAGTGGATCAGTAAGGAGACCTGGGAGATAATTGAGCTAAGAACGAAGGCGAAAAATACTTTGAACATGGCCAGGACAAGAAAGCAGAGGAGGGATGCGAGTAAAAGGTACCAGGAGCTGAATAGGGAGGTGAAGAGAGGCTGTAGGAGAGACAAGAGGGTGTATGTGGAGTCAGAGGCCGAGAGAGCTGAGGAAGCTGGAAAGAGGGGTAATATGAAGACTTTGTATGAGATCACAAGAAGGCTGAGTGAGAGATTTCAGGGTACGTGTAAGCCGGTGAGAAATGAGGCAGGTGTGTTGCTCGGGACTGTGGAAAAAGAGATGCACCGGTGGCGGGAGCACTTTGAAGGAGTGTTTAACCATGAGGAGCCGCCCAACCAGTCAGAGGTAGAGCCAAGTGACGAACTAAACTTCAGGACTGGTCACATTACACGTGCTGAGATCAAGAACTCTATAAAGAACTTAACGAACGGGAAGGCACCAGGATGTGACAATAGACCACCAGAGGCAATTAAGGCTGGGGGCGAAGTGTCAGAAAAGGTTCCTTTGGATTTCTGTAACCAGACATGGAGTAAGAAGAAAGGTTTGTTGAACAAGCTACAAAAGAAAGACGATCTGAGCCACTTTAAGAACTGGCGTGGCGTCATGCTTTTGAACATGGCAATTAAAGTGTTCTGTAGAGTGATCTTGCAGCGTATCAAGACCGCACTGGATGGAAAACTGCGAAGCTGTACGGACCAAATAGCAACGCTAAGGATTACTGTGGAACAAAGCACTGAGTGGCAGTCCTCTTTGTACATCAACTTTATAGATTTCGAGAAGGTTTTCGATAGCATCGGAGAGAGGTGTTGTGGAGGTTGCTGCGCCACTACGGGATGCCGGTCAAGATAGTTAACATCATCAGAGCTACTTATGAGGGTTTTTCTGCGCAGGTGGTACACAATGGACAGAAGACCGAACCATTGAACATGAGGGCTGGCGTCTGACAAGGCTGCCTGCTATCTCCCTTGCTTTTTCTGGTTGCCCTTGATTGGGTGACCAGGACAGCCTTTCAGTGACAGAAGACGTGGTACCCAGTGGTCCTTCACAACATCTTTAGAAGATCTTGATTTTGCAGCTGATCTGGCCCTACTGTCGCACAGAGTGCAGGAGATGAGAAATAAGACATAAGGTGCAAAGGTAGGCCTGAAGATCAATGCTACAAAGACAAAGATGATGCGTATCTGTACCAAACGCAGCGATGGTGTATTCATCGAAAGGGGAGCAGGTCGGGGAGGTGGACGAATTCACGTACCTCGGGGGCATTGTTAGTAAAAAGGGAAGTACTGACGAGGACATCCAGGCAAGCATCGTGAAGGCAAGGCAGGCATTTGCGATGTTGAAACCAATGTGGCGGTCCTACGGTGCTCACAACTAAGATCAAGTTGAGAGTCTTTGGGTCAAACGCGAAGGCTGTGCTTCTGTATGGTTCTGAAACTTGGCGGCTGACCAGGGAATTGAAGCAGAAGCTGCAAGTGGTCATCAACAAGAGCCTGAGGAACATCCTGCGGATTTGGTGGCCTTGACGAATACGCATTGAAGAGCTCTGGAGACAAGCAAAGCAGCGACCGGTAGAGCAGGAGAAAAGACAGAGCCTGGGTTGGATTGGCCACACGCTGAGGAGACCAGACGGATACATAGCCAAGAGGGCGATAGAGTGGAACCCACAGGGGAAGTGCAAGAGAGGCAAACCCCAACACACCTGGAAGCGCACAAGAATGGCAGAGTTGGAGGAGAGACAGCTCACGTGCCAGGAAGCGAAGCGCACTGCTTAAAATAGGGTCAGTTGGCGGGCACTAGTGGAAGACCTATGTTCCATCAGGAACGAAGAGGATTGAGTGAGCGAGTGACTCTTTAAATTTAGTGGCCAATAATCTGTATCCCTTCTCTAAAATCCCCTCATAATCTATAATTCTAAAACCCTAACAGGGCCTCTAAGGGTTTGGGCTGGTTAGCGTACGTTGGACTACGATAGTGATAAAGTTTCTACGTGGAAAATAGCTGGTGTGGGATTATTATTATAATTATTATTATTATTATTATTATTATTATTATTATTATTATTATTATTATTATTATTATTACATAGAGAATGGGTTTTTCGTAACTATTCTAGAGTAGGGTTACAAAATCAAGCTGATCACACCAGCATAGGGTAAGGTCGGTAAGGGTTTCAGTTCCCCAGCGGCACATGAAGCTTTTCTGACTAGCTTTCCTGCCGACCACTGAAAAGACCTGACAACACGGTCTAAACATAATGCGGAGGCGACATAAATTTAAACCGAAGCGAAACGAATTTCGGTCTTTTATTCCGTGAAAAGAGCTCAGTCGCACTACATTCTTTCTTTTTTATGAGAATATGTTTTATTAGAATATCGAGGCTGAAATTTGCGAAATTTTAAGAATGTTTTAAGCCCGCCGTTTTCCGCGTTGCGCCCTAACGTCCCCTAACTGTGTAACGTCCTATAACTGAAGGCCCGGAAGAGGTTATTCCGAAAGTAACGTGAGTCGTTACTTTCCGTGAATTTTACGGCAGTAGTGGTACAAATGCATGTGAAATAGTAAGGTGTTTTATTTCCTTGGATTGTAAATCCTACGCACATTCAGGAAAATCCGCACCAAAAAAACTCGAGAAGCTAAAGTTTCCTTTCCCTCTGCTATGGAGTCGATAGTGAGACCGCTGTAGCACTGGCTGTCGCATGAAATCACACGAGGTCATGTGATACGATGTACGATTTATATTGATGCGCATGTGTCAATGTGCGAAGTCATGCCGGAAAATGGTGGACTAATCGTCTCTGGAGAGAATTTCCGTTTCTCTTCAGCGTTTTTCGCTGACCTGTTGGTAGAATGGATGAAATTAACGAGCAGGATTTCTTTGGACAAGACCTTCTTTCAGAAGCTTTAGGACAAAGTGGCCTCAATCTCGAGGATTATTTGGGAAATGCACCGGGCAATGTTCTGTCCCAGTCCATGCTGGATGTTGAGGGTTTTGGTTCAAATAATTTTGACTTCCTCGATGATATCAATTTGAATAGAGATTTTGTTCAAGATACACGTTATATAGCCTTGACGACATCGAATAACAGTGATGTAACTTCTAACTATGCGAGTGCCCGAGATAAGTCTCAAGTTTCTGGAGTCCAGCAAACTTTTTTTCAACAACCACGAACTATACCAAGTCTGACATCCCCTGGAATATTTTTTCAAAGTCCACGACAAGTTTCGGTTACGAGTCAAAATCAGCCGTTAGTCCCTAAAACATCCACCACGCCAGGCGCACAAAGGCTGCAAAGCTCTCCATCACCGATTTTACAAAATTTATTAAACAGTGGAAATATAAACCCCTCTGCAAGCAATGTCACTGACACCACTGTCCAAAAGGAACTCACCAAGAAGTAAGTTAGTAATTTTTAACTTCGAATAGAGTTTTTCAACATCCTTGAATTTAGTCAGCTCAAGGGCGTTGTTTTCCTCCAATAAAGCGATAGTTTTGTGAAGTGCTAAAGATCGCTTTTTCCTGTTCACTTTCCGTCACACAGTCTGCTTGTATTTTTGTATTTCCGGTTTCTTTGGCTTCGCTCCACACCAGTGAAAAGGATAAACAGGCCATTAAAGTTTAGTTTTACCTCCTGAGAAAACAATCAAATGCCATTTGAAATAATTCATGTACTAAATAGTAATAACTTGGTCGCAAATGAAGTAAAACAAACTCCTTGGTCATCTGTTGATTTACTGACAGTACAATAATTTTTTATTGATCAAGATGGGGAAAAGGGTTCTCAAACCTACAGGAATCAGATGTTCGGAGGATGTTAATGCCCCCTGGCATAGTGATTTGAGAAATCTCCAACACATAAGAATCGGCAGGAATCAGTTTTATTAGTAATGGCTTTTGTCCTCACACACCTACAGTAACTATTTTGATAAAACCTTTGTCACAGAGTGTCATGCTCTATTATCAGTAAGGAAGAATGGCAACTATACAAGAATTTCTTGAGCAGTCCATGTAAAATGCAGACTGCAGACTGTCGGCTGGGGATAAAGTGCAGACCAACAGGGCTAAAAAAAAAAGAAGTGCTGTCTGGTCATCTGGGACAAGTAGATTTTCCTTCTGGGCAAGTAGCTTTTCATTCACACTTGCCCATGGGCAAGGGATCAGGCAAGTTGTTTGTGAACTAAAGCATTAAAAGAACCAGCTAAGACTTGCCCAGGTCAAGCAAAATTTGAAAGCTACTTGTCCCAAGAGCAAGCTTGTGGGGGGGTGGGTGGGGTACTCCCAGAAAAATTAGGTGGGGGTGTGCGGCCAGCTTCCCAAAACCCTTACCCTATTTATGACCAAAATCGTTGATTTTCCCTACCCTATTTATGAGCTGACCAAAAATTCCAAACCCTATTTATGACCTGACCCTTAAATCAAATTCCTGTTTCAGACTTGCATTGTAATTAGTTCCCTAGTTCAGACCAATGTTAAGTTACTGTAAACATAATTTGTGAAGGGTTTTTGTTGATTTTCTCTTCTTAAGTGGCTTCTTCTTAAAAACATGCCCATATCAAGGCTAGAGTGCAAAAACCATACTCTATTTATGACCAAAATGGCCAAAATTGGCTTAAATTGATACCCTATTTATGACCAAAACGGCTGAAAAACCATACCCTTTGGGGCCACACATACCTATATAGCCCATGTAAGGGAGTACCCCCCTCCTGGGGGGTGAAATGCAGACTGCAGACCATTTAACTGAATCATGTTACCGTTTCCATCATTGTGAGCTAACTTTAAACAGGCTGACTGGACCATTATGCAGGCTGACCTGAGTCATTTTCAGGTTAGCTCTTGATAATGGAAATAACATGATATACACTCAAAAAGTCTGCAGTCTGCAGTCTGTATTTTACACTGACTGATTCTTGAGAGAACACTGTCTCTGCTTGTACTGGAGGAAACAAATTCGGCAATTTAGTCTTGAACTCTTCATGAATCATGAAGTTTGGACAGGAGAAATAGCCATTCAACTTTGTAGTGTTTGCAGAATTTTGTAGAAGACACAAGCAGTGTTATTACTTGTTGGTCCCATTTTAAATGGTTCTGTATGCAACAGGATTTTTTTCAGTCCTTAATGTTTAACAGTGCTTCCCTGCCTCAATGACATAGTTTTTGTCTTAGCTTGAGGAGTTCTGTATAGGTTTACTATATCACATCTCAACCTGCACAAAAAATATTTTCATATAATAATTATTATAACTGCAAGTAATGCATAGTTGTAAGCAAAGTGTAATTAACTGGTTTGTGACCTATAATGAAACATTCATACCTGTGGCAAACTTGCAATGTGAATTAACAGTATTACATGTTCATGGACTTCTTTCTTGGCTCCTAAAGTACATTGATTTTTATGACAGAGAAATTTCCTTGTTCATTTTTAGAGATGTTTCGAGGTTATGGTCAAACCATGATGTAAGTCTGAACCATGTTGCAGAGGTAAGCTTCCTTGAATTTGTTAAGATGTATATTTAAGAAATAGAAAACATGTACCATATTTCTACTGAGTTATGGAAACATGAGTGGGATTTTGGGAGAATGAGAAATGTTGTGAAAATACAAGCTGTGGTTCCACAGCTTTTTTAAGTTCTCCCAGACTTCCAAGAGTGTTACTATAACTTGATAGAAACATGGAGAACGTGTTTTCTATTTGTTTTAGAAAAGTCTGCGATGAAAAAAAGAAGACAACTTGTTTACTTTGATCATCAAAATGCGTTTGCTTGTGCCATCATTATGTCAACAGCTGATATGCTAGTTCTGTGTTTCTATCAGTATCGATCAGCGTGAGTATTTTCTTTGGGGTATTTTCTAAATAATTATAAAGTACTTTTCACTGAGGAGAGGGTTCAATTTGATTTACCTGTCAAAATAAACTGCTTCTGATCAAAATGACAAGCACTCAATCGTTCACCTTATGATTTGTGATTTTATGTGAAATGCACACAAATTGTGGCTCAAGGTTTGAACACACATATAATTTAATTTATTGAACATATTTTTAAGAAAAACTTTGAGGAAAAAAGTCATGAATACTTCAAGTTTTTTGGTATGAGTTGTATTGGTTCATGCATATTCTGTTATAAATAAACAATTATTCGCTGAAGGTAAGGTGAACATTGGTGAACATTCACCAATGTTCACCAAGTTTAAGGCGAATAATTGTTTTAGTATAATTTCTGAGGTGAAACACAGAATAACGACTAAAACAGACTGTTTGTTTGCATACACGCATGCAGCCGTAGTTTTAATAATAAGCTTACCTGTAAGATTACATTGATTGTGAGTCAATTTACACATCAAGTTCGGCAGTAAAACAAACGAGCAAAACACTACCAAGCATAAATTCATTCCATACCTTTGTTTTACTGTTGTTGACCTCATTCACAGCTGTCATCATTGTCAAAAAATGAGTAACTTCAGGGCCTCTTCATATGAGCATGGTCAACCGGGCTGGCTCGGTTTCCGAGATCTCGCCTCGCCACTCTTTCCTTCGTAAAAATTTTGATGTGTTCATATGAGAAGCCGGGCTGGCCTGGTTACCAAGATCTCAGTTTTTGCGACTGAGATCTTGGTAACTGGGATTAAAATTTTCCCATATGATCACTCCAGCCTGGGTAACCGGGATGAAACTTTTTAGACAAAATAGCTTCACTTTCGCAACATAGCGGCCAAAATGGCAAACTTTTTGTCTTATATGTATTTCCCCTTTAGGAGTATGCAAATTAGCTTTATTAGTAAAGTTACAAGAGTCCACAAAGCTGCGTCAGCCGGGAACGATTCAAGTTTATGTTTCACCATTTTGGTTGTGTTTCTTGGATTTCATCCTGGTCGACCGGGCTGAAATTTCCTATATGAACAGACAACAAAATTTGTCCTGGTAACCAAGTCAGCCTGGTTACCGGGCTCATATGAAGAGGCCCTTAGTTTGAAGAAAAATTGATTTCGGTCAGTTGATCTGACCTGCTGGCGATCAACATAACCACTGCATTTGCAATTCTTAAATTCCTTGAATTCGAGTTCTTGAAAGGATTTTTGGTCCAAGGGCGACAGCAGTCATTTTGAAAATTCTCCATCCTTCTCAAATATCCTGGACTTGGAGTGATGTCTTTTAAATAAACAAAAATCTGATTCAGCAACTGTCCTTCATGTTTACCCTTCGAGATAGCAAAGGTGGCAAGCTTAGTAACCAGGCCTCAAAATGTTATATTCACCGCCTGGAACAGTGAATTTAGTGTCAAATAAGGAATCGCTTGACCAATCAGATTGCTGGAAATTCTTTGTTCAGCTCTGAAATTGTACTAATAGATAATCTAATTATAGCAAGGATCCTGAACAACCATAAAACACAATGCAACAAGGGATGAAACACTTTACAGTATCATTGAAGTGTAAGTTACCTCTGTCTGGAGAGATGCCTATTGAGAGAAAAAAGATGCATCTTATATCCAGTGAGAGAAGTCTTGCTTTTCTCTTTTCTCTTGAATGGACTGGAAGTAGCTCGTGACTTTAGTGATTCCTCAATAGACTAATTGAGCAAACAGACTGCAACTCAACTCTCTATGATATGTTTGCCTTTGGATATTTTGGATTGTCTGGGGACAAACCAACAAAGTAACAGGAGTATTCACATGTGCCTCATGATATGCCTGTTTTTCTCTTGGGTACATTTACTCTTAGTAGTTATTATTTCTTTCTGATTAATAATTGTCATTTCAGAACAAGGGTACTGAGAATGTGGAGAATGAAGATGAGGAAGATGATGAGGAAGAAGAACTTGGGCATACAGATACTTATGCAGAATATGTTCCAAGTAAATGTAAGTATTACTTTATATTCTTGGACTGAGTTCAATTTCGTTTCTGAAGTATAGAAAAAGACATGTTTTTAGAGTTTATACTTTCATCATCAGTGGCAAAATAAATTTCTGTGATATGATTACATAGGATAAACGAACGATAATTGCAAGGAAGAAAATACAGAAAAGGATAGAAAACTTGATGCAAGGGTTTTGATGTGATATTACATGGAATAATGTATGCTACCCCGGGGATGCTACCCATCTACCACTATCTGTTAAAAGGAGCCATGGCTGAAAAGCAGTTCAAGCTTTAAAGTATACCTTACTGGTCAAGTTAAAGTGCCTATGAAGTCAAAAATAATTCCTGCTTGTTTGAAAGGCTTTTCAAAGTAAAGAAGAATGGCGTTTTCCTTTTTGGAATGTCTTTTTTTGTTTTAGAGATATTTACGTTTTTGTAAGGAAAGTGATGATGTCATAGGTGGTTCCACTAAAACAGCACAACACTCAATGGAGAATAACTCTAGAAATATTAAAGCAGTGTTCTTTAAACTTGGCACCAGAAATGTACATCACAAAAAGAAAAATAATGACACCCGTCGTGCCATTGCCATGACAACAGTTATGCCGCTGGGTCTGAAATTCTGGAGTCTAAAATTCTGGAGTCTAAAATTGCCAGATTTTATCTTAAACAAGGATCATCCACTCCCACCAATCTAATGGGGAGAGTTAAGACAATATGGGAACTATGTGTGTTCCGAGCAAGACCCTCTGTCCCACTTGAAAGGTTGCAAATGGGGATATTTGGTTTTTCTCAGAAAGAGACTGGAGCCAAGAGTGTTGCCATGGCAACAACATAGTAGTTTTCATTCTGTTTCTTTTGTGATATACATTTCTGATGCCAAGTTTGAAGAACACTGCTTTAATATTTCTAGAGTTATTCTTGATTGAGTGTTGTGCTGTTTTAGAGGAACCACCTATGACGTCATCACTTTCCTCATTTGCATAATACAAAAACATGAATGTCTCTAAAACAAAAATAGATATTCCTAAAAGGAAAACGCCATTCTTCTTTACTTTAAAAAGCCTTTCAAATAAGCAGGAATTATTTTTCCTT
>Ga0126338_10000688_pt1:0-2500 | contig 19381 bp, 16 predicted proteins | sample OrbCmetagenome_2_FD_92529 | JGI IMG/M metagenome (GOLD analysis project Ga0126338, IMG submission 92529) | Coral microbial communities from Petempiche,Puerto Morelos, Mexico - Orbicella C C metagenome | ecosystem: Host-associated > Invertebrates > Cnidaria > Coral | place... | reverse complement strand
CAAATGTAAGTTGACTCTCGATACTCACAAGAATTGAGTATCAAATAGTGAGAACTGATTCACTTGAAGTTCGACGCAACTCATTTATGTTATTTGAACTCGCACTAGCGAGAGAACTTACAAATGCTTAATCGAACTCACTCCTGAATATCTCAGCAGGAAATTTTTTTTATCAAGTGTTCTAACATTCATATCCGTGACACTCGGATGTGTGACACGCTACATATATCTCTACATAATACTGCCACCGCCCAATGCACCTTCACGTCTAGGACGACTAATATCTGGAATAGCTTAGATAAAGTCACTAAGGAAATCCCTAAAGACATTAAAGCTGCTCTAAAAAAATGGCTTCAAAGCCTTAATTGACTTACTGTTTTATATCAGGACATTTTGATAGCGTTTTTTGTACTGGAGAACATTTTTTCTTGTTATCATTATCATTGTAAATAGTTTCTGAAACACCTTTGAGAGGATGCATCTATTAAAGTTTATTATTATTATAATAATATACATGAAAAAATTACTTGATTCTGATTGGCTGAGAGCAGTGCAGTTCAAGTGTAACACCATTGCAAAAAGTGTAACACTAGTGCAAATTACACATTGTAATTCTGGATTACCATTGGCTGAAAGACAATAGGAAATGTATTAAGCCAATGATATCACGTAAATTGATATCGAAAATTTTGTGCAGAAACTTTGAAAAAAGTTTTCTCTAATGAAAAAAATGGCTTCAAGAAAGATTTTCTGGCACTACCTCCGTGTGAAGTTTTTCATGTTTATATTAATAAGTAATCGTATGGTTTTTCTTGTTTAATTTCCTATTGTCTCTTTCTCCTCCTCTTGTGGATTTTTCAAAAAGCTGAAATTGCACTCGCAGAAGCGGCTCATGCAATTTCAACTTTTTAAAAACTCACTTGGCAAATTAATTCCAAATTGAACTTGAAACCGTATGATTACCCATACTTATTGCTATTATTAATGCACATGCTGCTGTGAAGTGAAGGCAAGTCAGATTAGATCAGACTTATCTCTCAACACAAGGAAAAAATAGTGATTTCTCTGTTTGTCTCTTATGTTGCCACCATTTTAATCAACTTCTTAAACTTCAGTGCATGTTTCATTCAAAGATAAAGTTCAAGCTTGATTCCATTTGGCTCTCCTTCCTAATGAGCTCCAAGGAAGGAGTAACCATTACCAAATGCAAACCATGTGTAATGTACTCGGGAGAAGTATCAGGAGAAGTATCTAGTATCGTGTCTCGATTCTTGTCTCAACATACATTTGCCTACCACTGCACTTACTTTTATTATTTTTTTGTCAATGTTTTCTCCAGTAATCATTTATAAAGTTAATACAGAACTAATAGTGTCAGTGAATTCAACTAGGATTTTGTCCCCGGTCACCAAGATCTTCTTTTGAAGAGAGGGGCTATTGCTAGAGCATATACAATTCTAATTGCTTTTGTTGCTCAGATTTTGATATGCTCTTTGGTGTTGACAGTTTGAATGAGTTCATTTTATATGCAAGTAACTTTTCTTGATAGGTTGAGTGTTTCTAACGATTTGAAATACGATGCCGTCAGGTAAGATGTTATTTTATTTAGCCTAAGTAGGTCTGGAAAAAATACTTTTAGTTAGGTTACTAGAGGTGTTTATTTCACATGATTTGAGGGACACAAACATGGCAACTCCATACACAGCTCTCTAAATTTGAGTGAAACTCTTTTCCAAATAATGTGCGAATGAAAAACTGCGTAGACCTAGAGGTTGTTTATATATCAATCATCTCTCATATCCCAGTGTCTTGACTTTATTTATTGAATGGTTACAATTTTTATTTTTGATGGCATGACACAGCAAACCAGCCATGCTAGTTTTCTTTTATCCTAAAATAAATGTATTTAATTAAAGGGCATATAATTATTAGTTAACTAAATTTTGCCCTTTCCACTTCTTTTTCACTGCACTTATTTGTTAACAATATTGTATTCGAAAGTGAAGAATGATCATCGCAGTAAATTTTCCAATTTAAGCAATTGGAAAGAAGAAGCCTGGAAAGAAGAAGCCTGAAAAAATCAGGGCTTCAACGGGATTCGAACCCGTGACCTCCGCGATACCGGTGCAATGCTCTACCAACTGAGCTATGAAGCCACACATTGGGAGCGAGGTCAATTTATTGAGTTCATATCTCCCTGTTAGGAGTGAAATGATGTGAAGTTTATATGAAACAAGAAGATCTGTTAGATCTTATAACCGCGCGTTTAAAATTTAACTGTTTTCTTAGTACTACAGTCGCAATGCAGTGCATATTCCAAAGCAATCTTTGATGATTCATTGATTACTGTAGACATCACAGCACTTGATCAACACAAACTCTATTATTGCACCATCAGTCGTAGCCGTTGTGACATCTCCGATGACGTAATAGTCTTAATCTGGAACTTTCTTCGGGATATGTATGGGCATGAAGATACGAACACTATTACAAACCGCTT